>Ga0187846_10000202_pt1 | contig 36629 bp, 26 predicted proteins | sample TC_taG_FD_161473 | JGI IMG/M metagenome (GOLD analysis project Ga0187846, IMG submission 161473) | Biofilm microbial communities from the roof of an iron ore cave, State of Minas Gerais, Brazil - TC_06 Biofilm (v2) | ecosystem: Environmental > Terrestrial > Deep subsurface > Cave > Wall biofilm... | reverse complement strand
AAACGGATTTCCTGTATTTTGTGGCCAACGACCAGGGCGGGCATTTCTTCAGCAAAACTCTCGCCGAGCACAATCACAACGTGGCCCGTTACCGTCATCTTACCAGCGCCGACGCGCGCCGGAGGCCTTCGTGAGCGGCGCCGGCGCGAAAGCAGATCCCCGCGACGGCTCTGCGACAAAGAAGAAGCTGATCCTCGAAGCCGCGCGCGAGCTGGCCAAGCCCCGCTACACGCCCGCCGAGGTCGAGCAAATCCGCCGCCAGCTCATCGCCCATCTGGGCGAGCCGGGGAAAACTTCGGCGGACTACATCATGAGCGTGCTCAAGGAAGCGGGCCTGCGCGTGGTGTGGTCCACGAGCGCCGACGTCGCCGACCACTACGAGGAAGAGTTCGAAGACCTGCTCCATTTTTCCACTCTCGACGAGGCGGAGATGTGCCTGGTGCGGCTCGACGAGCTGTGGCGGAAATTCCAGGCGGAAAACGAGCGCGGCGCAGCCGAGCGCGTGCGCGAAGTCGCGCGGTTGGGCCGCCGCCGCGCAGAAATGATCTCCCGCAACCACAAAGTGGACCCCGAAAAGCGCGCGGAGAAAGAAGAAGTCGCGCAGTGGTTCGCCATCTGGCTCGAGACCCCCGACGCTTTCTTCGACTGGCTCGAAGTGCGCAAGCAGGCGCCCGATTTTCAGAAGAGGTTCCCGCGCCGCGACGAGGAGGAGTAGGTGTACCTCCTGGAAGTCGAGCCGCTGGACCTCGGCGAAGATGTCCGCGCCATCGGCCTGGACCTCACCGAAGCGGACGAAAACCGCGAGCCGGTCCGCGGAAAAGATGCGGCGCAAATCTGGAGCCGGGTGTTACGCGGCGTCGCAGGCGATGAGCCCTGGGCGCTCGACTTCTTCAGCCACCTCGACCGCGTGCGCGACTACTGCGCGCGCCATCAGATTGCCTACCGCGAGGCCAATCACCGCTCGATGGTCATTCGCGCTGCTGAGCCTGCCGTGCTCGAACCGCTGCTCGATCGCTTTCAAGGCGAGACTTTCGGAGCGCGCGCCGGCGGCTCGGTGGTGACCGGCGACGAAGCGCTCGAAGGCGAACTGGCGCGCCGCGGCGTCGATGCCTACCACAAGTCGTTCTCGAGTTATTTTTTTTGCGCGGTCTGCGGATTCCAGGATGGCTCGCTGGTCCTGCTTTCGCTCAAGCTTTGGGCCAGCGAAGTGATCCGCCGCATCCGCCCAGTCCTCGAAGGCCTGAACGTCGATGTCCGCTTGTCATCCTGACGCCGGGGCCTGACGGGGCAGTTCGCGATGTACGAAGGACTTCACCGGGCGCGACCGCGCGGCGTCAGCCGCTTTTTGGCCGTCTAGTCCAAGTCTCGAAACAAAGTACCTACGTACCATTTCCCCGCACCAGTCGTCCTAGTACACTCTTTTCGCAAGCAGTTATGTCGCCCCTTTCAAGTGAGTTAACGGTGCCCAGCGAACCTGCCATTCCAAACGCCAGAGCCTTCGTCCGGAGCCTGAACGTTCTCCTTAAGTTCGCCCGGCTCTATGGCTTAGAGCATACCCGGTCGGCCAACCAATTCGACTCCGCCTGGAGCGAGCTAACCGAAGCGGTCAAGGCGGCCGGCGAGAGTGGCCTGCTGCTGGGCGCCTCGGGGTCGCAACTTCTCCTGGACGGCGTACCGCTGGAGTCCACTCCCGCGGAGCGCGGCTTCGCCGATATGTTGAACACCGCGGGCGTCGCCAGCATCTGGTTCGGCCGGGCCGCTACGCGGGACGAGTTTGCCCTGCTGGTCCGCGCCTTCATGGAGACCGGCCCGAAGGGAGCGGGCCTGGTCGAGCGCCTCGACGCCAGCTTGGGGCCCGGCGGGACCGCCGGGATTCGCCTGAATGAGATTCGCTTCGTCGCCGAAGACGCCGGGTTTTCGGAAGCGCGCGTCGCAGCGCAATTGACGGTGAAGACGCTCGGCGCCGATGCCGCACTGGTTCAAGACTGGTTCAGCAGCCCGGAAAAGATGATTCAGCTCATTGCCGCCGCCGAAGGCTCACATGGCGGCGGGAGCGGAGCAGGAACCGGAATCGGTTCCGGAACGGGAGCAGGCGGAACGGGAGGAGGACCGCAAGCAGGCACAGGATCTGGAACGGGTGGCGGCTCGGGTTTCGGCACCGGAACCGGACTCGCCGGCGCCGGAACGGGAACTGGCGGCAGCGGAACCGGAATGGGCGGGTTCGGCGGCTCGGCTGAACTTCCGCCGCTCAACGAAGCCGAGATGCACAGCTTGCTGCGCTTGCTCGCGCAGTTCGGCGAAGCCGCTCACGACAAGAGTTCGCAGCTCGACGCCGGCGCCTGGCAGCAGAAGCTCGCCGCGCTGCCGCAGAACGCGCAGGTCTCGCTGCGGCAGGCGCTGGCGGGAGTAGCGGCGAAGTCGCCGTCGGTGAAGATGGACGAGGCCATGCTGCTGCGGCTGGCCGAAGACCTGGCCATCCGCTTCGCCATCGAGCGCTACCAGCGCGGCGAAGTGAAGGTCAATGCCGTCCGCCAGATGCTCGATCGCATGGGACATGAACTCGAAACCCTGCGAAAGCTCCTGAAGGCGCGCGAAGAAAAATTGGCCGGCGCCGGAGTGACGGTGGAATCGCACGCCGACATCCTCGACCGGCAGTTCTGGGCCGCCGTGCCCGAGTCGGGCAAGCGCCAGGTGCTGATGTCGCCCGAGGCGTGGTGCATCCCTCCGCGCAACGTGCAGTCGTACGTCGAAGAGCTGCTGGGGCGCGGCGAATCGGAGGCGGCCGGCGACATCCTTCTGCAATACGCCGCCTGCGTGCGAAACAAGGATGCCGAAGCGCGCAAGAAAGCCGCGATCGGACTGGGCCAGCTTGCCGAGCTTTACAGCAAGGCGGCCAGCCAGCGCCTGCAGGACGCTCTGGTGCAAATCGGCCAGCAGATGGCGGAAGAAAAAGATCCCGAGCTGCAAACACTGCTGAGCGCGGCTTTCGTGCGGCTCAGCCAGGAATCCGCTTCGCGGCGTTACTACCGGGCCATGCAGCAATCGCTCGATTCGCTCGCCGATCTCGAAGAGGCGCGCCCCAGCTGGGTGCAAAGCCTGCGCCCGCGCATCGGCGTCGAAAACCGCGTTCCGGAATTCATCGAGGAAGCCCTGGGCGCCGAGGCGCTGCCCGAAGGCTTCGTCGGCGTGCTGATGCGCGTGCCGCAGGTGGCCGCCGAGCATCTCGCCGTCCGGCTGGCGCGCTCCGGACGCAAGACCGAACGCGAAAACGTGGTCGAGCTGGCGAAACAGGTGGGTCCGCCCTGCGCGCGCCACCTGAAAGAAATTCTGAAGAACGATCCTCCGGCAAGAGCGGCCAGCGTGGTCGGCTTGCTCAGCCGCATGGATGCCGTCGCGCTGGAGGAACTTCTTCCCGCGCGGCTGGAGGGCGCGCACCGGAGCTTTCACGACGCCGCAGTGCGGCAGCTCTCCATCGCCGGCGCACCGGAGCGCGGCCGCCTGCTGGCGGACTCGCTCGAGCTTTTCGACCCCATGATTTTGCCGCTGGCGATCGACGAAATCGGGATGTGCGGCGACGCCAGCGCGGCCACCAAGCTGCTGCGTTTGGCCAACGGAGAAATTCTCCCGCAGTCTTCCGATTACCTGCGCGTGAAGGCCATCGAAGCGCTGGGGCGCATGAGGGCGCCGGCGGCGGCGGGCCATCTACGCAACTTCGTCGAAGCGCGCAAAACATTCGGGTGGGCCTACCCGGAAGAAGTTCGCACCGCCGCGGCGCAGGCGCTGATGAAACTCGATCCCGCCTGGATGCAGGCGTTCCTGCTCAAATCGGGCTTGGATGAAGAGGTGATGGAACTCGCGCCGCTCGACCCCATCCCCGAGCGCGATTTCGTGCGCTATCGCCGTTACCGCCGCATTCGCCTGCCGCGCCATGTGCCCGCGGTAATCACTTCGGCGCGCGGAAAACATTCCTCTGCCATCAGCGTGCTGAGCCTCGAGGGCGGACTGCTGAGCGGCGACCTGCAACTACCCGTGGGAACTGAAGCCACGCTGAAGATCCCGGCCGGCCTGCGGTCCATCAGCATGCAGGCGGTGGTGCGCTTCGTGCGCTCGCAGCAAGCCGGGTTCGAGATGGTGGGCATGGCGCTGGAAGACCGCGCCAAACTCCGCCGTTTGCTGGTTTCTTTGGGCCGCCAGGGCGCGCCGCCACCGCCCGCAGGGCCGCTCGCCGCCGATTAGGGGCCAAAGTTCCGCCTGTCTCCTCCCGCTGAAGGCAGAAAAACTTGTCCGTAGGGGCGCAGCATGCTGCGCCCACTTCCAGTTCCGATCTGCGAACGGGCTTAGCGTAGTCCAGGGTTCTCGTACCGGACGCGACTCTCATTGGGTCTTGACGGGCATGCGGCGGTCTCATAATTGTGGCGCTTGACATGATGAGATTACTACCGTACTCTGATGGCATGCGATACCCGGCGAAACAGAAGGCGGAGACGCACCAAACGATTCTCGCCCATGCGGCGCGCTCCTTTCGCGAGCACGGCGGCGACAGCAACGGCATTGGTTCAGTTATGAAGGCCGTTGGCCTGACCAAGGGCGGCTTTTACCGGCACTTCGGCAGCAAGGATGATCTTTATGCAGAGGCTGTCGCACGGGCTTTTGACGAAGTCGGCGCTCGGATGGTCAAGGTGGCCAAGGCAGCGCCCCAGGGGGAGCAACTCCGCGCCATCATCGAGGGCTACCTTAGCACTGAGCACCTCAGCGCGCCCGGCAGCGGGTGTGCCCTGGCGGCTCTAGGACCAGAACTCGCGCGGCAGTCCCTCGCGGTTCGCAAGCGCATCAACCAATCCATGCTGGGCTATCGCGAGCGCCTCGTGCCTTTCATTCCCGGCGAGACGCTTGACGAAAAGCGCGCCACGTTCTCGATTCTGTTCCCGGCAATGGCGGGGGTTGTGGCGGCCGCACGCGCCCTCGTGGACCGGGCGGCCCGTGAGCGAATGCTGGCGAGGGCCAGGCAGTTTTTCGCCGCATCGTTCGGGGGTTAAGAGGGGATATTTTTTTGCATCCATAGAGTACGGTCATCATCTTATGAAAAGAGAAGTTCAGTAAGGAGACTCGCTATGAAACAGCCAAAGATTCTGGTGACCGGCGCGACCGGAAAGACCGGGAGCGTCGTCGTTAGCGAACTACTGAAAGCCGGTTATCCCGTCCGCGCCATGGTGCGCCGGGAGGATGACCGGAGTGCGCGGCTGAAGGCGCAGGGGGCCGAGCTCGCGGTTGCCGACATGAGCGATGTCGAGCGCGTGGCCGATGCGCTGAAGGACGTCCAGCGCGCCTATTATTGTCCACCTTTCGATCCGTACATGATTCAAGGCGCAGTGGCCTTCGCCGTCGCCGCCAAAGAAGCTCGGCTCGAACACATCGTCGGCCTGACCCAATGGCTGGCGAGCCCTTCGCATCCCTCGCTCATGACTCGCCAACTGTGGCTGGTCGATCGGCTGTTCTCGATGACGCCCGGAGTCGCGCATACGATCGTCAGGCCGGGCATCTTCGCTGATGCCTACCTAGCGACGATTGGCTCGGCCGTGCACCTGGGCATCTTTCCCTGGATGTCCGGCAATAGCCGCAACGCGCCACCTTCCAACGAGGATATCGCACGAGTCGCCGTGGCGGCCCTGATGGATCCTGCGCGACACGCCGGGAAGAGCTATCGCCCCACGGGGCCAGAGCTTCTAGGCGCGGAGGATATGGCCAAGGCGATCGGCCGGGCCGTTGGGCGGTCCGTCAGGTTCGTGCCGACGCCAACTTGGCTGTTCATGAAGGCCGCGCGAATGAGCGGCTATCCAATTGACCTGTTCAGTGGCATTCGCTACTACATTGACGATCACGAGCGCGGCGCGTTCGAGCTGGGCGCACCAACGACCGATGTGCTCGATGTGACCGGCCGCCCCGCCGAAGACTTCGAGACGATCGCTCGTCGTTATGCGGCGCCGTTCCGCAACCAGCGGACCTTCGGCAATTGGGTTCGCCAGTTCGCGGGGTTCCTGCTCGCTCCGCTCAGCCCGGGCTTCAATTTGGACCGCTACGACCGCGAACTGCGGCGTCCGTTCCCGTCGAAGCCACAGTTCGCGCCCGAGTCCAAGGTGTGGCGGCGCGAGCACGCCATTGCCGACGCCGCCAAACCAGCGGCACAGGGGAGCGACAACGCCCATCCCGCAGCCACTAGCCACGCTCGATCGCGAGTTGCGTTTCCCTATGCCGGCAGCGCCGCGCCTGGCCATGGCGAATGAGCGCTGGAAAGCGGAGCACGGCGCGGCATTCCCGTCACCGGGCAAAGTACGTACCGCTTGATTTCCTACGCGCGGCTCTGAATGCTGCAAGAGCGTGGAGGAGGTGAAGTACTTCTTTCTGCCGGGGCGCAGCATGCTGCGCCCGTGGCCAATGGGCTACGTGTCGCCAAGCTCGGGCGCGCGGGCATAGCGAGCTATGCCCCTACGAAAACCGCATCCATCCATTTCAAATCGTGCCGTAGGGGCGCAGCATGCTGCGCCCGTGGCCCATGGGCAACGTGTCGCCAAGCTCGACGCGCGGGCATAGCATGCTATGCCCCTACGAAAACCGCATCCATCCATTTCAAATTGACAATTTGTCCCACCGGAGAATATATTTCTATATCTCCCTGACTGCTGCCCGCGCTGTCGGCTCCGGGGAGGCCCGAACGAAGCCCAGCCTGGGGCCGTTACTGGGACTTGATTCGTTCGCAGTCAAGTGGATGGGGCTTGCGTTACTTCTCCGGATTCAGCGAGAGCGGCGGGAAAGCTGCGCCAAACCAGGAGGCTGCGATGAAAGCAGTCGGTCGTACCAAGCACGCGATTACGAAGTGTGTCGCATTGTTTTTCGCATTGTTGATCGTTCCCGGCATCGTCTCGGCGCAAAAGAACAAGTCCAGCGCGCCCGCACCGTCTAAGCCGGCGGCCGCGCCGCACACGTCGGCGCCGTCGCAGCCGCACACCAGCACCGCGGGCCACACAAATACGGCGAATGCCGGCCACACAACCACGGCGAATGCCGGTCACACAACCACGGCCAATGCCGGTCACACAACCACGGCCAATGCCGGTCACACCACCACGGCGAATGCCGGTCACACCACCCAGACATCCAACGCGGGCAAGACGAGTACCACCACGGCGAATCGCACGAGCACCACTACAGCCAACCGCAGCACTACCTCCAACGCCGGCAAGACCACCACGACCAACGCCAGCAAGACGACGACCACCACGGCGAATCGCACAACGACGTCCACCGCCAACAAGACAACTTCCGCGACGGCTGGTAAGACCGGCGCGACGGCCGGCAAGACCGGCGCGACTGCTGGCAAGACCGGCGCGACCGCCGGCAAGGCAAGTAGTTCCGCTGCTCGCAGCGCTGCCGCGCACACCAACACGGCGAATGCCGGCAAGACCGTCCAGACGCCCGCCGGCCACAGCGTGTCCTACAACAAGAGCGGCAAGATGAGCAGCATGACCACCAAGAGCGGCAACAGCGCCAAGTACAACTCCAGCGGCCGCGTCAGCTCCATTCACCACGGCAACACGACGGTCACTCGCGGCGCGCATGGCAGCCGTACCGCGGTGACGAAGCGCGCCGACGGCTCCCGCGTAGTCAGCACGGGCAAGGGCCGCGGCTACTCGGAGAGAAGCTTCTCCCGCGGCGGCAGGAGCTACGTAAGCCGGACGTACGTCCGCGGCGGAGTCACTTCGGTGGCCGTTTACCGCGGCTATTCCTACGGCGGTTATGCTTACTACGGCTACGTCCCGGGCTTTTACTACGGCGCGGGCTTTTACGGTTGGGCGTACAACCCGTGGGTCGCGCCCGTCGCCTGGGGTTGGGGCTGGGGCGGGTACCCCTGGTATGGATACTATGGCTACTACTTCAACCCGTGGCCCGTCTATCCCGCCCCGGCTTTTTGGCTCACGGACTATCTTATAGGGGAGAATCTGCGCCTTGCCTATGAAGCCGGCGAAGAGCAGGCGCACGCCGACGCCTCCAACATCCCCGGCTACACGCAGGGTGACTCTGAGCCGGCGGCGGACGACAGCGGTGGCGGCGGCAGCGCCAGCAACAACCAAGTGGTGCTCACGCCGGAGGTCAAGCAGGCCATCGCCGAAGAGGTGAAAGCACAGCTCGCCGCCGAGAAGGCCGAGGCTGCCGCGGCACAGCCACAGACGTCGGCTTCGAACGCCGCGCCAGCTCCGCCGAGCGAGCAGGTCCCCGCAGCGCTCGATCCCAACATGCGCACGTTCATCGTCTCCACCAATCTGAGCGAGTCCGGGGCCGACGGGACAGACTGCTCGCTCTCGTCCGGCGACGTTCTCACGCGCATCGACGACACTCCGGATGCCAATCAGAGCGTAAAGGTTCTGGTCAGCACGAGCCAGAAGGGCGATTGCAAGTCGGGCTCGCAGGTGGCCGTTGCCGTCCAGGATCTCCAGGACATGCACAACGACTTCCGCCAGAAGATCGACGACGGCTTGGGCAAGATGGCCGAGAATCAGGGCAAGGGCGGCATGCCCAAGGGTCCTTCGGCGCAGCACCACCCGTACGCCGACGGCCAGGCCGAGCCGGACCTGAACGCCTCCGCCGACCTCCAGAAACAGCAACAGGACGCCGACGCCGCCGAGAAGGACGTGCGTCAGGCCGACGCGAGCGTGCAGCAGGGAGACGACTGAAGCAGGTTCGCCGGCTGTCGCGTAGCGCAAAACAAAACGAAGGCCTGAAACCCTGAAAGCGCCAGAGACAACCGTTGCCTCTGGCGCTTTCGTTTGGCATGGACATCATTCCCGGCACGTCGTGAGCGCGCGGGTCCCGCAGAGTTGCCTTGCGCCAATTCCATCCTTCTGGTCCTACGAGTGCGCGGCTTTCATCGCGCCGCCGGTCCGGCCGCTGCGTTTGACACCCCTGGAAGCGGCTGCTAAATTTCTTGTTCTGCGCCACAAAGAGAGAAATTCGCTGCGTTTATGCCGCGTCCTGGGGCTGCTTCTCGGGCCCGTGGCCCTGGGCCTTTGGGGGTGCGCGGTCAGCCAAAAAACGGCGGTGAAGCCGGGCGAAGCGCCCGCGCCATTACAGACGGCGACCAAGGAGCAGCTCGTCGCCCGTTACGACCAGCAGGTCCAGGCCATTCGCTCGCTCAACGCCGCCGTGAACATGAAACTCACGGCGGGTTCGGCCTACACCGGCGTGATCGAGCAGTACCACGAAGTGAAAGGATTCGTCCTGGCTCAGAAACCGGCGAGCGTTCGCGTGATCGGCCAGGCGCCCGTGGTGGGGAAGAACATCTTCGACATGGTCAGCGACGGCGAAACATTCGAGATTTTCATTCCCTCGAAGAACAAGTTTCTCACGGGCTCGGCCAAGCTCGAGCGGCGGTCGGCGAAGCCCATCGAAAACCTTCGGCCGCAGCACGTCCTGGACGCGCTATTCTGGGAACCGATTCCGCCGGGCGCGCCGGTGTTGTTCGAAGAGGCCAGCGAGCCGGCATCGCACTTCTACGTTCTCACCGCCGTGCGTGCGGCGCCGGACGCTGCAACTCACCGCGGAGCGGCGGGTTCAACCGACTGGGAGATCGCGCGAAAGATCTGGTTCGAGCGCACGGATCTGGAGGTCGCGCGCGTGGAAATCTTCGCCGCCGGGGGCAAATTGACGTCCGACACTCGCTACGCCGGGTGGCAGCCGGCCGGCAGCGTGACCTACCCGCGCCGGATCACTTTGAGCCAGCCGGCCAACGACTACCGGCTGCACATCGAAATCACTCGGCTCACCGTGAACGAGAACATCGCCCAGGAGCGCTTCGCATTGCAGCAGCCGGCGGGAAGCGAGCTGGTCCGCGTGGGCGAAAAGCAAGAAGACAACAAAGAGGCGCAGCCGTGATCGGCCACATGGTGGTTCACAACGTGATGCATCGGCCGCTGCGCACCTTTATCACCGTGCTGGCCGTGGCCGTCGAAGTCACGCTCGTGATTATCGTGGTGGGCCTGACCAGCGGCTTGCTGCTGGAGACGGCCAAGCGCACCGAAGGCGTCGGCGCCGACATCATGGTGCAGCCTCCTTCCGCTTCCGTCTTCATGGCGTTTAGCGGCGCTCCCATGCCCATGGCCATCGGCCAGAAGCTGGAGGAACTGGATCCCGACCACATTCAGGCCGTCGCCCCCGTGCTGGTGCAGTTCAATTCCGTGAACGGGCTCGATGTGGTCTATGGCATCGATCCGGAATCGTTTCGCGCCGTTTCCGGAGGCTTCGTTTTGCATTCCGGCGCCGACCTGCAGGATGCCAACGACATTCTCGTGGACGACGTGTATGCGCGCGCCAAGAAAGTACGCGTGGGCCAGAACTTGCACATCCTGGAGCACGATTTCCACGTCGCGGGAATCGTCGAGCACGGCAAGGGCGCGCGGCTCTTTGTCTTGATGCCCACGCTGCAGGAAATGTCCGGCGCGCACGACAAGGCTAGCGTGTTCTTCATCAAGTGCGACCGCACGGATCACACCCCCGCGGTCATGGACGAGGTGCGCCAGTTGCTGCCGCGCTACGAGATCCGCCCGCTCAAAGACTTCATTTCGCTCATGACCTCGTCGAACCTCCCCGGGCTGGGCGCGTTCATCGACACGATGATCGGCATCGCCGTGGCCATCGGCTTTCTGGTGATCTTCCTCTCGATGTACACGACCATCATCGAGCGCACCCGCGAAATCGGCGTGCTGAAATCGCTGGGCGCTTCGAAGGGCTACATCGTCCGCATCATCCTCAGTGAAACGGCGCTGCTCTGCGCGGCAGGAATCGCCGGCGGCATCGGGCTAAGCTATTTGCTGCGCTCGCTTTTCATCCGGCTCTTTCCGGCCATGACCATCCTGATCACGCCCGGATGGATTTTGCGCGCCGGCGTCATCGCCATCGTCGGCGGCGTGCTCGGCGCCTCCTACCCCGCCTGGCTGGCGAGCCGCCGCGACCCGGTCGAGGCGCTCGCCTACGAATAGCGTGAGGAACTGTAAGTATAAGCCGAAGGTGAATTGCTGCACTTGACCTCAGTTGTGGAATTGCTTAGAGTCTCTGCCGAACGCGAACATTCGAACGAAACGGGAGGGGAGCTGCTATGCGAAGCAAGGTTTTTCTGGCCTTGCTTGCAGCATTGGTAGGGACGCTTCCTTGCGCCTATGGCCAGGATCAGAAGACCGAAGTACAGAGGCGATTAATGTCGCAGTTTGCGAAAACCGAGCTGACCGCTGACCTCAGCGACGTAAAGAAGGCGGGTTCCGTTGTCGAGCTGCACCAAAACGGGTTGACGATGTGCAGCACGGAGGCGAAGAATCCGCCGACGTTCAGTTACAAAGACGGGAAGATTTCGTGCGGCTTTGGATGCCAGTTGGCATGGCGGATGGCGTTGAACCAATATGGTCAGACGCCCGAGAATATTCCGCAGCGCAAGTTCGTCTCCGGGGAAAAGTTCTGGGTTACAGACTATGAAGTCCGCAATGACGGAGTCGTGTTTCTCTTCTACAGCGATCCATACGATGACGTTCGTTACTACGTTCAGCTGAAGTTTCCCGTTCAGAAGGGCAAGTTCCCTCCCACGGACGAAGTGATGAAGACCATCGCCGAAGTCCTGACGGTAGATAACGGCTCCGATGGCGGCCAGCAGCCGGAACCTGCCGCGCCAGCCGCGCAGCCATCCGGTGCCGCGGATGCAGCTCCCAAGACCATCGCCCTCGGCCAGACCAAGGATGAAGTGGTGGCGATTCTAGGCAAGCCGCAGAAGACGGCCTATCTCGGAGCGAAAGAGATCTACTACTATCCGGACATGAAAGTGATCTTCCTGGACGGCAAAGTGGCCGACGTCCAGTAACACGCCGCCGCTGTCCAACCGGGCACAAGAGGCGTAAGGCAACAGCAGATCCCTCGGCGTCCGCCAGGGCGAACGCCCTCGGGATGCCACGCGCCCACGTGAGAAACCCGGCTTACCAGCGAGCGAAGGCTGGTGGGGCTGGGGAGAGTCGAACTCCCGACACGCAGTTTAGGAAACTGCTGCTCTATCCATCTGAGCTACAGCCCCACAAGAAGCGGCCCATCGCGGAACCGCGCTCGAACGCACGCCTGTCTTTCTGATAATACATCAGGGCGGAGAAGCGCCGGATAGATATCACGCTCGGCGCGGAACGCAGACTGAACTCAGATTGCGCCACGGTAGCGCCACAGGAAATGTCGGGCGGGACGCCCTTCACAGCGCTCAGGGCCAGTCGCGCTACAGAGCGCGTGCGAGGAAAAAGGGGCCGACCCAGCGCGACACTGCGCCAGTCCGACCCCTCCCCGGTAATGCCCGCTACTGTATGAGCAGAACCACCACGGGCGCCGTCGCCGTAGTCCCCATAGCCACGAACCTGTTCGCGTTGACTACGTACAGCACCGCGCCCTTGCTTCCGAACGGGATGCCGCTCGTCATGGTTGCCGTGCCACGGCCGCTGCCGCTCGCGTCCATCGCGTAGCCGCCGGAAACTCCATTCGACGCCGTGAGCGTGAGCTTGGTGTTGTCCACTGTCATTTCATCGGACTTCACCGCGGTGGCGCCTTCCGGAATGAACTCGGATTCGAAAGCGTAGGTGCCGCCGATGGAGCTGTTGTTGAATGGGCCGGCGGCCTGCGGCTCTCCGAAGCCGAGCGAGATCGACTTGTCGGGAATGAGCGCGTACCAGTTTCCGTTTCCATCGAGGTACAACGTGAACGTGTCCTGCTTGCCGGTGTTGGGATCGGTGAAGTTGACCTGCGTGTGGCCCGTGGATGAAACGGCGTACGTGCCAGCCACATTCGCGAACGACGACGCCGCGCCTCCCTGGTTGATGTCCGCGGTCACGTCCAGCGTCCCGGCCCCGGCGTTGAAATTGTTCAGGAGAGCCAAATCGGCGGTAACTCCCTTTCCGGGTTTATTCCCGCGAAAGGCCGCAACGGAATTGCCTAGCGACGAATTGCTGAACGACCCGCCCTGGCCGAGAGGCAGGCAATTGCCGCCTTGCTGGCCGGTGATGAGCCCTCCGAACACCTGCGCGTTGGTGGCGATGGGCGTCGATTCTATGGCGAAGGCCCGGCCCGCCTTGACCACTTACAGGGTGAGATTGAACGAAAAGCCGCCGTTCACGAAAGCGAAGGGCGTCGTTGTGGTCGAACGCCCGTTCGAATCCGGCGCCGTATAAGCGGGGTTGCCGGTCCCATTGTCCAGGAACTGAGCGTTTTCGTTGTCGTCGATATCGGCCTGCGAGAATCCGACGGAAAGCTGGCCGTTCGAACAGAATGCGCCGATTTCGACCAGCCGGCCCGAGCTGGCGTCCTCGCCCTGAAAGCCGTAACCGAAGTTGCCATGGAAATTGAGCGAGGGGTTCACCTGCTGCTCGATCAGGCCCGAGCCGCTGGCGCCCTGGGAGTCCGACCAGTTCACCAGGCCGCTCACGCCGTCGGCGCGCATGGCGACGTCGAACGTTTCGGTGGATGAGCCGATCACAAACTTGAGCGTGCCGGTATTGGCGACCGCGCCGTTCGTGCAACTGGAGGACGCCGACGAAATCGCCTGGTTCGCGAGCAGGGTCTTGTGGTCCTTGTAATCCGCCGCGCCGGTGGCGCTGCCGTTATTCGCCACCGTCACGCTGGCGGCCAGCGAGGCCGCGCCGTTGGCGTTCGCGCCGGTCATCAGCAGCGCGTACTGCCCGAGGAGCAGGCAAGCGGGCGGGGTGTTGGTGATGTTGACCGTGTAGCTCATCTTCGCGTTCTGCGCGGGATTGCTCGAGTCGGTCACCGACACGGTGAATTGATCGCCGGTTTCCGCCGTCGTCGGCGTGCCGGAGATGGTGACCGCTGTCGCTCCGTTTGATGTATTCAATCCCGGAGGCACGGTGCCGGTCACGCTGAACGTGTAAGGCGCGAGACCGTTCGAGACGCTCACTTGCTGGCTATACGCCACGCCCACGTTGCCGTCGGGAAGCGTGGCGGGCGAGAGTGTGGGCGCGGGCGGCAGCTTGATGTTGGGCGTGTAGGTCTGCTTGGCCGTCTGCTTGGGATTGCTCGAATCGCTCACCTGTACGGTGAAGTTTGCCTGCCCGGCCGGGCCTGTCGGCGTCCCGGAGATCGTCAGGGTGGCGCCGTTTGCGGACTGGGTGAGCCCGGCGGGCAGGTTGGCTGTGGGTGAGAAGGAGTAAGGAGGCAGGCCGCCGCTGGCGGTCAAGTTTTGCGAGTACGCGGTTCCCTCCGTGCCGTCGGGCAGCGACGCTGGAGCGAGCGAAAGCGGCGGCGCAGGATTCAGCACCAGGGTGAACGTTTGCGACACCTGCTGTTTCGGATTGCTCGAGTCTGTCAACTGCACCGTGATCGAGAAAGTCTTGGCCGCGTCGTTGGGAGTGCCGGAGATGATGAACTGGTTATTCGCTGAAGTTCCCGTCAAACCATTGGGTAGCGCGCCGGAAGTGATCGCAAAACTGTAGGGCGGAAGGCCCTGGGACGCGGAGATGGCCTGGCTGTAGGCCACGCCGTCGGATGCCGCGGGCAGGCTCGCGCCGGTGGTGAACATGGGCGCGGGCGGATTGTCCACCTTGATGCTGAGATTCTGCGAGGCGTTCTGCTGAAGATTGCTCGAATCGGCGACGTTGACCGAGAAATTGGCAGTGGTGGCCGCCGGGCCGGTGGCGTTGCCGGTGAGAATCACTGTGCCGGTAGAGTTGCTGATCGACGAGCTCAAGCCCGCGGGCAGGTTGCCGTTCACCGTGATGGTGTAAGGCGCGTGGCCCTGCGTGATCGTGACCGTCTGATTGTACTGCGTGCCTTCGACGGCATCGGGCAGGCTCGCGGGAGCGATCGAAGGCGCGGGCGGCTCGCTAATGTTGACGGAGATAGTCTGCGCGGCCGAAGCGACGGGAGGATTCGCCGAATCCGTCACGGTCACCTGAAACGTTGCGGCACCGGAAGGGCCGGTGGGGGAACCGGTGACGGTGCCGTTGGAGTTGAGCTTGAGTCCCGCAGGCGGATTGGTGCCGCCGGCCGCGGCCCACGTCAAAGTTCCCGAGCCGCCGGAGGCGGCGAGCGTGTCGCTCACGGTGGTGAATTCCGCCGCCGCGGCAAGCGACATGGTTGTGACGGCGGGCGGCGGGTTTGTGGTTATGGTGATCGAGGACGACGCGCTCGGATTTGCCGCCGAAGCGGCTGTAACGACAGTCGAGGCCGCCGACGTCACTGTCGCGGGCGCCTGGAAGGTAACAGACGTGGACGTCTGGTTCGCCAGGCTGCCGGGCCCTGATGTGATCGCCCACGTGACGCCTGTCGCGCCGGCCTGATCCGGCGAGGACAGCGGGGCGCCTGCGCGCCGCACCGCGGCATTCTTGCCGGTCGTTGCGGTCAGGCCCAACGACTGTCCCTGATCGATGGCTGTTGGCCCGTTCGCCTGAATATTCACCGCGCCCGAAGACGCGCTGCTTCCGCCGCATCCAGCGATGCCAGCAACTGTCAGACTCAGAATCACGACGAAGAGAATCAAAGAGCGGTTCATAGCGCCTCCTGCGAACCAAGAATTCGTCAACGCACACCTCTACTGCGCTTCGTCACGGATCGCTTTCACTTGCGGCCCGAGCGAACGGCCTTGCCCCTCAGTCTTGCGGCCGGGGACCTCCAGGAATGAGTCCCTTGCATTCGGCCGGCGGCGCCCGCTGGGCTCTCGCGCCAACCGGCCCGCCCGCTTTTCCCGTTTGCGGAGTCGAAGTTGACAGGTTAAAATTCCGGCCACAAGTAAGGTGAGGTAGTCTTACCGTAAGATTGACTGTGGATCGGCTCCGCTTCGCCTCCTGGGTTGCCTGGCGGAAAAGCCTTATTGCGTGACTCAAATGGGTTCGCCTGAACGACTTACCGACTCCGGGCGCCAGCCGGCGCCGTCCCGAGACCAGCGGGGCCAGGCGGCGGCCGCTCGCGAAGCGCTCGAGCGCATTCTCGCCAGCCCCGGGTTCAAGAACGCCGACCGCATGAGCCGTTTCCTGCGCTTTGTGGTCGAGCGCACGGTCGAAGGCAAACTGGACGACCTGAAGGAGTACTCGATTGGCGTGGAGGTCTTCGACCGTGGCGCCGATTTCGACCCCCGGCTCGATCCGGTGGTGCGCGTGGAAGCGCGGCGCCTGCGCAAGAAGTTGGATGAGTACTATGCGAGCGAAGGCGCGCGCGATCCGCTTCGCATCGGCCTGCCCAAAGGCGGCTACGCAGTGGAATTCGGCGAGCCTGAACGCACACCCGCCCCCGCCGACTCCGCCACGGACGCCGCGACACGAACCCTGCCGGCGCCCGGGCGCTGGGTTGCGCTGACGCTCGTCGTTCTCGCGGCAGCCATCCTTCTGGCTTCGGTAGCCCTGCGCAGCCGCAGAGTCGGCGCTCCCTCGCAGGTGTCCTCCATCGAGTCGCTCGCCGTTCTGCCCTTGCAGAACCTCTCGGGCGATGCCTCACAGGAGTATTTCGTGGATGGGCTGACCGAGGCGCTGGTCACCGACCTGGCGCAGATTCGCGCGCTCAAAGTGATCTCGCGAACCTCGGTGATGAAGTTCAAAGGCACCACCGAGTCGGTCCCGGATATCGGCAAAGAGCTTCACGTGGACGCCGTCGTGGAGGGATCGGTGGTGCTCTCGGGCAAGCACGTGCGCATCACGGCGCAGTTGATCGAGACGCGGAGCGACACGCATCTCTGGGCCAAGGCGTTCGAAGGAGATCTTCAGGACATTCTGAGCTTGCAGAACCAGGTGGCCAAGGCCATCGCCGAAGAAGTGCGCGCGCAACTGACGCCGCAAGAGCAGGCCCAGCTTGCATCCGTGCATCTCACCCCGCCTGACGCCGAGGAGGCTTACCTCAAGGGCCGCTACCTGTGGAACCAGCGCACGCCCGCATCCGCGCAGCAGAGCATCAAGTATCTTGAAGACGCCATCCGCATCGATCCGCGCTACGCTCAGGCCTATTCCGCGCTCGCCGACGCCTATGTCGTGCTGCTCTCCTTCGACGCCGCGCCTTCGCCCGCCGAGGCCGCCGCAAAAGGGAAACAGGCCGCCAAACAGGCGCTGCGTCTGGACGAGACTCTGGGCCAGCCGCACACGGCGCTTGCGCACATCATGTTCCTGCACGATTGGAACTTCGCCGGAGCGGAAAAAGAGTACAAGCTCGGACTCGAGCGCAGCCCGGGAAGCGGCACCGCGCATCACTGGTACGGCGATCTCCTGATGTTCGAAGGGCGCTTCGCCGAAGGCGATCGCGAACTGAAAAAAGCCTTCGAGCTCGATCCTCTTTCTCTGGTGATTCCCTGCGCGCTGTCCCTGAACTACTCCCTGGCAGGCAAGCAAGACCAAGGTATCGCCGTCGCGAGGCAGGTCTTGCTGATGAATCCCAACTTCAGCGACGGCCGAGCCGCGCTGGGCTTCGCCTATGAAACGAAGGGCATGCGCCGCGAAGCCATCGAGGAATATCAGAAATACGTGGAGCTCTCGGGGCGCGATCCCGACGCCCTCGCGGGCCTGGCGTGGGCGTACGTCGCCGACGGAAAAACGGACGAAGCGCGCCGGCTGCTGTGCGACCTGCTGAATCCGCCGAAAGGCGTGTACGTTGCGCCCAACAACGTCGCGGCGGTGTATGCGCTGCTGGGAGAAAAGGACCGCGCCTTCGAGTTGCTCGATCGCGCCGCCAGGCAGCACGTCAGCGGGATGATTCTCCTGCCCACGCAGCCTTTTTTCGCCGGCATTCGCAGCGATCCGCGCTATGAGCCGCTGCTTCGCCAAATCGGATTCGCGCAGTGGCCCATGCCGGCGGGGGATTGACGGCGTCCGCGCACCGCCTCCGGCGCGCTGCTTTGTGCGCGTTCCGTCAACTCCCGGCGCGCCGGGAAACCCGCGCGCGTGTGGCATAATCGGAAATGGAAACGAGGCGGCGCGGGGGCAGCGCGGCCGCCGCTGGTGTCATGATCCCGTGACAATCGGAACAAAAATTCGCAGGCGCCTGCTCGCGGCGCACCGCAAGCTGCGCGAAATCCGCATGATGGCGAAGGGGCTTGCCTCGACGCGCCATCCCCTGCTGGCCCACATCATTCCGATCCGCCGGTGCAATCTAGCGTGCACCTACTGCAACGAGTTCGATGACTTCTCGAAACCCGTGCCGCTCGAGGAGATGTTCCGCCGCATCGACCGCCTCGGCTCGATGGGCACTTCCATCGTCACCATCAGCGGCGGCGAACCCCTGCTGCATCCGGAGCTGGACGCCATCATCGCGCGCATGCGCAAAAACGGAATCATCGCCGGGTTGATCACCAACGGCTACTTGCTCACCGCCAAACGCATCGCCGAGCTCAACCGCGCCGGCCTCGAATACCTGCAGATCAGCATCGACAATGTGATGCCGGACGACGTCTCGAAAAAGAGCCTCAAGGTGCTGGACCAGAAGCTCGAGTGGCTGGCCGAGCATGCCGACTTTCACGTCAACATCAATTCCGTGCTGGGCAGCGGGGTGCGCAATCCCGAAGACGCGCTGGCCGTGGCGCATCGCGCCATCGCGCTGGGCTTCACATCGACGGTCGGAATCCTTCACGACGCCAACGGCCAGCTCGAGCCGCTGAGCGCGCGCGAGCAGGAAATCTTCGAAGAAATCATGTCGCTCGGCAAGCGCTCGTTCGCACGCGTCAACTTCTTCCAGCACAATATCGCCAAGGGCCTCGAAAACAACTGGCGCTGCCGCGCCGGATCGCGCTACCTGTACATCTGCGAGGACGGCCTGGTGCATTACTGCTCGCAGCAGCGCGGATATCCGGGCATCCCGCTCGCTGATTACACCGACGACCAGCGCCGGCGCGAATTTTTCACGAAAAAAGGCTGCGCCCCGCGCTGCACCGTTTCCTGCGTCCACCAAATCTCCGTCGTGGACTTCTGGCGCGCGCCTCAGACCCTTCCCGCAGGCTCGGCCCCGGCTCCCGCCCCGCTCGTCCAGCTCACCGGTTCGACCGCAGAGAAGTAAGCGAAGCTTCAGAGCCAAGCCGAAGAAACCACCGCGCGGTTCGCCGCAAACTCCTTCAGCACGGCCGATTCCCAACGGTTGAAGATTCCTGTTGCAAAGAGTTAGGGGTTGGACTAGAAGTTTCTGCATTACGGGGAACAGTAGCTGGCGCGAAGCGGTCAAACCGATCAGGAAAAACTCGGGGGAGGGTGTGGCCATGCGTCTCGGCAAACTTGGCTTCGCTGTGCTGGCCGTCCTGGTGTTGGCTTGGGCGATTCCGCAACGCTGCGGAGCGCAGATCAACACCGTCAACTTGTCCGGAACGGTGCTGGATCCGCAGGGGCTAGCCGTAAAGGGCGCGAAACTGACACTGACCAGCGCGGCCACTGGCGCGCCGCGCACCGCCACCAGCGACGCCAACGGCCGCTATGAAATTGTCGGCATCGCTCCGGGAACCTATTCGCTGCGAGTCGAAGCCGCAGGATTCGCGGTCCTGGACGCATCCGCGCTTACGTTGACGCTGGGTTCTACGCCCGAGTACAACCCGCAGTTGCAATTGAAGACCACCAGCGAAACCGTCCGGGTGAGCGCCGCTCCGGACCTGGTGGACACCACCAAGACCGAAGTCTCGACCACGGTCACTACGCTGCAAATCGACAATCTTCCCATCAACGAGCGCAACTACATCAATTTCACCCTGCTCGATTCGCGCGCGGGGCGCGACGATACGCCTTCGATCGGCGCCGCACCCACCAGCGGCCTCAATTTCGGCGGGCAGCGCGCGCGCTCGAATGAAGTGTCGGTGGACGGAAGCGACGCGGTGGATAAGTCCGTCGGCGGGGTGCGCGCCACCGTCTCGCAGGAGGCCGTGCAGGAATTCCAGGTCATCACCAGCGGCTACATGCCGGAATACGGGCGCGCCACGGGCGGGGTGGTGAACATCGTCACCAAGTCGGGAGGGAACGAGATTCACGGCAACGTGTTCGGTTTTCTCCGCAACGGCGCGATTCAGGCGCAAAACCCGTTCTCGGTGGTGGGCAGCTTCAACCCGGCGACGGAAAGCATCACGCTGACTCCGGTAAAGCAGTCGTTCACGCGCGTGCAGGCCGGGGCGACGCTGGGCGGGCCCATTCAGCGCGACAAGACTTTCTACTTCCTTTCTTACGAGACGATCCGCGCGCAGGCCACCGGCTTCACCAACATCGGCGCGGACAATTTCGGCTTGGTGGCGGTCCCCGGCGCCAGCGTTTGCTCCGCCACGCCGCTTCTGCTAACCGGGCCGGTGACCAACCCGAACTCGCAAGCGGCGTTTTATCCGGCGGCAATCGCTGCTGCCGGGGGATGCGGCAGTGCGTTTGCCGCCGGTCTGATTCAGGCTGCTGCTTTGGGCGGTGCGGCTTCGGCTGTTGCGTTGTTCGGGAACACCGGCACGTTGCCGGCGGCGCTGAATGCGTTTCCCGAAGATCAGCTCGCCTGCGGCGGCAATCCGTGCGCCTTGCCGGCCAGCTTCACCGGCTTGGTCACGCTCCTAGGGAACTACCCGACCAAAGAAGGGACCAGCCTGTGGTCGGCTAAAATCGACCACATTTGGAACAGCCACAATTCCTCGTTCCTGCGCGCCAGCGTTACGCCTTCGCTCATCACTGGTATCCAGGTGAACGCGCAAAACCAGAACTTCGGGCAGAATTCCGGGAATCGCACCTCCGACCAGCAAACACGGGATCTCGATATTGCCGCACAGCATACGACTACGATTGGTAATACGATGTTCAACGAAGCGCGTTTCCAGTTTGCCCGCCGCGGACTCCACTACGGCTTTTCCAGCCTGCCCGGAGGGAGCGACGCCGCAGTCAATCTGACGGGCTTTGCCTTCTTCGGCCGCGAGCCGTTCACCACTGAGGATCGCGTCGAGCGGCGCTTCCAGTTCAGCGACAACCTGACATGGACGAAGGGAACGCACACGTTCAAGTTCGGCGGCGACACCAACCTGATTAAGGTCTCCACGAACGCATCGCAGATTTTTACGCTCAACTACGGCGGCGTCTATACCTTCGGCAGCCTCGACGCCGGATCGCTTGGACTTCCGTCTGCACTCCCGGCCTTCAACGCGGTGCAAGCCTATGGATTGGGAATCCCCACTACGTATTTTCAGGGCATCGGGAATACCAACAGGCCGTCGAACGACTACGCGCTCGGCCTCTTTGCGCAGGATAGCTGGAAAATTACTCGCAGGCTGACTTTGAACTACGGCCTCCGCTACGACTTGGAATGGGCGCCGGTTTTTGCCGCCGCCACTCCCATCAACGCGGCGGCGGAAGCGGCGCTCGGGGTGATTCAGGGCGTTCCCTTGAACTCCAAGAATTTTCAGCCCCGTGTAGCCATCGCCTGGGACCCCTGGGGCGATGGAAAGACCATCGTCCGCGCCGGCTACGGAATCTTCTACGACAACCCGGAGTTGGCGCTCGCGTTCCTCGCCAACGTCTTCGACGGCGCCGAGTCGTCCCTCATCGAGGCTGGCGGCGGCACTCCTTGCGTCCTGACCGCCGCCGGTTGCGACCTCGACAACGTCACAAACTTCGGCGCGCTGAACGCAACCAATATCTTTCAGGGGCTCTTGACGGGAAACATCGCGGGCTGCGGGACAGCGACTCCCGCGATGTGCTATCAGCCCGCCCAGCAGCGCTTCAATCCCTTCCAGCCGAATTCTCTCTTCACCGGCCAGAATTTCCTGACGTTCCCGCCTGCTGCCGGGCCATTCAACGCCGGATATCCTCTTACCGTACTGCCGTTCACGATTCCTGTGCAGAAGAATTTCAAGTTCGGCTACGCGCAGCAGGCCAATCTGACCGTTGAGCGCGAATTGACGAAGGATCTAAAAATCAGCGTCGGCTACAACTACACGCACGGGGTTCACCTTGACCGCACGATCAATCTCAATGTCACCGATCCGGCGTTGCTCATCGCAAACGACTCGAACGCTGTCGCCGCCGGGCTCGTCGCACCTGGAACGAATCCATTGACCGTGCAAGTACCGAGCGCCGCGCCGGATACTTGCTTCAATACGGCAACAGGCAGCATCTTCGTAACTGCGCCCGGCATTTTGGGGACTGGCTTTGCGGCTCCGAATTGCGCCGGCGCGCCCGTTGCCAACAATTCGGGTTTCATCGGCACGCCGGCGGTTTTCAACTTCTTCCGGCCTTCGGGCCCGAATCCGTCGTTTGCGGCCCTGGTGCCCGGCGGCTACGCCACGCTTGTTGGCCTGGCTCAAGCAGCCGGATTCCCGACGGGCGTCGTCGTTGGCGGAGTGCCCCTGCCGGTTCCGTGGAGCGACGTCAACCCGCAGACCTCCACGGGCAACTCGCTGTATAACGCTTTTACGCTGACGGTGACGAAGCGCTTCTCCAACCACTTCGAATTGCTGTCCGGATGGACGTGGTCGCACACCATCGACGATTCCACCGACCTCTCCACGCTGCTCAACCCGCAGGACAACAGCAATCCCAACGGCGAGCGCGGCAACTCCGATTTCGATCAGCGCCACCGCTGGATTACAAGCGCCGTGTTCCTGAGCCCCTACCGCCAGAGCGACTCCGGCTTCTGGAAGAAAGTGTTCGCGGATTTCACTGTGGCGCCCATCGTCGAAGTCGCCTCGGGCCGCCCGTTCGACGTACTGATCGGCTCGGACCCCAATCTCGACCTCGGCACGGCCACGAACCGCCCCGACGCTTTCCCGAAAGGTCATGTCCCCCCGGGCTTCCCGGTAGTCGATTCGCCGTTCCTCAAGAACGTGGACTTCACGATTCCGACCGTTTGCCTCGGCTCGAATCTCCAGCCCATTCCGACGGACCTGACTGTTCCTTCGCCGCCCTTCGGCTGCGTCGGGACCCTGGCGCGCAACGCGTTCAACCGGCCGGGATTCTTCCAGATCGACTTGCGCGTCGCGCGGAAGGTGCCGATCACCGAGCGCGTCAACCTAGAGATCATCGCCGACGGGTTCAACATGCTGAACCGTCTCAACGTTGCCGACGTCAGCCCGCTGTGCGATCCCATCGGCGGCACGTGCACGGCCGGCCAGCCCACGTCGTCCTACGATCCACGAACGTTCCAGTTCGCGCTGAAGGTGAACTTCTAGGCGTCGCAGCGAGTCCTGGCGGGCGGCACGGTTTCGCGTTACATTGTTCGTATCCCATGAAACGCGGAGGCCAAGGGAAATGAGCCCGCTAGCCTGGGGCGTGCTCGTTATTCTCGCGGCGGCAATCGCTGCCTTCGTCGCGGTGTCACTGAGCCGCCGGTCGGACCGCGATTTTTCGTCGCTGCGGCAGGAGATGCAAGGCGCTCTCACTGCGCAGTCGCAGGCCGTGACGGCGCAAATCAACCAGCAGATCAACCATCTGGCGCAGGCGGTTACGCAGCAGCTCGGCCAAGTCCGCCAAGACTTGCAGTCGGGCGTCGCCGATTCGGGCAAGCTGGCCGCGAACGCGCAGCGCGACGTTGCGCAGCAGCTTCAGTCGGCGACCGAAGCGGTCCGGCAGGTGAGCCAGCAGCTCGGCGCGGTGCAGAAGGCGGGCGACGACCTCACGAAGGCTTCCGCGCAACTGCAGGCGATTCTGGGCGGCGCGAAGTCCCGCGGAACACTGGGCGAGCTGGGCCTGGAACGGCTGCTGGAGGACGCGCTGCCGCAAGGCTCGTACTCGATCCAGCACCGCTTCTCGACGGGGGACATCGTCGATGCGGCAGTGCGCAGCGGCGAGCGCCTGCTGGCGATCGATTCGAAGTTTCCGCTCGAGGCGTACCGGCGCTTGCTCGACACCGGAGAAGACGCGCGAAAGGAGTTCGCGCAGGCCGTGCGCAAGCACGCGGACGCCATCGCGTCGAAATACATTCTGCCGGCTGAAGGCACGCTGGATATCGCGCTGATGTTCGTTCCTTCCGAGGCGGTCTATTACGAGCTGCTGATGACCGAGGACGGAAAGAGCGGGCGGCTCGATCAGTATTGCCGCACGAAGAGCGTGCTGCCCGTTTCGCCGAACACGCTCTTCGCTTATCTGAGCGCCATTCTGATGGGACTGCGCGGGATGCAAATCGAGGAGAACGCACGCCAACTGCTCGGCGAGCTCGACGGGTTGGCGAAGCAGCTCGAACAGTTCGGCGATGTTTTCGACAAGCTCGGCAACCACCTGCGCCACGCGCAGCAGAATTACGAGGAAGCCGACAGCCGGCTGGCGCGCGCGCGCAATTCGCTCGAACAGATGTCGCACGGCGCGTTGTCGAGCGTCGCCCCCAAGACCCTCGCGGCGAGTTCAGAGAAGTAGAGTAGCAGGAACACACCGGCTACAAAGCGGAGCGGGCGGCCGCGAGCAAAGCGCGAAAATCGCCGGACGCCGCTGCGGCGAGCAGGTTGTCGAGCTCGCGCCGTACTTTCGCAATGTCTCCGGAATGGCGCGCGATTTTTTCAGCCAGCCGATTCACTTTGCTTCGCGCGTCGCCCGGCGCAAGAGTTTCAGCGGCAGCGACGAATCGCCGCGCTGTTTCCGGGTCGGGAATTCGCGCCAGTCGCGCGTGAAAGGAAAAATCTCCCGAGCGAATCGCGCGCACTGCAACCGCTGCGGAATTCGACACGCCGCCGCTGGTGCGCAATTCCTGCGTGTCGCCGCGCAGGAACCGAAGAACGTCGGGTGTCTGGTTTTCCACCATGATGTCGAGCGGCGACGCCGAGCCTTCCACACGAAGCCTCAGGCTGCTCGTCCTCTCGAGAGCGAGCGGCGGATCGGGCGGCGCGAACTCCAGCGAGACGACGGCTGTCGCGGAAGCCCACGCTACTCCCGCAATTTCAAAGGAGATTTTCGCCGGCCCGGGCTGGGCCGTGGGTGCGGGAAGCGCGACCACGCATTCCGGCGAAGCCGCCAGCACCAGCGCCGGAACGCCGTTGAGGGCGATGCGATTGGCATCCGCGTCCCCTCGAAATGAGGCGCCGCAAATCGAGAAGCGGTCGTGCAGAGAAAGCACGGGCGGGACTTTGATGTCGTTCGGCGCGATGGCCGGCGCAACAGCATCGACGAGCGCCGCCGCCGAAGCGCCCGCGGCTTTCGCCAGTAGCACGCTTCCGCTAGAAGGCGCGGCAAAAGACGCGCGGCCGGTGGGGTCGGTCTTCACCTTCTCACCTCCGGCCAGCTCGACCGAAACATCCGGTAACAAGCGCCCCTCGCCATCGAGAACCGCCAGCGTGGCCTGCTCTCCGGCAACAACCCGAGGCGGAAGAACAATGGTCACCGCCTCCGGGGTGGCGCTAGCCGTTTGCGGAAAAAAAGAACCCCCTAAGAACGGGCACGCCTGCAGTAACCAGCCAGGAGATTGCGCGCCGCCGGGAGGCGCGCAAAGCGTCACGAGCAGGACCGAGAAAATCAGGCGGGTCATTCTTTGGGGGGGCGCAGAATCCTGTCGTACACGCGCGCTTCGCGGAACATCCGGAACAGATCGGGATCAAGTTCCTTCTTCTGGACGCATTCGTCGAGGATTCCCAGGGCGCGATGGACGGGCACGGCGCGCTTGTACGGGCGGTCGGAGGCGGTGAGCGCATCGAAGATATCGCAGATGGTCATCATCTTGGCGGGCAGCGGAATCTCGTCGCCCCAGAGCTTGTAGGGATAGCCCGAGCCATTGAGCTTCTCGTGATGCGCGCGGGCGATCTCGGGAATCTTCATCAGCTCCTTGGTCCAGGGAATCTGCGTCAGGAAATTGAAGGTGTGGATCACGTGCGACTCGATCTGCAGGCGCTCGGACGAGTCGAGGCTTCCCTTGGGAATCGAGAGCAGCCGGACTTCCTCGGGATTCAAATACGGGCACTCGATGCCGTCCGGATCGAGATAGGAATTCTGGGCGATTTCGCGCAACTGCCGGAACTGGCCCTGTTCGAGCAGCGCAGGCTCGTTGGTTTCGAGGATGAACTCGAAGTATTCGTCGAGTTTTTTCATCCGCTGGTCGAGGTCTTCGCTGAGCCGCGCAATCTCGGCGAGGGCGTCGCCGCGGTCGCGATCGATAAACACCTGCAGCTTTCGCCGGACGATGTTGGCCTCGACTTCCTTGCGGATGTAATCGAAGCGCTGGCGGACCAGCTCGAGCTGCAAGGGGTGAAGCTTCTTGGCTTTGACCAGGACTTCCTCGCGCACGCCCACCTTGCCGAAATCGTGCAGCAGCGCGGCGTAGCGAATCTCCCTCATTTGTACGGGATCGAACTTCGCGGCTCTGTAGGGGCCGTCGCCGGCGTGGTCCACGATTTCGGCGAGCCCTTCGGTGAGCGCGGCCACGCGCACGGAATGGCCCGAAGTGGTGGGATCGCGCTGCTCGATGGCCTTCACCGACGCATGCACGAACCCTTCGAACAACGCTTCGATTTCCGAATACAGCTTGCGGTTTTCATAGGCCACGGCGGCCTGCGAGGCGAGCGAAAGCGCCAAGCGCACCGAGCGCCGGGGGAAAGGCTGCACGTACGCGGCGACATCGGCCGCGGTGCGCAGTCGGGCCGGCCGCTGGCGCTTGGAATTGATGAGCTGCAAGACGCCGAGCACCTGGCCCTTGGCATTGCGCATGGGCAGAGTCAAAATCGAGCGCGTGCGATAACCCGTCTCGCGGTCGTAGTAGTCGTTGAAGTGAAACGGCCGGCCGCGCGGGATGTTGTACGCGTCTTTGAAATTCAGAACCTCGCCGTGCAGCGCCGTGTAGCCGGCCATCGAGTCTTCTTCGAGCGGCAGGGTGAACTGTTGAAATGGAAACGCGCGGCTGTCGTTTTGCGTGAGCATGAAGCGCAGGCGGCGAGCGCCACCTCGCTCTTCGTCCACCAGATAAAGCGAACCGGCATCCGCGGAGGTAACGGCGCGGGCGTGCTCGAGAATCAGGCCGAGCAGAACGTTGATGTCGCGCTCGGAAGACAGCGCCACGCCGATGCGATCGAGCTCTTCCCGCTCTTTTTCGGCGGTTTCCAGCGCCTGCCGCGCGGCCCGCTCGCGATTGGCCAGCTCGATATTCTGAAACGCGGCGGCGACGGTTCTCTCGACGACTCTGCGAGGCGCTCGGGATGAAAGGTAAGCGAAGACGGCGCTGCGTCCCGCGCGCCGGTCTGAAGCCGAGGCCTGCGCTGCGCCGTTGGGTTTGGCCGGCAGGACTCCGATGACGCGACAGCTCGCGGCCCGGATGCGCAACCGGGACGGTAGGTTCACGCCGCCCGGCTTGACGTCGGCGAGCCACACGGATGCGGCGCCATTCCTGGCCGCAGCCGCACCGTCGAGGGGCTTGCCCGTTGCGCCGGCGACCGCATGCAGATCGTAGCGCCCGCGCAGGGAGGCGGTGAGGTTCGCGGCCGCCGAACCTTCCAGATACCAGATTTGCCGCTTCGAAGCCATGCGATTGCCTGTTTACGGGGGGCTGGGTCAGTATAGCTCAGGGCGCTGCGGAAACAACAGGCTTCCATTCCGATCGCATGTTTCGCGGCTTGAAATAGGCCGCCAGCGCGCAGCTTGAACCGGGCGCAGGCGTTTGCTAGCCTTGCACGGAATTCGGTTTCCTGCTTCTCCCCGCGCGCGAACGCTGCGCCACCATGAACAAGAGCATCGGCCAGAGAATCTTCGGCGTCTTCAAGGTCTGGTGGCGCCACCGCATCTCGTTCCTGATCAGCCTGGCCGTTACCCTGGCGGGAGCGTTCGTGTATTACCGTACGTTCCTCGGCGAGCAGCCCCTGCCTTTTTCTGATTTCGTTTCACGTTTGGAGTACGACAGCCTCGATCTTCGTTTCCAGTTGCGCGGCAAGTGGAAGCCTGACCCGCGCATCGTGATCGTGGATATCGACCAGCACTCGCAGGAGGTGCTGGGCCGCTGGCCCTTTTCCCGCCATTCAGATGCCCAGCTTATCGATGCGCTTCATGAGGACGGCGCTCGAGTGGCGGCGTTTGACGTCACCTTCAGCCAGCCGGACAAGTCTGCAGCGCCCCTGCGAGAACTGTTCGCGCAGCTGGAACAAAAAAAGAAAAAGGGAGAGCCGATAAGCCCCGAGCTTCTGAAGGAGATCAAGCACCTCGAAGAGCAGTACAACTACGACAAGGAATTCGCCGCGGCGGTCAAGGGGTTCGGCGGCGTAGTCCTCGGGAACTATTTTCTGTACACGCCCTCGGACATTCAGGGTGTCACACCCGAAGAGCTCAATCGCTACGCCGATCTGCTCGCTTTCTTTCCCTTCCCGCAGGTGAGACCCGAGCCGTCGGCGAAGGCGGACCCCGATTCCTTCGTTCGCATGATCGAGCACTACCAGGATCTGGATCTCTTGCCGCTGGGCGCCGAAGCGAACATTGAGGCCTTGACCGAAGCGGTTATGAGCGAAAAGGGCGGGACCGGATTTTTCAATGTGGTCACCGACCCCGACACGGTGGTGCGTCATGCTCCCCTGGCGCTGCCCTACGGGCGGGATCCGGACCGCAAAACGTGGGACCTTTACGCGTCCATGGACGTCCAGGCGCTTCGTATCTACCTCGGACTGACTAACGATCAGACGGTTCTGAACTATGGCGCCGCCGGAGTTACAAGCATCGAATTCGGCTCCCACATCAGCGTGCACCCCGACGACATCAGCCGGCTGCTTGTGAACTACCACGGGCCTACGCGCACGTATCCGTACGTTTCGTTCGCCGATGTGGTGCAACGCAAGTTCCCCGCTGGAACCTTCAAGGACAAGATCGTGCTCGTCGGCGCTTCCGCCACCGGGATTGGCGACTTGCGCGCGACGCCGTTCGGCAGCCTCGACTATCCCGGCGTGGAAATTCACGCCAACGTGATCGACAACATACTGAATCAGCAGTTTCTGGTTCGCCACGGACCACAGTATCGAGCGGACTTCGCCGCGATTCTGTTTTTCGGCCTGCCGTTCGGGATCCTGCTCGCGCTCGTTCCGCCGCGATGGCTGCTCTCGAGCCTCGTCCTGCTGGCAGGGTTCATGGGCATGGTTTACTGGGCGTTCTTGTACGGCTGGTGGCTGAACCTGATCGTTCCCTCGGTGGTGCTGATTGCGAACTCGGGCTTCGTGGCGCTGTATCGCGTGCTGGTGGAGGAGGCGGAGAAGCGCAAGGTGCGCGGTGCGTTCGGCCAGTACGTCAGCCCGGAAGTGATTCGCCGGCTGCTCGAGGAGCCGGAAAGCGTGAAGCCGCGCAAGACTTCCATCACCGTGCTGTTCAGCGACATCCGCGGATTCACGACGATTTCCGAATCACTCGACGCGCAGGAAATGGCCGACCTGCTCAACGACTACCTCACCGAGATGACGCGCATCATCTTCAGCAATCGCGGCACGCTCGACAAGTACATCGGCGACGCGGTGATGGCGTTTTGGGGCGCGCCGTTTGCCGAGGCCGGACACTCCGATCGCTGCTGCCAGACGGCCCTGGCTATGCTCGACCGGCTCGCGGAGCTGCAATCCGCTTGGCGCGAGAAAGGAAAGCCGGCGCTCGAGATCGGCGTGGGCATCAACACGGGCACCGCCTCGGTGGGCAACATGGGTTCGGAGCTGCGCTACGGCTATACGGCCATCGGTGACGCGGTGAACCTGGCGTCGCGCCTAGAGGGCCTCAACAAGGAATACGGCACGCGCGTGCTCATCAGCGAGTCCACTTACATCACGCTGCAGAGGCCCGATCTGCTGGTGCGCGAACTGGACCTGATTCGCGTGAAAGGCAAGCTGCTGCCGGCGACCATCTACGAGGTGGTCAGCAATCAAGTGAACGGGGAGCGGGCGGAGCTGGTGAAACTCTTCAGCAAGGCGCGGGAAGCTTACAAAGTGCGGGACTGGCGAATCGCCCGGAACCATTTCGAGGACGTGCTGCACCACTGGCCCAACGACGGACCCACCCGCGTTTTTCTCGGCCGCTGCGATGAGTATCTTGCCGAAGAGCCTCCCGCTGATTGGGAAGGCGTGTACATCATGAAACACAAATGACCATCCGTCTGCGATGGTCATCCCGAAGCGACCAACCGGAGCGAGGGATCTCTCCGAGCTGCTACTCATCCAGCCGTACCACGAAGGTTGTGAACTGCTCCTGGCTTTGCAGTTGATCGGCCAGCTGGCGCGCCGCTTCTTCGCTCGCCAGGCGGCCCACGCGGACGCGGTAGAACAATCCGTTGGGCGAATCAAACGTTACGACGCTCACGGGCGCATAGCGTCCTTCGAGCTGCGCCTTAAGCCGGCCGGCATTCTCGGGAGCGAGGAAAGCGCCCACCTGTACGCCGAAGAAGCCTGTCTCGATGCTCGGCCCGGCTAGCACTTCAAGCCGCACGGGCGCCGTGCCCGGCCCGAGCATCTCGATGGCCTGCGCGGCGGCCTCCGACAGGTCGATCACGCGGTTGGCGACGAACGGCCCGCGGTCGTTGATGCGCACTTCGGTCTGTTTGCCGTTGCGGAGATTGGTCACCCGGACCATCGCGCCAAAAGGCAGCGTGCGGTGCGCCGCGGTCATTTCGTGCATGTCGTATATTTCGCCGTTCGACGTGCGCCGCCCGTGGAACGGCACTCCGTACCACGAAGCCACGCCCTCCTCGACGTATTCGCCCGGCACCGCCGGCCGTCGTTCGGCTGCCGGAGGCGGACCCGACGGCGGTGAAGGGGGCGGTTGGGCAGCCGGAGGGCCGGGTTGCGGCGATGGCGCTGGTGCAGCTGGCCGCGTCGAATAAGTGTGGTGCGCGCAGCCGCCGGCAGACGCCGTCACCAGGAGCGCCAATGGCAGCCAATGCAGCCGCGGGCGGCGCAAAGCTTGCTGGGTGCGTGCGCGAAGACTGCTTGACGAAGGGGAGAGCCTCACGCAGCGTCCCGTGTCATTTGTTGCGGCCCATTTTTCTGTATTATAGGAACGCCTTCGCATTCTCGCAAGGAAGCTCAAGGACGACGCTTGCAACTCTCGCCACGTTTGCGCTGGAAACTGGACCGGCTGCGCGAAAGGTTCGGCGCTTCCGGCGGCTCGAAAGAATCGGGGCGTCCGCGCCTGTGCCCGTCGTGCGGCACGCTGGTGGGCTCGGGCGCGTCGCGCTGCCACCAGTGCGGCGCGAGCATGACGTTTTCGATCGCCGCAGCCAGCCGCTCGCTCGAAAAGCTGATGCCGACCGCCTCGCCGGCGACCTACGCGATCCTCAGCGTCAGTTGCCTGCTGTACATCGCGAGTTTGCTCGCCACCGTGCACGAGAGCGGCTTGCGGCCTCCGGCGGGCGGCGGAATGGGAGCGCTGTTCAATCTTGGGGGAATTAACGGCAGCGTGCTGACACGATTCGGTGCGTCGTTGCCGCTGTACTATAACCTGCAGGAACCGTGGCGCTTTGTGATGGCCGTATTCCTTCACGGCAGCCTGATGCACATCGCCTTCAACATGTGGGTGCTCATGGATGTCGGTCCGGCGATTGAAGAGCTGTACGGCTCGGCGCGCTATTTTTTCATTTACGTCGTCACCGGCATCGGCGGCTTTGTGCTCAGCAGCGGCTTGGGACGCGGCAGAAGCGTCGGAGCGTCGGGCGCGCTGCTGGGGCTGATCGGCCTGCTGCTGGCGATTACCATGGGACGCCGCAGCGCGTCGCTGCAAATGCTGCGAGGCCAGCTGATTCGCTGGCTGATCTACATTCTTGTTTTCGGCTTGCTTTTTCCCGGAATCGACAACCTCGCCCACATCGGCGGATTTGCCACCGGCTTTCTGATGGGAAGAATCATGACGGACCGGCCTCCCGTCGCGCCGGAGGAGCGAAAGAAAGCTTATCTTCTGGGCTGGGCGGCTGTGCTCGTAGTGGTTCTGAGCTTCGCGATGACCGCCTTGCAAGTCCTGCAGGCGCACTGAGACTCAAAGGGGAATTTCCGCCGCTCCGGCGCCGAGCTTCTTCCTCCTTCGCCGCTCCCACCCGGTCTACTTCTGATTTCCTCGCAACCAGGAGAGCGGCGCGGAAATCGGGCTGCTCAGCCGTCAGAAGGAGAGAGCGGATGGTGTGAGGAAGCGAGATCAGCAGAACGACTTGCTCTCTCGCGATTCTTCAGCCGCCGGTATGAAGGCGGCGGGCCACGGCGACGCAGTAGTGAAATCCCGAGATCGTCGCGAAGGCCGCCACCAAATACCCGCAAACGTCGCGCAGGATCCACAACATGCGGTTGTCCCACACCGCCAGCACGAGGACGAGAAACACGAGCAGCAGCTCAAAGAAGGTGTTCGCCTTGCCGTAGATGCTCGGAGGAAACGGGCGGTACCCGACGGTAATCAGAATCGCCGCCGCAGCCACCAGAATGAGGACGTCGCGCCCCAGCACCATAATCGTGAGCCACCAGTGGATCTTCCCGTGCAGCGCGAGCACGAAATAGGAAGACGAAAGCATCAGCTTATCCGCGATAGGATCCAGGTACGCGCCAAGGGGAGTCTTCTGGTTCAGCCCGCGCGCCAGCCAGCCGTCGAGCGTATCGGTGATTCCGGCGGTGATCAGCACGGCCAGCGCAAGGCCGAAGCGCTCGTAGTGAATGGCCATGATGAAAAAGGGGATAAACGCCAGGCGCAGGAAAGTGAGCTGGTTCGGAACCGTGAGGATTCGCGAGTTCATGATCGATTCGGGCCCGGGCGGCGGGCGCTCAGGCAAATTGAGCCAGGTAATCCGGAAGCGAGCGCCCCACTTTTTTCTCGAACACTTCGGCGAGCGAGGGGATTGAGCCGCGCGCTTCGTCCAGAGCGATGCGCTCGACCCGCAGCATGGGGAAGAAAAGCGTCGGCAATCCCATGCGGTCGCCGTCAGGATGCAGTACCTGGCTGACGAAATCGTCGAACGAGCTCAGGTCGATGCCCCGCAGCGTGACGCCTGCGATGGACATGTCGATCATTTCGCCCCACACCTTTTCCTTCGGGCTGTGCAGGCTCACCACCACAATCGAGTGCGGTTGCATTCGCTCTCCCACGGAGCGATCAGGATTCCTGCCCGGAGCTGCGCTTGCTGGCCATGGTATCGCAGATCGGCGGCGCTGCGAATCCGCGCGCAAGAGTTATCTAGCCGCTCAACTCGCCATCGTCTTCAGTTCCGGCGCGCGACGCAGCGCCGGCTCAGTCGCTCGCTGTACGTCCTCCAGCGTGACGCCGGGCGCCACTTCGCGCAGTACCAAGCCCTCTGGCGTCACCTCGATGACGCCGAGTTCGGTGACAATGAGGTCCACTACGCCGACGCCGGTGAGCGGCAGGCTGCAGCGCTTCACGATTTTCGCTCCGCCTTCCTTGGTGGTGTGCTCCATGGCGATGATCACGCGCTTGGCGCCCGCCACCAGATCCATCGCGCCGCCCATCCCTTTCAGCATCTTCCCCGGGATGGCCCAGTTGGCGAGATTGCCCAGCTCATCCACCTGGAGGGCGCCCAGCACAGTGACGTTGATGCGTCCGCTGCGAATCATTCCGAAGGAATCGGCGCTCGAGAAGTAGCAGCAGCCGGGAATTTCGGTCACCGTCTCCTTGCCCGCATTGATGAGATCGGCGTCTTCTTCGCCTTCATAGGGATACGCGCCGACGCCCAGCATGCCGTTCTCCGATTGCAGCACGACTTCGACTCCCGGCGGCAGAAAATTCGGAATCAGCGTGGGCAGTCCGATGCCGAGATTTACGTAGTAGCCGTCGCGCAGCTCCCGCGCCACGCGCCGCGCGATCAGCTCGCGCTTGTCAGCTTCCGCCGCCATCGCTCCCTCCGGAAGATTGTGATTGGAATAGAAGAGTTTCTTCAGGGGCTAAAGCCCCAAACTTTCTCGACGCCCAATGTTCGGAGCCAAAAGCTCCGCCCTCTAAACACGTGAGGCGATGACCGCTAGCGTTTGCGCACGGTCCGGCGCTCGATTCGCTTCACGTAGCTCGCGCCCTGGAAAATCGCATCGACGAAGATTCCGGGCGTGTGAACCTGATTGGGGTCGAGCGCGCCCAGCTCGACGAGCTGCTCCACCTCGGCAATCACGTAGTCCGCCGCGGTGGCCATCATGGGGTTGTAGTTGCGCGCCGTCTTACGGTACACGAGGTTGCCCCAGCGATCCCCCTTCCACGCTTTGATGAACGCGAAGTTGCCGCGCAGCGCGGGAACCAGCACGTACGGACGGCCATTGAACTCGCGCGCCTCTTTTCCTTCCGCTGCCATGGTGCCGTACCCGGTCGGCGTATAGAACGCGGCGATGCCTGCGCCTCCGGCGCGTATCCGCTCGGCGAGCGTCCCCTGCGGGTTGAGCTCCACTTCGAGCTCCTTTTTCAGCGCCAGCTGCTCGAACGTTTTGTTCTCGCCCACGTAGCTGGCGATCATTTTCTTCACTTGCTTGGTCTGCAGCAGCAGGCCGATGCCGAAATCGTCCACGCCGGCGTTGTTCGAGACCAGCGTCAGATTCCTCGCGCCCTTGCGCTGCAGCGCGGCGATCAGGTTTTCCGGGATGCCGCACAGGCCAAAGCCGCCCAGCAGAATGGTGGCGCCGTCCTCGATGCGCGCCACCGCCGCATCCGCGTTCGCTACGCGCTTGTCCATCCATCTCTCCCGAAAAGCCGGAATTCGCCGGGCGATGCGCGCCAGCCAGCGAAGTTTACTTCAAATGGTTGAGCGTTTTGTAGAGTTCGTTGGCGGCTTCGAATTCCGATGCGAGGTCTTTGGCGGCCAGCCGCGTGCGAAGGCGATCGACCGCTTGTGCGAGGCGGTCGAGGGCGCGCGAAATGTTCTGCGTATTCGTGAGGCAGATATCGCGCCAGATGTCGTATGGGCTGCCCGCGAGGCGCAGCATGTCGCGCAACCCTCGGCCCGCGATATTCACGGGCGCTCCGGTCTCATCCGTTTCGTCCTGCACCACGCGCGCCAGCGCCACGGCAAGAAGCTGAGGCAGATGCGACACGATTCCCGCGGCCCAGTCGTGCGTCTCGGCGTCGCACCATACGGGTTGGGCGCCGATCGAGCGCAGCATTGCCGCAAACGCGGTTACGCGCGCATCGTTCTCGTCTTCCGAGCCGATCAGCACATAGCGCGAGCCGCGAAACAGTTCACTGTCCGCATGCTCGATTCCCGACGATTCCTGCCCGGTCATCGGGTGTCCGCCGAGAAACCTGGCACCGCCGCTAAAGCACCTTTGTGCGGCGCTGCAAATCATAGCTTTCGTGCTGCACGAATCGGTGACTAGGGCGGTGGATTCCGCCGCCGCAGCGATCGCCGGCAACATCTCGATGGCCGCCCGCACGGGCAGCGCGATGTACACCAGGTCGGCGCCACGAAGGGCAGAGGCAATGTCTTCCGCGCGCTCCTGGATCAGGCCGCGCGCCAGCGCGGAATCGAGCACCTGCGCGCGGTCAAATCCTGCGGCCGAAATCTGCGGGAAATGCGAGCGAAGCGCGAGAGCAAACGATCCACCGACGAGACCCGTGCCGATGACCGCGACACGGCGAAACGGCGCAGCCTCCGCCATGATCTACGCCAAACGCCGGCCGACCGCCGGCGCGATGATGCGCAGTTCGGCCATTAGCTGCGCGAACTGCTCCGGGAAAAGCGACTGCGCGCCGTCGGAAAACGCCTGCTCGGGATCGTGATGCACTTCGACGAGCAGTCCGTCGGCGCCCGCGGCCACCGCGGCGCGGGCCATGGGCGCCACTTTGTCACGCCGCCCGGTGCCGTGCGAGGGATCGGCGATGATGGGCAGATGCGAAAGCTTCTTGATGACGGGGATGGCGGCGATGTCGAGGGTGTTCCGCAGGTAGGTGTCGAAGGTGCGGATGCCGCGCTCGCAGAGCACCACGCCGTAGTTCCCGCCGGACATGATGTACTCGGCGCTCAGGAGCAGTTCCTCGAGGGTGGCAGACATTCCGCGCTTCAGCAGCACAGGCTTGCGCACTTCGCCGAGCGCGCGCAGCAGATGGTAGTTTTGCATATTGCGCGCGCCCACCTGGAGAATATCCACGTAGTTCGAAATCATGGGCACCTGCGACGGGTCCATCACTTCGCTGGCGACCAGCAACCCGTTGCGGTCCGCCGCTTCGCGCATCAACTGCAAGCCCTCCTCGCCGAGCCCCTGGAACGAGTACGGAGAGCTGCGGGGCTTGAACGCGCCGCCGCGCAGAATTTTTGCACCGGCGCGCGCGACACAGCCGGCCACCTGGTTGATCTGCTCTTTCGACTCGACGGCGCAAGGCCCGGCGGCGACGACGACCTCCGTATTGCCGATGCGGACGCCTTTTCCCAGATCGACGATTGTGCCTCCCGGACGAAAGGCGCGGCTCGCGAGCTTGTAGGGCTGGGTGATGCGCACCACTTCGCGCACCCCGTCGAGCAGCTCGATGTCGCGCGGGTCGTAGTCGGGATGCACGCCGACGGCGCCCAGCACCGTGTGCGATTCCCCCGTCGAGCGGTGTACGTCGAAGCCCTTGGAAACAAGCCGGTCGATCACCTTCTGGATCTGTTCCTCGCTGGCTTGCTCCTGCATCACCACAACCATCAGTGTCTCGTGAAACTCTCGCGGCTATGCGGGCGCGCGGACCGCCTTGGTCATTTCTCCTTCACCGGCGCCGCGCCGCTTTCGCGCACGGCTTCCTTTATGCCTGCGGCGCGTTCGAGCGAACGCGCTTCGTCGA
>Ga0187846_10000201_pt1 | contig 36661 bp, 26 predicted proteins | sample TC_taG_FD_161473 | JGI IMG/M metagenome (GOLD analysis project Ga0187846, IMG submission 161473) | Biofilm microbial communities from the roof of an iron ore cave, State of Minas Gerais, Brazil - TC_06 Biofilm (v2) | ecosystem: Environmental > Terrestrial > Deep subsurface > Cave > Wall biofilm... | reverse complement strand
GTGCTGATAGGCTAGTAAAGCTTCGGTCGTATCGGTCAAGATACGTCCCTCACCCTTCATACCAGGACGATCCTGCGTCAGGTAGAAGCAACCCAGCACCATATCCTGACTTGCGCCGATCGACGGCTCACCCGTTGCGGGCGAAAGCAGGTTGCGTGTTGAGAGCATAGACCTACGCGCTTCATCTTGCGCCTTTTCAGAAAGCGGCACGTGCACCGCCATCTGGTCTCCGTCAAAGTCGGCATTAAAGGCCGAACAGACAAGTGGGTGCAACTGAATAGCGCTACCCTCTACCAGCACCGCCTCAAAAGCCTGAATACCCAGCCGGTGCAGCGTTGGCGCGCGGTTCAACAACACAGGATGATCTTTAATGACCTCTTCGAGCACATCCCAAACTTCTGGCTTGACACGCTCTACAAAGCGTTTCGCGCTCTTAATGTTGTGCGCGAAGCCTTGCTCTACCAGCTTGCGCATCACAAATGGCTTGAAGAGTTCCAGCGCCATCTTTTTGGGCAGGCCGCATTGGTGCAGCTTGAGATCTGGTCCTACTACAATCACTGAACGACCGGAATAGTCGACACGCTTCCCGAGCAGATTCTGCCGGAAGCGACCTTGCTTGCCTTTGAGCATGTCAGACAGGCTCTTCAGCTTGTGATTGCCGGAACCAGCCACAGCGCGGCCACGTCGCCCATTGTCGATCAAGGCATCACATGCCTCTTGCAACATACGCTTCTCGTTGCGAATGATGATCTCCGGTGCACCCAACTCCAGCAGCCGCTTGAGCCGGTTATTTCGGTTAATCACGCGCCGGTAGAGATCATTCAAATCGGATGTGGCAAAGCGCCCCCCATCGAGTTGCACCATTGGTCGCAGATCAGGCGGCAAGACAGGCAAGACTGTCAGGATCATCCACTCCGGCGAGGTGTTTGACTTGCGGAAAGCCTCAAGAACCTTCAAACGTTTCGTGGCTTTCTTGCGCCGCTGACCAACAGTCGAACTGATCTCATTCCGCAGGTCAGCAGCCAGCTTATCCATGTCCAATGCCCCGATAAGCTCACGTACTGCTTCCGCGCCCATGCCCGCCCGGAATACATCTGAGCCAAAGGCATCGCGCAACTCACGGTAGCGATTCTCCTGGAGAAGGTCCATTTTCTTGAGCCCTTCCAGGTCACGGCGCAATTGCTCCAGCCGCTGCCGCCTGTCGACACGCTGAGTCTCCAACTGCGTCTGTACCGAATCAATTTGCCCCTGGTAGTCAACCTTCAGGCGTTCGGCTTCGCGCTCACTCTGCACCTGCATTGTCTCGAGTTCATGCTGCGCGTTTTCTACAATATCGTTACGACAGCTCTCCGCAACGCGTTCCAACGTTTCGAGGTCTTTCGGTGTAACCACATCACCCTGCCTGACAATCACGCGGTCCGTTGGGCTGAAGATAATGTCTTCTTCAGCTTCTTGGGCCATCGCTGCCTGTAACTCGGCGAGCGTTACACCTTCGGCCTCCCTTGCGGCTTCTAGTTCCTGTTCGCGCCGTTCCTCAATCTCCTGTTGATCTACAGAAGTGCGGTTGAGTGCATCTTGAATATCACTTTCGCGTTTCTCTTTCAGGCTATCGATACGTTCGACAACCTTCTCATCCAGGTTTTGATCAAGTTTGATGAGCTCTTCATCGATATGCATCGATTCTCGCCGCCGGGCTTCTTCGTCTAGATGCGTGACGACGTAGAGAGCAAAGTAAAGAATGCGCTCCAGGTTTCGCGGGGAGAGATCCAGCAACAGGCCAATACGGCTCGGCGTTCCCTTAAAGTACCAGATGTGACTTACAGGGGAAGCGAGTTCGATATGTCCCATGCGCTCCCGGCGCACCTTTGAGCGTGCCACCTCGACGCCACACTTGTCGCATACAATACCTTTGAAGCGCACACGCTTATATTTACCGCAATAGCATTCCCAGTCTTTAGTTGGACCAAAGATGCGCTCGCAGAAAAGGCCATCCTTTTCCGGCTTAAGTGTGCGGTAGTTGATGGTTTCCGGTTTCGTTACCTCACCATAACTCCAGCCACGAATCTGTTCAGGGCTGGCAAGGCTGATACGGATTGCATTAAAATCGTTTACTTCGAGCATGATGCCTCCTGGTGTTAGGGTACAAACGGCGTGCCCAGCCACCTTCTCGGGCGCAATGGAGTACGCCCCTACCTTGTTGGATGCAATTGATTGGACGACCGCTACCTACCTGGATAGGTAGCCGGCCGATCTTAAACTACTGGTCTCCTTCGAAACCGGATAAGTTAATCCCAAGTTCTGGCATTACGTCGTTCGAGGTGTCCTCTACAAATTGAATCTTCTGCTCATCTTCGTTGAGAACCTCAACGTTAATACCAAGGCTTTGCAATTCTTTGACTAAGACTTTAAAGGATTCCGGTACTCCCGGCTCCATGATATTTTCACCCTTAACGATTGCTTCGTAGGTCTTGACACGGCCTACGACATCGTCGGATTTAACGGTCAGGATTTCCTGCAGGATATTCGCTGCGCCATAGGCTTCGAGCGCCCATACTTCCATTTCACCGAAACGCTGTCCGCCAAACTGCGCTTTACCGCCAAGCGGCTGCTGTGTTATCAGGCTGTATGGCCCGGTTGAACGAGCATGGACTTTGTCTTCGACCAGGTGTGCCAGCTTCAACATGTAGATGTAGCCCACTGTGATCGGCTGATCGAATGGCTCACCCGTTCGTCCGTCGAAGAGCTCTATCTTGCCTGTATCCGGAAGATTGGCGCGGCGCAGGTACTCTTCAATGTCTTCCTCACTAGCTCCATCAAAAACCGGCGTAGCTATCTTGATACCCAGTGTCTGAGCCGCCCAGCCCAGGTGCGTTTCCATAATCTGTCCAATGTTCATGCGGTGCGGCACACCTAACGGGTTGAGGATGATATCCACCGGTGTGCCGTCTGGCAGGAATGGCATATCCTCAATCGGTAGTACCCGCGAGATGACACCTTTGTTGCCGTGGCGTCCAGCCATTTTGTCACCAGCACCAATTTTACGCTTCTGGGCAATACTGACCCGCACGAGTTGATTGACACCTGGCGGCAGTTCATCATTTTGGTCCCGCGAGAAAACTTTGACTTCAACGACTTTTCCTCGCTCACCATGCGGTACGCGCAGGGAGGTGTCCTTGACCTCACGAGCCTTTTCACCAAAGATTGCTCGTAGGAGCTTTTCCTCAGCGGTGAGTTCGGTCTCACCCTTGGGCGTGATCTTGCCGACAAGGATATCTTGCGGCCCAACCTCGGCACCGACATAGACGATGCCGCTCTCGTCGAGGTTCCGCAGCCCTTCTTCGCCGACATTTGGAATGTCCCGTGTGATCTCTTCAGGACCAAGTTTGGTATCACGTGCGTCGATCTCGTACTTTTCGATGTGTATAGAGGTGAATAGGTCTTCACGTACTATGCGTTCGCTGATGAGGATGGCATCTTCATAGTTACCACCTTCCCAGCTCATAAAAGCAACGAGTATATTTTGTCCAAGAGAGAGTTCACCGTTGTCTGTGGATGAGCCATCTGCGATGACTTGTCCGGCGGTGACATAATCGCCCTTACGCACGATTGGCCGCTGGTTGAGGCAAGTCCCCGCATTGGAGCGCATAAACTTGCGTAAGCGCAAGCTATGCACTTCACCTTGTTCGTCTACAATCTGGATCTGATGGGCAGTTGAGCTGACGACCTCACCATTGACCGGGCTCACTATAACCTGGCCAGAGTCAATAGCTACCTGGCGTTCGACGCCCGTACCACAAATTGGTGCTTGTGGCCGCAGGAGCGGAACAGCCTGGCGCTGCATATTCGCGCCCATCAATGCCCGGTTCACGTCATCATGTTCCAGGAATGGGATGAGCGCAGTTGCTACGCTGACAGTCTGGCGCGGCGAAACGTCCATGTAGTCCATGTAATCAGAGTTTTCCATGACGAACTCACCCAGGTAACGAGCAAGTACGCGCTCTTCCATGAATTCGCCTTTCTCGTCTAACTTCGCGTTTGCCTGGGCGATCCAGTAATTTTCTTCGTCATCAGCAGTACGATAGTCCACCTCTTCAGTGACAAAGGGTTTGATCTTCACCTCAGTATCACCCAGCACCTGTGATAACTTTGCAAACAGTGCTTCATCAACACGCACTCGCGTTCTCGCCTTTACGAGAACCTTACCATCTGCGGATTGTATGTCTTCGTTTTCATGCCCAACAGCGCCACGGAATTCGCGACCTATCAGGCGCGGATCACTGGCTCGCAGGCGTTTGTAGACTTTGCGATAGGGCGTTTCGATAAAGCCATAGGGATTTATTTGTCCATAGGTCGCCAGGTTTCCGATAAGGCCAATGTTCGGACCTTCTGGCGTCTCAATCGGGCAAATGCGACCATAATGGGAACGATGCACGTCACGCACTTCGAAACCCGCTCGTTCTCGCGATAGTCCGCCAGGGCCAAGCGCTGAAAGGCGGCGCTTATGCCCAATTTCAGCGAGAGCGTTGGTTTGATCCATGAACTGCGAGAGCTGGCTGCCACCAAAGAACTCTTTCATTGCGGCAACGACCGGGCGTATGTTGATGAGAGCGTTGGGAGTAGCCTGCCCTGGCTCCTGAATGCTCATACGTTCTTTGACAACACGCTCCATTCGCAGCAAACCGACGCGAAACTGCGTCTGTATAAGTTCGCCTACACAGCGCACGCGACGGTTGCCAAGGTGGTCAATGTCATCTTTGCGCCCATGGCCATTATTCAATTCAATCAGGCGTCGAACGATGTTGACCAGGTCATCCTGGGTTAAGATACGCTGGCTCTGCGGTATTGAGAGGTCAAGCTTCCTGTCGAGCTTGTAGCGTCCAACGCTGCCCAGATCGTAGCGACGTGCATTGAAGAACATATTCTTGACAAGCGAACGAGCATTATCGATGGTAGCCGGATCACCCGGACGCATCTTCTTATACAGTTCGAGTAGGGCTTCTTCCTCGCGTTTGACAGGGTCACGATCCAATGTCGCCTGGATATAACGAATGTTGGGATCATTATCGACATCTCGGAATGCTTCGAGGATACCCTGATCAGTTGAGAGATTAAGGTTCTCAACGTACCACTGTTCTTTCGCCAGGCTTGCAATCGCACGAAGCAGAGTAGTGACTGGCAACTTACGTTTACGGTCGATTTTCACGGTGAGCAGATTCTTGTTGCTGGTCTCAAATTCTAGCCAGGCGCCACGTGCAGGGATGAGTTTTGCAGCATAGAGCCTGCGGCCAGTAGTAACATCTTCGTCGGCAGTAAAGTAAACGCCAGGTGAACGCACAAGCTGGCTAACGACGACACGTTCTGCACCATTGATAATGAAGGTACCTTCTTGGGTCATGAGCGGGAAATCACCCATAAAGATGTCCTTCTCAATAATTTCGCCAGTTTCTTTGTTGGTCAGTCGTGCTTTTACAGTTAGCGGCGCAGAGTACGTGGTATCACGGTCGCGACACTCATCCTCGGTGTACTTTGGCTTACCAAAAGGATCGGGCGGTACGATAAATTCGAGTTTCAGGTTTTTTCCGGTAAAGTCTTCAATAGGAGAGATTTCATCAAAAAGTTCTCGTAAACCTTCTTTCTTAAACCATGCAAAAGAATCAAGCTGAATCTGAATCAGGCCTGGCATCGGCCGTATATTCGGGATACGCGCAAAAGATACGCGCTCAGGAAATGCAACGGCCTTGCTGCTTACTGCCATAAGTAGTATTCTCCTCTCACTATAGGGGCTACCCCTTCTCCTTTTATCTCGGCAACGCTCCCTTCGCTTCGCTCAGGGCTTCGGCTCACTGCGCAGCTACCGCTTCGCTGTCAGCCGAGACTGATAGGTGCCAGCGGTCGCCCTCCCACCAGGGTACCAGGAGTAAACTGTAGAGGCGATGCGTCTCGGGGACATCGCTTACGTGGTGACAAAGGCAACTACAAGAGTCACCTTTGTGCCCTCCTCATGAAAATGTTAACGGAAGAAGAAAAAACCGATAATTACCCGCTAATGCCCGTACTGGAAAACGTTTTATGACAAGAAAAGTAACCGCTCTGTGCTTTCACAAGCGGTTACTCCTACGTCCCTACGTGTACTAGTTATTCTAGTTATTTTCGAATCATCCACGCGCACATCCCCACATCATTAGACAAGATGGTGTCTCATATATAATAACAAAACGCGCTATAACAAAATTCCATATCCTAGTACTAATGTCGTCCTGCTACATCTCTTTTTCGCTGGTAACCTTACATAGCCGTCGTAGCCTTTTGTAGTCGCTTAAAAAAGCCATGCTGCTTGCAGGTTTACGTGGCATCCTTAATACATGCAGTATCCTTACATGGGTAGTGGGGAATGATGTATCGTTAAGCTTTCTTGTTTAACCTGGTTTCTCAAACAGATCTCGCATCAAGTGTTCTGCCATACCTGCCGGTATAGACAATCCGACAGCATGTAGTATACTACTTCAGAGAAAGCTTGTCAACAGTTTTTTTGGTTTTTGTTCTAAAATCTGTCAGTTCTCAGGTCCTCGAAAAGGATAGTCTGCAAATAACGCTCGGCAGCGCTTGGAAATATCGTAACGATTACTTTTCCTCGATTTTGGGCCTTACGCGCTTCTTGTAAAGCAGCCCAGGCCACCGCCCCACTACTGATACCAACAGAGAGCCCCTCCTCCTGCATAAGGCGGATAGCAATGGTAACCGCATCCTGGTCACTGACAGGAATGACGCGATCTATGAGATCGACACGCAAAGTATCCGGTTGAAAGCCTGCGCCCAGTCCTTCAATACGATGTGGTCCAGGACGCCCACCAGATAAAACAGCGCAGGAGGCTGGTTCTACCGCAATGACTTCAATACCCGGTTTGCGCGCTCGAAGTCCTTCTGCGACTCCAGACAAGGTCCCTCCTGTGCCAACACCGATCACCACTATGTCGACGGCGCCAGCAGTATCTTCCCAAATTTCGACGGCTGTTCCTTCGCGGTGTGCGCGCGGGTTAGCCTGGTTGTAGAATTGCTGTGGGAACCAGGCATTAGGAAGGGTTGTACGCAGTTCGATAACCTTGTTGATGGCTCCACGCATGCCCTGGTTCCCGGGAGTGAGGAGAATTTTCGCTCCAAAACGCTGCAAGAGGAGACGGCGTTCTATATTGATCGTATCGGGCATCGTCAAGATACATGTATAGCCGCGAGCGGCAGCAATCCAGGCAAGAGATATGCCCATGTTCCCGCTGGTAGGCTCAGTGATAATTCCACCTGAACGTAACATGCCCTGCGCTTCAGCTTCGCAGATCATTTGTAATGCGGCACGATCCTTTATGCTTCCGCCTGGATTGAACATCTCGAGTTTGGCAAGTAGGACGATTTGCTGCGACCGTGGTATATCGGAGGTAATTCGCTTTAATTCGACCAGAGGTGTATGACCGACGAGTTCGGTAACATCCTTTGTCCAATGTGTCATGGCTTCAGTTAGATATAATACATGGTTTCAGTATTGCCGACCCGGTGCTCCTGGGCAAGCTCCTCGATCGTAGTGGAACTGAGTATCTGCTGCGTCATCTCATCAATTTTACGCCAGACCACACGTAATGCACAGCCTGGTGTGAGTTTGCAAAAGTCCGGATTAGGCAGGCATTCCATCGGTGGTACATATCCTTCAAGAGCCTGCAGTACCTCAGCCATAGTAATCTGCGCAGGTGGTTTGGCCAGCATATGCCCGCCTTTTGGACCACGGACACTTTTAACCAGGCCTTCCTTGCGTAAGACCATTAAAATTTGGTCGAGGTATTGTTCTGGAATATATTGCCTGCTGGCGATATCGGCGCTCTCAATCGGCCCCTGCCCAAAGTACGCTGCCAAATCAAGCATGGCTCGCAAGCCATAATCGCCTTTCATCGTCAATTTCATTCCCAGGCACCTTTCCAGCAGGTCAAGGCATCCTGGATCACCAGTTCCCTGATCCCCTGGGTTACTGACCGCTAAGAATCGCCCATCCTGCCTTAACGATTATTGACAATCAAACCCGGTAATCGTGGTTTGTAACATTTGTAACACTTATAACACTTGTAACACTTGTATCAGTTTTATCTGGTATGAGATGGATGCGCTACAAATTGCCGTCGTTGATTGTCAACGTTCATCAGATTCGAGAGCCAATCTCCTGCTCGTAGCATATATCAGGAGTGATTCGCTGTCAATGGGTCAGGCGGTAATACCGAATTTCGTGTAATCGCCAGCAAGTCAGTACGGATTTTCGTAAAATGTTCACGCAGGGCAGCCAACTGCACTCGTTGATCTTCGATGCGTATCCAGATACGCTTCTGAGGAAAATAAAAGCTGATGCACAGGCTCAAGATAAGTATGACGGCAGTAGGCCAGATAAGCATAGAACCTGCATCTTTTGTGACCAGCAAGACAGTTGCTTCACTTGCATTATTTAGCTTGATTGTCAATTGCTTGTCAAAGCTTTGGCCTGATTGACCGGGCAGCAATCTTATAATAGCTTTGTCCTGGGTTGTAGGAGTATCTGGGGCGCCAACAGTGATAAGTATGGAAGGATGTTGCACCTGCGCCAGTTGTATCGATGGATTATGAATAAAAAATACGCCCATCGTCAGATTTGACCCCGCTATGGGAATGCCCTTCGCATAGTCGACCGTCAGGCTAGATGATATGTTGCTGCTTTGATCCAATACAATAGGCTCGTCGCAGACAATGCATCCCTGAGCATCAGTGATAGTAATGTTGACAGAGGGAATGAGCGATGATTGGTGAAAGACGACTCCTCTATATGATAAAGGATCGTTTACTCGCACGTGATTACTGTGCGCAACAAGTTCTCCATCCTGATAGACGCTCAGATCTGTCACATAATCAGTCGGCAGTCCCGTTTTGGGATCGAATGTGGCGCTAAAGTTATTGACACGAAAGCTTATGTTATGCGGCGTGCCGCGTGTATATACAACAGCGCTCTGACCAATAGGAAGCGCCTGGTCAAAGGTAAAGCCCGCAAGGCTGTCACTGAGGTTTACAATCGGTGCAGGCAGGAAGCGCCTGGCTGGACTGCTGAGGGGAAAGCCATGCCATTGTGAGATGACACCTGCCATTATAAGCGTCACCAGGGCTGCGTGGAAGACAAAGGTCGCAAGTGTAGCCCAGGAATTTTTGTTTGCGTAAAGATAGGTAACCTGGTTATCCTCAAGAGTACGGACGCGAAAACCGCGCTTGCGTAATTCAGCTTGCGTCCAGGTAACGGTATCGGGGTGACTAAATTCGCTGCGCTCCAAGGCATTTTGATAGAAGTTGTCATTACGCCGGATGAGCGGATGCTTAAAATTTTGCCAGATGACCGGTGCTCGGTTCAATATACCAACAATGATACTGAGTGAAAGCACCGTGAGCAGGAGCATGAAATACCAGCTCGAAAAAATGGTAAAAAACTGCAGCCAGTCAAAGGTCGGAGTAAGCGAACCATAGCGAGGCAGGGCATTCTGTTGTACCCAGCCAGCATAAGCAACGGGATCACCGATGACTTCACCGGGAGCTTGCACAAAATAGATTCCAATGAAGCAAATCACTACTATTAAAGTAATCAAAATAATAGCGGTACGTACTGAACTTAGCCAACCCCAAGCTGCATTTATAGGATGCTTCAGAAAATAGAGAAAGCGCTGCTTATACCTCTGTTTAGGCGGCAGCTTGTCAGGTCGGGTCTTGCGGCTGCTCTTTGGATGCTTATCGGGCGCGATAGTTCTTGCACCCACACGCAGTGATTTTGGTTGATTCTTTATTGGAGCTGCCATACCGCTCTATCATCTATCTTCCCCGCCTGGGGAACGTCACATTTAGGATGGATGTATCGACCTCTACATAATAATAGGGCATGAATGCATTTCTGGCAAGCAAAATTTTCCTCCTTCAAAAGGATAACTTGATGATACCCCTGACTTCTTTGCCCCTGCATTGACCCACTCTCTTATGCATGATACACTTCATAAAGCGTACAAATACAAGATGAGACAATAGCCCGAGGAGGATCCCAGCCATGTGGACTTCTACCCTGGAACTTAGCACAAGACGAGTGCTTCTCACCCAGTTATTAGGACGTGTTTGGCATGGGGCATATTTTGCCTCTTTTGCGCCATTACAAGTGCAGAACCTGCCTCGACAATCATTGCCCGCATCAGGTTGGGTGCGTGTTCGTAATCGCCTCTCTGGCGTGTGTGGCAGCGACTTTCGTCTCATCTACCTTGATGGCGACTTTCGTATCGCACCAGCCGCGCTTCCAGGCCATAGACTCTCCTACCCCGGTCATGAGGTCGTGGGTGAGGTCATCGAAGTGGGCGACGACGTACAACATCTTCATGTTGGCGATCGTGTTGTACTACAATACGGTCCCAATTGCATCTCTACAGGCTTACAGCCCCCTTGCCGATTGTGCGCTGCTGGTAATTACAACCTGTGCGAGCGTGGAAACCTTCCTGATCCACAACCAATTGGTGGGGGTTGGAGCGAGGAGATGTTATTGCACGAGCAGCAACTCTTCCGCATCTCGCCAGAAATGAGCGACGAACAGGCTGTTCTGCTGGAACCTACCGCTGTAGCGATTCACGCCGTTTTGCGTCGCCTACCACAGCCAGGCGATCAGGTTCTCATTCTAGGAGCAGGCACCATCGGGCTGCTCATTTTACAAGCTATACGCGCCCTTTCCCCACAGGCTATAGTGAGCGTGATGGCACGCTACGCATTTCAGGTCGAGCAAGCTACTCGTATGGGCGCGACTAACATCCTGTACCCACAGGATAGGTACCAGGACGTAGGACGCGTCACTGGGGCGGAACTCTACACAGGAATGCTCGGCAACAAAATGCTGCTCGGTGGCTATGATTTGATCTATGACACCATCGGCAGTAAGCAGACGATTCACGATTCATTACGCTGGACACGCGCTGATGGCACAGTTGTGCTAGTTGGCATAAACTTGCACACCATGCATCTTGATCTCACTCCCATCTGGTACCAGGAAATCGACCTTATCGGCTCTCTCGGTCATGGCATGGAAACCTGGCCAGTTGATACATTTAAACGCCGTTCGACTTTCACTATTGCTGCTGAGATGCTCGGACAAGGGCAAATCAACGCCGAAAAGCTGATTTCTCATCGTTTTGCACTGAACAATTACCGTGAAGCGCTTTCTACTGCCACGAATAAGGCGCGCAGCCGGGCCATTAAAGTTGTGTTTGATTACGCTTTACAACCTGCCTCTGTGGTGCCAAATGTACGAGCAGCCGCACGCCAACGCCGTCCCGTCACTACAACAGCAGCGTGGCCACAAGAGGAGCAGAGCGCTCGCGAGGGGCTTTTCTGGTCCCCAGCGCCTGATGAAGATTTCATTAGAGCTACACCCCCAATTCCTGAACCAATAGAGCTACCTACGTCTACCCAGCAAAATTCGATAGCTAAAACTGAGCAGCCTCCCTCATCAGCAGATGAAGAAATAGATGAAGAGCACCCTGCACTCGAGGATCAAAGCCCTCAAAGCGCGATAACTGAAGTTGAGCAGCCTCCCTCATCAGCAGATGAAGAGCCTCCTGCACTCGAGGATCAAAGTCAAAATATTACTACTTCTGTCTCAAAACAAAGGCGCTACCGCCAGTCAGCGAGATCACAGAAGACTACCGAGGACGTACAAACGTCCAGCGAAGCAAATGGGAATTCAGTCGGAACTAATCAGCTTTCTGATACGTTAGAAAAGTAAAGGGCTTAAAAGTCGTCAAGACGTGGTTCCATGGGTCAGATAATCCTTGACCGGGTTTGGGGGAATATCCCCAAACCTTCCTTTTCTTTCCCAGGAGAGGGCAAAAGGAGCAAGCATGAAAAGAATGCCGGAGCAAAAAGGCCCTGGATGGACTGCAACTTCACGCATCACGCCTGTAAAACAATACCAACAAGAGATCGGGACGGCACAGATAGCTCCCTCACAGCCGTTGCCTGCACAAAGGTTTTCACAACAGCCACCTGTTGTTCCACCAGCACAAACGCGGCGACCAAAGCGCTATCGTATGCGCGCACTTTTCATTTTATCTTTGCTGCTGCTGGCTATTCTTGTCGCCATTAGCGCTATTTTTGGGCCTGGCTTATTTACCAACACAGTTAGATCCGATTCATCCACAGCCTTTGGCGCAACAGGCCCATTCTTCAAAACGCCGCTTGATTCTACTCAGATTAACTCCATCATGCATTTAACAGGCTACATGAAATATAAGCAATTAGCCAGCCTCTATGTCTCACATATGACCCTCGATGAAGAAGTAGGCCAGCTAATCATGGTTGAGTACGCTGATACTTACTATTCACCAGACCTCGATACCATGATTAGTAAGCTCCATGCTGGCGGCGTCATCATGTATGAGTTCCAGATGCAAACCTTTAATCAGACCAAACATGATATCGCATTAATGCAACAACATGCCAGCATCCCTCTACTCATTTCAACCGATGAAGAGGGCGGACGATACATCCATCGCCTGTTAAATATCTACGGCTATCGCATGTCGGCTACCGATATCTACAATACTGGTAATCCTAATGTAGCAACACAGCAAGGACAGAAGACTGCCCATGATTTGTTATCACTCGGTATCAATGAAAATCTGGCCCCCGATGTCGATGTGAACATTGCAAACGGCTATGACGTGGCGGCACGCACGTTCGGCTACACTCCTCAATCTGTGATCACATTTGCTGGCGCGTATATGAAGGCACTACAAGGAGATGGTGTGATTGCATGCATTAAGCATTATCCTGGACTGGGCGATGCCATTCCCGATGCTCATGCTACTCTTCCCGTAGTCAATCGTACAAAAAATCAAATCTATGCAGTAGAACTCGCTCCTTACAAGGCATTCATTCAGTCACAAAATAAGCTGGAGAATCCAGGCATGATTATGTCGACCGATGTGCTTATGCCTGCAATTGATCCAATCTACCCTGCGGAGTTGTCACACACCTTCATGACCGATATCCTGCGCAAGCAGTTCGGCTATGATGGGGTTATTTTGACTGATGCACTGTACATGCAAGGTATTACTCAAAAGTGGAGTATGTACCAGGCCGCAGTGATGGCCTTGAATGCAGGCAATGATATGTTGCTTGGCCCCACTGGTGCAGACCAGGCGCTCGCAATGATCAATGCAATAAAAGCAGCTTTACAAAACGGTACACTCTCAAAGGCGCGAGTCGACGAGGCTGCTACTCGCATCATTGCGCTGAAGATGGAATACCATCTCATGCCTGCAGTACCGCCTCAGGAGTGAAACTGGCTATGCGCGACGTAATTGAAAGGCCCCTGGCAAGCCCGATGGCTGGCAGCATGCCCGCGGGATTGCGACCTGAACGGCGACGTCATCGTCTTCGCATTTTAATACTACTGCCTATACTGGCCCTGGTGGTCGTATTGGGTGGAGATTTTCAACGTGGTGCATTTGTCAAACAAGAGACGCGCAAACTCCCTGCAGGTCCTCTCGTGCAAGCACCGCTCAGTGCTGCTCAGATTAACTCCATCATGCATTTAACAGGCTACATGAAATATAAGCAACTAGCCAGCCTCTATGTCTCTCATATGACTCTGGATGAAGAACTTGGACAGCTTTTTATGGTTCAGTCGTACGATCAGTTTTACTCTCCAGACCTTGAATATATGATTACTCAACTGCATGCGGGTGGAGTCGTGATGTACGCCTTTCAAATGCAGACCTTTAACCAGACCAAACACGACATTGCTGAAATGCAAAAGCACGCGGCCATTCCATTACTGATTGGTTCAGATGAGGAGGGAGGCTTCGTTGAACGCGTACAGAATATCTTCGGTCACCATCCAGGAGCGCTGGAGATTTATCAAACAGGCAATGTAAATTTAGCAACCCAGGCCGGGCATCGTATAGCCCATGATCTGCAACTACTGGGTATTAATGCAGACCTTGCTCCCGATGTTGATGTGCAATTGGTGGACGGTCCCGATCAGTACTTGCGAACCTGGGGCTATACACCTCAGTCGGTGATTCAGTTTGGAGGTGCTTATCTACGAGCAGTCCAGGGGGATGGAGAAATTGCTTGCCTTAAGCATTTTCCCGGACTTGGTGCTGCCAGCACCGATGCGCACTACGCATTACCTGTGATTAATCGTACTGAAGACCAGATCTATTCGGTTGAACTGGTTCCTTTCAAACACTTCATTCAATCACACAACAAGCTGGAAAATCCAGGCATGATTATGTCGACCGACCTGTTGATGCCCGCAATTGATCCTGTCTACCCCGCAGAGTTGTCGCACACCTTTATGACTGACATATTGCGAAAACAATTCGGCTATGATGGTGTTGTCTTAACCGACGCCTTATGGATGACAGGGATTGCCCAACACTGGAACCTTGAAGAGGCTGGGATAATGGCGCTGAATGCCGGTAATGATATGCTGCTCGGCGCAATCGGACCCTACCAGATGATGAGTATGATTAACGCACTGAAAGCGGCTCTGCAGAATGGGACGCTCTCCAAAACGCGCGTTGATGAAGCGGCTACACGCATTATCGCGCTGAAGTTGCAATATCACCTTATACCCAACGTACCACCCCAGGCGTAGAATATTGCTCTCTCTCCTGGCACAATTTAGCTCCTCGCGAATGTTCTGGCGGATCGTCCTATTTTTCGGATTTTGGCCGTGCCCGAAAATAGAGGCGAATGCCTGTACCTTTGAAACTGTAGGCTTGACGCAGTTGATTTTCCAGATATCGCTCGTAGGAGAAATGTAGCGCCTGCGGGTCATTCACGAAAAAGACAAAAGTTGGTGGATTCACTTGCGTCTGTGTTGCGTAGTATATTTTTAACACCTTACCGCGAAATACGGTGGGGTTATGGCGACGAACCGCCTCCTGCACCGTTTCGTTTAGACGAGAAGTGGGAATACGCAGATAACGCATATCAGCGATCTTCAGCACCGTTTCAAGGAGTGATTGTACATGATACCCCGTTTTCGCCGAAGCAAAAACAATCGGAGCATAGGGAATAAACTTGAGTCCCTCCGCAATAATCTTACGATAGCGTTCCGCGCTTTCGATCTCCTCATCGGGATTGGGTACTTTTCCCTCGCGTTCGGCACGACGTTGTGCCTGAGCCAGGTCCCACTTGTTGACAACAACCATGACGCCTTTAGCTTTGCTTTGAATTTCACCAGCAATATGGGTATCCTGTGCTGCCAACCCCTCACCTGCATCGATTAAAAGCAATGCCACGTCACAACGATCAATAGCACGGCTTGCGCGCAACACGCTATATTTCTCGACCCCAGGACCGATACGCCCGCGCCGTCGAATTCCAGCAGTATCAATCAGAATCAGCTTTTTGTCCTGAAACTCAAGCTCTGTGTCTATTACATCGCGGGTCGTCCCTGGCACCTCACTGACAATCGCGCGTGGGAAGCCAAGGATGGCATTGAGCAAGGACGATTTACCGACATTAGGGCGACCAACAATGGCAACGCGTGTTATATCTTCATCCTCTTCGCCTTCGGATATCTCTTCCTCCGGTGGAAGTGCATCAACAATGCAATCAAGCAAATCGCCGGTTCCTGTGCCCTGAATTGAGGAGAGAGCCATCGGTTCTTCAAGGCCTAGAGTATAAAACTCGACGGCATCCTGGCGTAGCCTGGCGTTATCAGCCTTGTTCGCAGCCAGAATCACAGGTTTTTCGGTGCGACGCAGCATATCAGCTACTTCTTCATCGGCCGCAGTGATGCCTGCACGAGCATCCACCATGAAAACAATCACGTCTGCTTCTTCGATAGCCAGTTTTGCCTGCGCCTGGACGCGCTTCATAATATCGCCTGGTTGTCCGTCCAGACCTACCTGGCCTACGGGGATATCTGGGCCTAATTCAAGGCCGCCCGTGTCGATGAGCGTAAATTCGCGGCCATTCCAATCGGTGTCGCCGTAGATGCGATCACGGGTCGTTCCTGGCATATCTTCAACGATGGCGACGCGTTCGCCGATCATGCGATTAAAAAATGTGGATTTACCGACATTCGGTCGGCCTACTATGGCGACAAGTGGCTTTATCAAAACCCCTCTACCCTTCTTTCCCATAAATGGGGCACCCCATGTGGGGTGCCCTTGTTAGAACTGCCGATATATGTGGGTATTATAGCATAAAAATAATGCTTCTCTCCTCTACTGAAACAGCTCCGTCACCGACCGCCCATCATGAATCCGGCTAATCGCTCCTGCGAACATTTCCGCCACCGAAAGCACCGTCATGTTGGGCAGGCGTTTCTGCTCCGAGAGTGGAATAGAATCAGTTATCACTATTTCCTCGATCGGGGCATCTTTGAGGCGTTCAATTGCGGGTCCTGAGAAAATGCCATGAGTAGCGCAGCAAAAGATGTCACGAGCACCCTGCTCATGCACTACATGCACGGCTTGCGTAAGTGAGCCGGCAGTGTCGATTTCGTCATCCACAATCAGAGCGTTTTTGCCCTCAACGGAGCCAATAATGCCCATCGCCTCCGCGTCACTGTTGTTCCCTTGCCGGCGCTTCTCAACTATAGCAAGCGGCGCGTTAAGACGGTCTGCCAGTTGGCGAGCTTTCTTGGCGAAGCCTTCGTCAGCGGCAACTACAGTATAGTTATCCTGTTTTTTCTCTGCGAAGTAACGCGCCTGCAGAATCTGCGCGGTCAACTCATCGACGGGTATATTGAAGAAACCTTGAATCTGGCCTGCATGCATATCCATCGTTAAAACCCTACTTGCACCGGCTACAGTAATGCAATCTGCGATCAGACGAGCGGTGATAGGTACGCGCGGCTGATCTTTCTTATCAGTGCGACCATAAGCATAATAGGGAATGACAGCAGTGATACGAGCAGCAGAAGCGCGTTTGAGGGCGTCAATCATAATAAGCAATTCCATGATGGAGCGATTGACCGGGGAACTGAAAGGCTGAATAATAAACACGTCACGTCCACGTACATTATCATTGATTTTTACAAAAATATTTTCGTTGCTGAATTGAAAGACATCTGCATCACCGAGCGGTATGCCCAGATATTTACAGATAGCAACAGCCAACGGGCGGTTCGCATTCCCTGTAAACACCCTCAGATCGTTCATTCGCTCCTCCTGGTTTGACTGAGTATATCACAAAGAGCATATTTATGTAAATCGGCGTGGGCAAACCGGGTGTGTTTCATTTTTTTGCACACAGCTCTGCTGTAGCACTCATGGTGGCAGGAGGACGTCGGAGAAAGGGTTTGCGCCAGGAGTAGCCAGAGCCAGGACGAGCCGTGGGTTGCTTCTCGATGGCCTGAGCTGTCGTCGTGGGGACAGCAGCAGCAGAGGGATAAGACAGCTGATGCGCTTGGACGCCCCAGAAGACGAGGAACCAGACGGCACTTTCCAGCCGCTGGTGGCTCTTGGCGAGCCTTCGGTGTGTGCGGAAGGTTCGTCGCTGTGCCACCGAATCCTCCCAGGTCTGCTTCCACTGGCGATTGCACACCGCATTGCGCAGCACCAGGATGGGATTGACGTTCCGTCGTTCCCAGCGCATGCCAGCCCCTTTAAGGCGTGCTTCGACCACGAGCTTATTGGCGCTTTCTACGCTGCCTGACCCAATGGGCCAGCCTGCCTCCTGATAGATCGGATACTGCATGTGCGCTTCCCGCTTCTGCAAGTAGGCGAGTTTCTCCTGGATGAGGGAACTGGGATAGCGCGCAGCTAACCAGGCTAGATGTTGGAGGACCCGTGCTGGTCCCTGGTGCTTGAGCCGGGGCAGCACACCATCCAACCAGCGTGTAGGTAATCTGCCGCCTGCTGCCTCTACCGCCTGCCCGATGTCGTTGATATATTCGGCGGCATGGGCAAAATCGAGGATGCGCACCGCATCCGCACGGTGGTAGTCGGTCAGTCCTTGCAGCCACTCGGCGCCATCTTGCACCGCACACACCTCGGTGGCCCGTTCCAGCCCGCGTCGATGCGTGTGCAGCAGCGTGGCGTGCTCAAAACTCGCGGCGTCACAGAGGCGCGAGCAGTACGAGAGCTGCTGCGTGCAGACCTCTCCTCGCTGATTGCGCGTGACCTCGCCGATCGCCAGTGTTTTGACTTCCACCCACTCGCCTCCCACCAGATGCACCATCGCTCCATCCGCACTCAGCGCTTGCTTGTCCGCTCCCACAGGCGCCTGGGGCACCTCGCGCTTGAGCCGCTCTACTTCCGCATCCCACACCGCAAGCGCTGCCTGCCCTGTCGCCAGCGTCGCGCGGCGCGCCGTAGCTTTGCTCACCTGCACCCCGAGCAGGTCCTCCAGTAACTCCCGCGCGCACTCGTAGGGCATCCAGGTCGATAGGCGCACCAGCGTTTCCTCCGCCCGTGGCGTCAATCCTCCACTCAGCAGTCCTAACTGCTCATAAAGGCGGGAAAAAAGCCTACCCCACACTGGGGGCAGGTGCCATACCTGCGTGTCAGCTTGACCGCTTCTCCGCCACTCGTCTGAATCCAGCGCGTCTGCTCTCCGCGTGCGGAGAGCGGCTTGCCACAGGTCGCACACCTCGGATGCTGCTCCTCCGGCATCCGGCTCCAGTCCTCGGTCTCACCCATCTGGACAATGTCCTGGATCAACTGCGCCCGCACCTGGTTGATCTGTTCATCCACGGCTGCTTCAATCTCTGCCCACGTCGCTTTCGGATGCTCTTTTCGCCACTGCGTCATTCCCAGCACATCTCGCAATCCTGAGCTCACCTGCTCTATCTGCTCACTGCGCTGTCGTTTGTTCTTCTTGGCTTTCATGCTCTCGCCTCTCTCCTGATTTTTCCCTGTATTGTACCACCTCCTTGCTTCGTGCAAAATAATGAAACACACCCGGGCAAACCCCACTACAGTATCTTGTGAGAAAGGGCCAGGGGTAAGGAGAGCCGATTTGTAGAGGTGAGGCTTACACAGGCAAGGCATCTATCTTTTGGATGCTGAGCATTTCTTGTAACTCGTTCCAGGCATACATTAGAGGTAGCTGATCGTATCCCACTTCTCTGGGACGAACCTTTATAACGGTCTCAGCGACAGTTGGCACCCATCTATGATCTCTGGTGCGACGTACCACCCCGTGGCGAGCAGCATAAGCCAGGAAGCGTGCTGCCCGTTTTCGTGTTCCTTGTGGTTTGAGGAGCTGCTGATCGACATGCCGGCCTGCCGCAGCCAGCGTTATTGCCCGGTGATGCAAGTCATCAGCCAGATCATCTAATGTGAATGATGATAGCCCTGCACGATGCGCCTCCACCAGAAATCCGCTGGCAAGCTGAGTACAGGTAAAGCGGGCACTTTGCAGCCATGCCAGGCGTAACCGGGTATCGAATTCGTTTGGTGAAAGTGCTGGCGCATCTTCAATGGCAGGAGCAAAGTCAATAAAGATGCGTATCCGACCTATAGTCATGAAGTCATAGACCGTAATGATTGGCACAACTCTTGTATCGGCTGGAGCAGCACGCAAGACACGATGCAGGCCTGAATTTATCGGACTAAGCTTACCATCAGGGGAGAGCTGTCCTTCAGGTGAGCCAAAGAGCGAGCCTCCACTCCACAACCACGCATCCAGATCAGCCAGGCGTACTTTTATACTTGCTATAACATGCCGTTCTAAAGGCCGCCGGATGGTTCCTGCAAGTATTTCAGGGCGATAAAAGTGCTGAAGTGCATGCTGATAACGCCAATCCAGCAGTTGTGAGAGACTTGAAGCCTCGATCTTCCCATAAGGTTCGCCAGTAGCTGTAGCTATTTCTTCAATGAGGTCGGGTGAAAATACATCACCAGCAGGCCCATCATTCCCCAAACTCAGCAAGTCGCGAATCCACAGTTCTGCCGGGCGAAGCAGATCATCAGTCGGATGTGCGCCCAACCATCGCAAAGCTGGCCCTATAGAGAGCAAACGCAGCGCGCGCGAGATCCAGCGAGGATACATTACGAGGCGTGCAAGATAGCCTGGTGCAAAGCCATCGCCTCGCAGTGCGAAATGAACATCCCCTGAAAGCCCTCGCCACCCCCGGTGAAAGACGACTGTTGGAACAAGTACCATTGGATCCAGGTCCCGTTTATGAGCCATGGCATAGTAAGTGTGCAGTGCTCTGCTATCATTTTCCAACCCGCGAACTTCAACATAATGGAATGACCTTGTGGCAAGCCAGAATGCACCACCAATCGTCGCCCGGCTGAATGCGAGCAGCGCTGAGTGAAGACGCTTCATCCCACACCTTTCACTTCGAGACTCTGCAACAGCGACGTATCCTTTACTGACAACGGAGGAGGAGCTGACCTTCTACATCCTCTATTCAACTGTTTCTTCTGGGCTTGAAATGAGAATATGCAGAAACCATCTCAGGGCATAGAAGACAAGAAAGTAGACCGCCATTGCAATAAGTATCGACCAATCAATGACTGCAACTCCTCTGGTTCCCAACGGCGTACTGGGCACAATATTGTTAAAGGGGTAGAGCGGGATTACGGTCAAGGCAGTCATGAAAGCAGTGAACAAGTTATTTGGATCTGCGCCGATGAGCTTTAAGAAGAACTGTATCAGCAAGGTTATCTCTAAAACCGCCAAAAACCATAGAAGGTAGTCGTTGAGTTTCCCGATAGCGAATTTTAATGTCCGCCCTTCTTCCTGGCGTATCAGCGGGGGCTCTGCCGCCTCTGAAGGCTGGGCAAGACTCTCACTGGTTGACGGAGGAGGACCAGGTGGTGGCTGCGGTGGGGGAGATGCCTTGAGCGGCATTTCAGGCATGGTAGGATTCGGTACCGTGGACTGTCCTCCAATAGTCTGATCTGGAAAAAGATTATTAGGATAAGGCATCGTGCTCTCCTCCATAAAGCCCTTTGTTTAAGTTATGAAGTTCTTGACTGATCGCACCTAGGACGATTATAACATGATTTGCCCGTTAAATGCTACGTCGAACCAACAGAACGACCCCCTCCGCGCGAGCCACTATGCGGAATAATTTTGAAAGCCCATTCAGTTCACTGGTCGCTTCCGCTCGATTTTCTGTAGTTAAGCTATTAAGATCAACAATCACGTATTGGACAGTATGATTACATGCAGTGTCCAGGCACACAGAGGGAAATACGGTCAAAAATTGGCGTTCGCTCAAGTGAGGATTGAGGTTTGCCCCTGCGGAGACAGAGGCATCCGGCGGGATTAGATTCAAAAGTTGTTGAATATGTACTTCACGGATACCTGGCTCATGGTCTGCCCAGAACGGATTGAGTTGAGGTTTGGCAACCACTAAGTTAATCCCGATCATCACCGTAATCCAGGCAAATAGTATCCATTGCAAGCGAAATACCGAGACTTTTTTAGCGAGAGGAACCATACGCTCACTGAATCGCTGCCATTGCTTACTTCGCCACCTGGACAACGTCAGTCGCGAGAGACGTGGCTTCAGTGACATGACTAAAAGCCTGGATAATGCAAGTACTGACGTTTTGAACCGGGTAATGAGGCGCAAAAGAGGGGCAAGTATATTAGTAGTGAGCAGCACCATTGTACCTCCGTCTTTCCAGGCTGGATGACGGCGCAACACAGGGGCAAGTATGTTAGCGAGCAGGGCGGGGGCAAGCCCCGCCCCTACAATATTCCGGCTCGGACTTGTATTGCGGGAAGAGGATTTGCTTCCGTTTTGCCCACTTATGTCCCGGCCTATGTTTACCTCGACTACGTCCTCTGCGTTTTGTCCCTTTCCCTCATGCCGCCATCCTTGCCAGATCAGGATTAAACGGCGCGTACCGTGAATGGCAGCTATCATGACAAAAGGAATAATCGCAGCATTGTAGTGGTAGACTCCGCTGTACAAGAGTGGGTCGGTGCTGAGTAAGTTTACGGCAAGACTGGGTAATGCTGGTAGAAGCCACTCCGGGGCAAGTAATGGCAGAAAACCCACGCTACGCACAAGGCCAACCAGGTAATACAAACGATCCAGTGTGAAGAAAGTGGAAAAGAGTAGCCAGGGATGGAGCAGAAGGTTTATTATAGCCGCTGCTGGCGTACTGCCCAGGGCCTCATAGCGATACCAGAAGTTGCTGGTCTGAATACCCGGGTAGAAGTGTGGGATAATCACCTCAAAAGCCAGAAAACTCCAGAGTAGTCCTCCAATAATTAAAGTGAGACCCAAACGAGGAAGCTTATATTTCCAAATGAGCAAGATGCCAAGCATTGCGATAGCAAGAGGAATATCTTCTTTGCACGAAGCTGCCAGGATACAGGCGATTAGAAACCATATATAGCGTTTGTATGTAAGCGCCAGCATAGCATACAACAATAAAGGAGTCGCCAGGCTGACGGGATGGAAATCAAAGATATTTAAACCGAGCAGTGCTGGAGAGAGCAGATAGGCGGTAGCCATTAACGCAGCAAGAATAGGCCATTCTCGAAGATACCTGCGCGTGAGTAGGAAGACCGGCAAAGCCCCTGACACCAGCACCAATGTCTGGAAGACAAGCAGGATACGCGGGTCTGCGTAGAAAACATAGAGCAGAGAAAGTGGCAAAATTATCGGCTCAAAATGAATCGCCAGGCGTGTTGGCGGGCCATACCAGTCAATTGCCTGGTTGGTAAACTGGAAGAGGCGTCCGTGAATCGTATTCCACAGCACCTGGTCCATATTACCAAGGTCAAAAGCAGCTGCCTTGAAGGTGTCATACCGTAATATTGCCTGGTAACTTATATCTACGGCATACGCTACCATGACCAGTATCAGAAGTCCCCAGGCTATTCTTTGCTGCGTGCGCAGGTCAAATCGTTTCATCCCATAACTTCAAATTCTAGTGACGACTCCCCAGGGCTAATGCCAGGGGGCTTCTCAGGAAGCTCGCACCACCTGAAGGAACGCGCCTTATATCCCTGGGGCTACAAGTCCAGGGTTTTACGGCGCGGTTGGATAAATACTTGCCAAACACTAATGCTCACCAGAATCATGTATGAGTAAACGATTATATATTCCGGCCAGTCACCAGTTCGAATCAGTTTGCCCATTTTAGGAGTTTTTAGAATAAATAGCAAGAGTGTAAGCTGACGGCGGCCTCACCCCGGCCCTCGCCCATACGGGAAAGGTGAGTATCGCTAGAGCTCGTCTGGCAGGCTAACCAGGATTGAATCGCCTTCTACTCGTACAGGATAGATCTGGATGTCCTGGCGTGCGGGGCCGCGCAACACCTTGCCTGTGCGTAGATCATACTGCGCTCTGTGCCAGGAGCAGGTTAGCACCACGCCTTCAAGCTCACCTTCGTCGAGCGGTCCCCCAATATGGGTGCAGGTACCGCTAAAGGCATAGACGTTGCCATCGACCTTTGCAAGGCAGACTGGCTCACCATCGACCTCGACAGCCATAAGTTCACCGTCATCGAGGTCGTCAAGTTTAGCAATTTTTACAAAGCCTGTCATAGGCCCTTACCCTGAAAAAACATGTTGTAGATACTGTTGACGAATCCCAAGGGCGACCGCAAGGGTCCCCACTCCACACCACTCCTCTCCCGCCCTTACCAAGATGCGGAGAGATTTTTTAAGCTATGGTTGCGAACGCTCTCCAGAGGCTGCGTTAGCAGCGATCTGTTTCAACTCTGTTTCATTTTGAAACAGTTTTTTTTGGCGCTGCCTGCTTGCTTATGTGTCCGAGGTAGCAGCAAGAATTAATACACTTGAGGTGGCGGAGATCATTCTTCATCATCATCGTCCGTTGCTGGTTGTTCCAGGCCTGCCAGCGCCAGGCTACGATGTAAAACGCGCAGAGAAAGAAACGCACATTTCAGGCGAGCGGGACTGATCGGGATGCCCAGTGCATCCAGGACATCATCCTTACCGAGTTGCACAACCTCTTTGACCGTCTTGCCCTCGATCATCTCTGAGAGCATCGATGCCGCCGCCTGGCTGATAGCACATCCTCGTCCCTGGAAACGCACCGCCGTTACCTGGTCACTATCTATCTGAAGATCGATCGCCAGCTGGTCTCCACACAAGGGATTCGAGTCTTCGGCATGCGCATCAGGCTGGTCCAATTTTCCATAGTTGCGCGGGTTCCGATAATGATCGAGGATGTATTCACGATAATAATCCATTGCCATTGGCTATACTCCAAAGCGGTCATGTGCATCATCGGGCATTATTGGCCGATAAATCGGCGATGGGCGCGATAAATCGGGCCCCTACGGGTGTCCGGATTAGTTTGTTAACAGGCATAATCGGGCCCCATGATCGTCCGGATGATTTTGTTAATCTCCATGATCGGCGGGGGCGCGATAAATCGGGCCCCTACAGGCTGAATATTTGCAGCGCTTTGTGCAGTCCTTGCACCAGTACATCGATATCTTCTTGTATTGTGTAGACGTAGAAGCTAGCACGTGCCATTGCTGCCAGGCCAAAGCGGTCCATCAGGGGCTGCGCGCAATGATGCCCGGCACGAATAGCAACACCGACTTCTTGATCGAGGATTGATGCCAGGTCGTGCGGGTGAATATCTGCTAAGGTAAAGGCTACTACACCACCACGCTGTGTAGCTTCTGGCCCGTAAATGGTCAATCCTGGGATAGCCCGCAATTGCGCCATGGCATAAGCAGTAATTTCTTGCTCGTACCGGTGTACATTCTCCATGCCAAGCGCATTCAGGTAATCTACCGCAACCCCCAGGCCAATCGCCTCCGCTATGGCAGGTGTCCCGGCCTCAAACTTCCAGGGCAGGTCGTTCCAGGTAGATTCTCGCAATCCGACTGTGCGAATCATGTCACCACCACCCATGAACGGGGGCATGGCTTCCAGCAGGTCACGCCTGCCATACAGGACACCAATGCCGGTGGGTCCAAGCATCTTGTGCGAGCTGAAGCACAGGAAATCGGCATCGAGGGCCTGCACATCAACAGGAAGGTGAGGAACGCTTTGTGCTGCATCGAGTAAAACGACCGCACCGGCAGCATGGGCCTGGGCGATCATTTGCCGGGCAGGATTGATAGTACCCAACACGTTGGACATATGCGCGAACGCTACAAGTTTTGGCTGCTGCTGTAAAAGCTGCTCATAAATATCCAGGCGCAACAATCCATCATCGGTGATGGGCACAAATTCCAGGCGGGCACCTGTGCGTTGAGCCAGCAATTGCCAGGGAACAAGATTGCTATGATGCTCTATCTCCGTCAGCACGATCAAGTCACCAGCAGCAATATTCGTATTACCCCAGGTATAGGCGACGAGGTTTATGCTCTCTGTGGTGTTGCGTGTAAAGATAACCTGTTTGCTCTGGCGAGCATTGATAAAGCGAGCCACCTTTACACGAGCCTTTTCCATCTTTGCCGTTGCTTCTTCGCTGATCTCGTAGACGCCGCGATGGACGTTGGCATGGCAAGTCTCGTAATAGGCGCTCATGGCCTCGATCACAGTATAGGGTTTCTGCGAGCTTGCCGCGCTATCAAGATAAACCAGCGGCTTGCCGTGTACCTGGCGAGACAGGATTGGAAAGTCTTTGCGAATATCTGCTGCTGTGCGCGCAGCACTATTTGTTTCGGGTGCTTGTTGCATTGTCGTCACCGGTACGTTATCTGAAATTGGCATACTGTACCTGATTTCTTTTTAATTACTATAAAAACATACACAGGCGTGATTTACCAGCATATTGCATCACAAAATTGTGATACCAAATTAATATTCTGTGAGCAGGATCTCTTCTTCGGCGGGCTTGCCTTCGAAGGAGACGGCGTATTCGTCTACGCCTTCGACTTCCCAGCGTTCCTGGGCGTCGACCCAGGTATCGGCCTCGGTCTCATAGGAGCCGCTCATACGGCGCACAATGCTCCGGCGCAGGCGCGCGCGCAGGTTTTCCAATGGAATGCGCTGCAGCACCGGTTCAAAGAAACCCTGCACAATGATACGCTCGGCCTCTTCACGAGCGATGCCGCGCACCATCAGATAGAAGAGCTGCTCTTCGTCGATCTTGCCAGTGGTGGCACCATGACTGGCGCTCACCTCGTTGGCCCCAATCTCCAGGCTGGGAATTGACTCTGCACGACACTTATCGCTGAGCAAAAGTGTATGGTCCGATAGAAATGAGGCTGTCTGCTGCGCCTTTGGTCGAACGCGGATCATGCCTATAAACTCTACACGAGATTCATCAGAGAGCACACCTTTCACCAGCGTCTCAGCATTGGTCGCCGTCGAAGCATGGTCCGAGAGCGTGTTGAGCGAATAACGCTGGTCATGATCGGTGAAGAAGACTCCTACCAGTTCACCCGCGCTGCCGTTACCGGCCAGGCCAAGACCAATGTTAGACAGCATGACCCTGCTGCCAAGGTCAGCCAGTACCCAGGTGGTGCTGCCATCTTTTTCATGCACAGCATTCTTATTGGTTATGTTCCAGACGTTCAAGCCGAGGTCCTGCATATTGCTGAACTCGACACGCGCCGCGTTCTTGACGTATACCTCGACAACGTTATCCAGCAGTGAGGGTTGATCGCCATCGAAAGCTGAGTTGTGCTCTTCAACGTAGCGCACGCTACTCTGCTCATCTGCGATAATCAGCGTATGCGCAAACGTGGCCGTCGCAGGAGCATCAATCCAGATCTGGGTCAGGATTGGGTCTTCAATCTCTACCCCTTTGGGAATGTAGAGGAAGATGCCACCGCTCCAGAATGCTGCATGCAAAGCTGTGTATTTGGTGCTGTTTACAGGCACACAGGTGGTCATGAAGTATTGCTGAACCAGTTCGGGATAATCGCGCACGGCGCTATCCAGGCCGGTCAGGATCACCCCCTGGCGCTTCAGTTCTTCATCAAGTTCAATTTGTACGACAGAGGCATTGACCTGCACAACGAGACCAGCACGCTGATCAACCAGGGCCTCTTTTAACGACTGCTCAATAGGAGCGGGTAAGGCGCCATTGCCATTAGAGGGAACATAGGGGCTAAGCTGTTGGAACTTGAAATTGGAGAACATGCGCAGCGTACCAAGATCCCCTCGACGGCCAAGTGGGGTGGGCATGCTCTCGTAGATATCCCAGGCCTGCAGGCGTTTTTGCAGCATCCATTCAGGCTCCCCCTTCTGGCGCGAAAGTTCCTCAACCGCGCTGCGAGAAAGCCCGCTCGGCAAACTAGTAGGCATTGGCCGTCACCCCGTTCTCTTCATCGGAGGGCCTGAGCCATTCGTAACCCTTGTCTTCGAGTTCCAGTGCCAGCTCTTTGTCACCAGACTTGACGATGCGGCCATCGAACATGACATGCACAAAGTCAGGGGTGATATAGTTCAAAATGCGCTGGTAGTGGGTGATGAGGAGAATACCCAGGTCAGGCCCCCTCAGTGCATTTACGCTATCGGCCACGATCTTCAGCGCGTCAATATCCAGGCCAGAGTCGGTCTCATCCATCATGGCGATTTCAGGCTCAAGCAGGGCCATCTGGAGAATCTCAGCGCGTTTCTTTTCGCCGCCTGAGAAGCCGTCGTTGATGGAACGGTTAATGAAGCTATTGTCTACCCTGAGCAGGCGCATCTTCTCCTGTAGCAGCTTGCGGAACTCAGCAGGGGGAATGCTCTTGCGCCTGGCCATTTTACCCGTCGGATTTTCGCCTTCATCCAGGGGCTTGTTGCCTTCGCGTACAGCCTCAAGAGCGCGACGCAGGAAATTTGCCACGCTCACGCCCGGAATAGACATTGGATACTGGAATGCCAGGAAGAGGCGCATGCGGGCGCGGCGATCAGGCGAATACTCCAGGATATTCTCACCCTTGAACCAGATTTCTCCCTCGGTCACTTCGTATTTCGGGTTGCCCATAATGACATTGGCAAGAGTACTTTTGCCAGAGCCATTAGGGCCCATCAACGCGTGGACTTCGCCCTGTTTAACGACAAGGTCCACGCCACGTAGAATCGGCTTGCCTTCAATATTTGCATGAAGGTTCTTAATAATCATTTCTGATGCCATGTACTAGAATATGTCCTACTTTCTTTAGTGGTGCATTCGGGAAATGTGTGAATGATGACCAGGGCCGATAAATCGGCGGTGGGCGCGATAAATCGGCCCCTACGATTTCCCAAGATTGAGCGAATGCACTATTTAGTTTGTGGCCGAGTTTGCCACACGAATATTCGAGATAGCGATGAATTGAGCAGAAGCAGATTGTCGCTCATCAGGTGTATCTACCAGTTCAGCCAATGTCATCGTATCGATTGTTTGAGCCACGGCGTCACGCACCTTCGCCCATAGATGCTTGATCTTGCACGAACCTAGAAAGCCACAAATCTCCGTCATCTCGCCTTCGGTCGCGCAGATCATCGGCGCAATTGGACCCTCCAGCACGCGTAGAACATCGCCCATAGTGATCTCCGATGGATGGCGGCTGAGTTGGTAGCCACCATGCGCCCCGCGTGTACTTGAAATCAAGGGAGGATCTGCTTCACGCAGCAGCTTTGCCAGTTGTTCCAGGTAAGCCAGCGGCAGCATCTCCGCCTGCGCGATATCAGTGAGCGAGCGTGGCCGTTCACCATAGTGACGAGCCAGGTCGACCATGATTCGTACGCCATATTCGCCTTTTGTAGATACTTGCAACCACATGGTCATCTCCTTCTCGCCAGGTAGTGCAGCTCGCACGCTGTGTAAGAGGTCATCCATCCTTGAGGGGGAACGGCGGGGTGACCATAAAGGCCCACCCAGGGCGCGATAAATCGGGCCCCTACGCCACCCTCGCCCCTACGGGAAAGGGGGAGCATCCGCAAGGATGAAGAGCCGCATAAGAGCAGTGCAGAGCCAAATTAATCCGACCAATTCACTAGGATATATTTTAGCACTTTTGGAGGGGGAGCGTCAATATTTTCTTTTCTGGCACAGACATTTGGGCATAAGGCTTGTCATCCTTAGCACGTTCGCTGCGCTCAGAGTAAACTCCGCGAAGGATCTGGTTCGCCGGACGCCGAGATCCTTCGCTGCGCTCAGGATGACAAGGGGGCGCTCAGGATGACAAGGGGGCGCTCAGGATGACAATCAGCACATTTCTCGAGGGCGCTCACATGTCACGGCCTTGTGCAGGGTGATGGGCTGGGTTGAGCAGCTCTGCACTCCCGGCTTTGCAACAGCCCTGTTCGTCACTACAAAGAGTTAAGTATAAAAACTGATGAAAAATGGCATTGAATATGATAAGTTTATTAATGAAATATATTACAGGTAGGAACACATTAAATGGGGATCAAGGGGGAAAACCTATGAAAAGCGGTTGTACCATGGTACAACTGATCCTCTAAAAATTGCCCTGAGCTGCGTAAATCTTACAAAGGCCAATAGAGATTACTTATGCGGGTGTATTGCGAATCTTAAGGAGCACGTTTCCATATTAGCTATCCCTGCGTGCAAGTTGTTTCTATAAGTGCCACTGGCGGCAGCCCCGGATCCCGCTTATTGCTACCATTCTCTGGAGGGATGAATGGATTCATTACCCTTATTTGATCAGGGGGCCGTCACAGGCATTTCCGAAATATCTTCCCCGGGCGTCCTGCTCGAACGTGGAATGCAATGCTTTCGGGAAGGGCGGTTCGTCGAAGGAGTAACGTGTCTCGCACTCGCTCGCGAAAAACTTTCTGCAGACCAGATGCAGATTGCTGCTGCACTGGATGCGTTCATACAAAGACACACAAGTTTCTGGCAGGCGCAGCAGGCGCTTTTCCTGGCGAGCAAACGCTTTGTTGAGACTGAGACTGAACTGCAAGCCCGGCTTCTTTACCTTGAAAAATTGCAGCTAGCCTTGACGGAAGATACGAACAGGGCATCCCAACCTGAAGCCATAGCCCAACCATCCTTACTTATCCAGCGTGACCAGGTGCACCAATCACACCGGTCCTCATCTACTGGCTCCGAAGAAGAGCAGTCACAACTTCCGCCTCAGCCATTCTCAAAAGAAAGTAAAGCTCTCCCTGCTCTTTACGTCACCTGCTTTGGGCACTTTGAGGTTAGACGATGCGATCAAGTAATAGATCTATGCCACAACCGCAGTGGACAGGCAATTTTACGCTATTTGATCGCCCAGCCGGACTATAGCGCAAGCGCAGACACGCTTATGGATGTTTTCTGGGCAGAGGATTCGCCGGAAGCTGCTCGACGTAAGCTACATATAGCGGTTAGTGCAGTGAGACATTCTCTTAATAGTGATTACGCTTGTGATCCAGGTGGGGGGTATATCCTGTGTAAAAACCAGTTCTACCAGATCAACTCAACAGTCTCCATCCACAGCGATGTAGACGAGTTCCTGTCGTTATGGAAGGCCGGGCAGCAGGCAAGCGCGAGCCAGGCGACCATCTTATACGAAAGCGCCTGCCAGCTCTATACTGGTCCATTCCTGGTTCAGGACTTGTACGCCGACTGGTCATTTCCGCGGCGGGAACACCTGCACCAAACCTACCTGGCCATGTGCCGCGCACTTGCGAACTACTACATGGAGACGAGCCACTACGAGGATGCCAGGAAATGGATGGGCGCAATTCTCAAAGAGGATCACTGTGACGAAGAAGCGCATCGACAACTTATTCGAATATACAGCGCCCAGGGACGACGTAGTGAAGCCTTGCGACAGTTCCAGCGCTGCGAGCACCTACTTGCTGAGGAATTGGGAGTATCACCCATGCCCGAAACAATCCAGCTACTTCAAACCCTCCTGACAGGGAAACCTCTCTCCAGTGAATAGAGCGAAAATAGAGCCCTTCAGAGTAAGCTTAACGAAGAGGTAGCATGCGAAGCGCGGGAAGTAGGGAAATTTTGCGTCTTCTTTCCAGGCTCTATTCTGCAGATACCCCAAAGGAGTGAAGAAGAGTATTCAGAGCTGATAGCAACCTACTACATCCCGGTGCGCCGAACAGCCTTCTATATCGAAGAAAGTCTTTTCCAGGGCGGTTGTCACCGGACTTTCCTTGAGTACCTTTGCACGAGCGGCCCACCCTGCTTGGCGGCATGCTCCAGCACCCCCCATCACACTTCCGAGCGCGTCCACCCCGAGCGCAATCACCACGGCAGCCAATACTCCATCACGTACTCCAATCCCATGGAGATGGATTGGGTCATGATGTTTAAACATGAGAGGGTGCACCTGACTGCAAGAGCAACAATCTGATACAATAGGACATATAACCAAAGCCCTTTACTGTTCCCGGTAGTATTTAATGCAAATTCATTTTTTAATCAGGATAGCGGAATATCCATCGAAGGCCGATGATGGATTTTAACATTCAAGATCGGTCATATTTTGTCACCTGAGCCTATTCGCTCCGCTCAGGGTAAACTCTGCGAAGGATCTGGCTCGATGGGCACGCAGATGCTGAGCGAAGCGAAGCATGACAGGGGTACGCTCAGGATGACAGGGCCGGGGTTGGCTGTCAAAGTTCATAATCGGCGGTGGGCGCGATAATGGCTTTTAACAAAATAATCGGGGTATACCTGGCCGTGCATTTGGCCGATGAATCGGCGGTGGGCGCGATAAATCGGGCCCCTACAGGTTCCCTGGCCTACATGTATTTTATATACCCAACAGTGGGAGAAAAGTTGACGATCATGCCTTATACGTCCATACGTGAAGCTGCCGAAGAGTTACATTCTGGTATGATTACACCTACCGAATTGGTTATGGAGGCGCTTGAGCGCATTGATGAGCAGGATAGTGATATCCAGGCCTACGTCACTGTCATGCGCGAGCAGGCGCTCACAGATGCTGAGCAGGCTGAGCGGGAGCTGCGCACCGGCCTCTACCGGGGCCAGTTGCATGGCATTCCTGTTGCGATTAAGGATATAATCGCCGTCAAGGAAGTGCGCATGACGGCAGGCTCTAGAGTCCTGGCAGATTATGTCGCGCATGAAGATGCGACCGTGGTCGAGCAATTGCGTAGAGCCGGGGCTGTCATCATTGGCAAGACGAACACGCACGAGTTTGCCTATGGGACGTACACACCCCCGACGCGCAATCCCTGGGACCTGTCGCGTATCCCTGGCGGCTCCAGCGGGGGCTCCGCGGCGGCGCTGGCGGCAGGTATGTGCCTGGGCGCTATCGGCAGCGATACGGGCGGCTCGATCCGCATTCCTTCGGCGTGCTGCGGCACCACCGGACTCAAACCAACCTACGGGCGAGTAAGCGCCTACGGCGTTATTCCGCTTAGCTGGTCGCTCGATCATGTCGGGCCAATGGGCCGGAATGCCGAAGACTGCGCTATTCTTTTTGATGCTATCGGAAAGTATGACCCGCGCGACCCCAACAGCGTCTCGGGTCCTCCTGGGAAAGCCAGCGCATCGCTGATTGGCGGAGCAGAAGGACGAGGCCCCCTTTCTTTGCAGGGGATCAAGCTCGGCGTACCCTCAGAGCCATTTGTGGCTCCACTTGATCCCGAAGTACGCGCCGCCTGGCACGCGGCGCTGCTCGTATTGAAAGAGGAAGGGGGCGAGGTTGTAGATGTTGTGTTGCAGCCTCCCACGATTGATACGTACCGCACCATCCAGATGCCCGAAGCCTCGCTGGCGCACATGGAGAAAGGCTGGCTCACCACTCACCTCGACGCCTACACTGAGAGAACGCGCTTGCGCTTGCTGCAAGGTCAGGCTATTCCAGCCGTAGATTACCTGCGCGCGCAGCAGCAACGCCGCGCGTTCTCTGGTAACTTGCGGGCTGTCATGCGGGAAATAAATGCACTCGTGCTCCCCACCATACCCATCCCTGCTATTCTAATCGAAGAGGCATATCAAGATATTCAAATCGACGGTGTAACTGAAAATGCGACGACTGCACTCTTAAGGCTGACAATGCCCTTTAACCTGGCAGGGCTGCCCGGCATTTCACTTCCTTGTGGTTTTACGGCTGCCGGGTTGCCCATTGGCCTGCAGATAGCAGGCAAGCCATTCGAGGAATCGATAATCCTGCGCATTGCTCATGCCTACCAGCAATTGACAGATTGGCATCGCAGGGAGATAAACACGAAGTCATGAATGCATATAGAACCAGCTTAGAGCTACCCCACGGACAACTACAGCTCCCCGCTTTCCTGCCTGATGCTACGCTGGGTGTTGTGCGTAACGTAGATAGCGTTGACCTGGAGCAATGCGGGGTAGAGGCTGTTGTCATGAATACGTTTCACCTGATGCAGCGTCCCGGTTCCTCCACTATAACAGCGCTGGGTGGCTTGCACGCTCTGTCTGGCTGGCGGCGCCCCATCATCACGGACTCGGGGGGATTCCAGGCATATTCTTTGATTCGTCAAAACTCTAAGTTTGGTTCAATGAACAGCAGGGGTATCACTTTCCAACCCGAAGGCTCTGAACGCAAGTTTCATCTCACGCCGGAAAAGAGCATACAACTACAAATCGGCTACGGGGCCGATATCGTCATCTGCCTCGACGACTGCACGCATGTAGATGATCCGCTTGAGACCCAGCAAGAGTCTGTCGAGAGAACCATCGAGTGGGCCAGGCGCTGCAAGGACGAGTTTCAGCGGCTGATGCAGCAAAAGCGGATTCCACAAGAACAAAGGCCATTGCTCTTCGGCGTTATCCAGGGAGGAGGCTTGCGCGAGCTGCGCAAGCAATGTGCAGAGGCGCTGCTGGAGATCGGGTTTGATGGATTTGGCTATGGAGGCTGGCCGCTGGATAGCAAAGGACAACTGCTCACCGATATTGTCATGTATACCAGAGAACTTGTGCCGCCAGAACTGCCAATGCACGCCCTCGGCATTGGGCATCCCGCCAATGTCGTAGAGTGCGCCAGGATGGGCTACACTCTCTTCGATAGCGCTATGCCAACACGCGACGCACGGCACGCACGCCTGTACGTATTTACAACACCAGGTTCGTTGCCCGCGCCCGGTTCGACTGAGGATTGGTTTGAGTATCTCTACGTCAATGATGACAAGGCCATCAAGAATGATGGGCCGGTTTCGCGTTTCTGCGACTGCTTATGCTGTTCACGCTACTCAGTTGCATATCTGCACCACCTTTTCAAGATCAATGATGGCCTCTTTCTGAGATTGGCGACTATGCATAACCTCAGATTCATGGTCCAGCTTACTGAACGTTTGAGGGACGGCGGGCGACCATAAAGGCCCACGCAACCACCCCACACCACCCTCGCCCCTACGGGAAGAGGGTTTTCACTGGAAGGATGAGGAGCTGATGAGCGACATGGAAGACCACCACGTAGACGGTTCCACACCCTTTAGGGAGACGGCGGGCGACCATAAAGGCCCACCTCAGGGCCCGATAAATCGGGCCCCTACACATCCCTCGTCCCTACGGGGAGGGAGTTTCACCCGCAAGAATGAAGTGCCGATAGACCAGCTGATTGAGGCTGTCCTGGCGAGTTCCAGGTACAGGAGCATTGACAGGGATTTCGTTAGATACATCGGCATACGAGAACTTGCCAGGCGGCACAATCTCAAAGAGGCGATCAAAGCCACCAGGAATAAGTTGCACCAGGTTGGGGGAGCATATCAAGATGGTACGCCGCGCTATGCAGTATGGTTAGATAAACTCAGGCAGGCAGCACAATCAGGAGACAGGCAGCACATGCTTGACACCTGTAAATGGGTTATGGGGCACCACTCCTCCACCAGAGAGCGGCTGCCAATGCTTGAGCAATTCTATAGCACTATACTGGGCGATCTTCCTCCAATCAAATCGGTCATTGATATTGCCTGCGGTCTGCATCCACTTGCCATACCGTGGATTCCTCTGAGCGAACACGCGCAGTACTATGCATATGACATTTACCAGGATATGATGGACTTCTTAAATGAATGCATGCCTCTTTTGGCCGTACAGGGATATGGAGAGGTTTGCAATGTGTTACAAGTTTGCCCGGCCCAAAAGGTCGACGTTGCCTTTATTCTTAAGGCCATACCCTGCCTTGAACAGGTAGACAAATCAGCGGGCCTGCACCTCTTAGAGACGATCAATGCTGATCACCTCGTTGTTTCGTTTCCTGCTCACAGCCTCGGCGGGAGGAAGAAGGGCATGGTCGCAAACTACGAAACCCATTTTTATGAACTGGTGGGGAACAAGCCCTGGTCGATTCGACGCTTCGCATTTCCAACGGAACTGGTGTTTCTGATAAGCAAGTCAGGTAGTACGCTGGGTTGGTGAATTTGGTGGATGCCATGACACCTCATAGCTCGCCATTGAAGTATTCACTATAGAAGAAACATATTTTCTAATTTTGCATATTATTTGTATAACCATTAGTAGATATATGAGTGATTTGATCGGTAGAAAAAAGGGTGGGGATTGAATGAAATGCCTGTCGTCAAAGATCCCGGCAATGACAATAACTGGCAAATGATGTAATATAGTTCATAGCAAGAATCAAAAGTGCCTCTCAGATAGGAAAAAATATGAGCAGTGACATGCTTGAGCGTATCATCAAAGGCCGCTACAAACTTATTGATGAACGGGGCAGCGGCAGCTTTGGCGCCGTCTATATTGCACGCGACTTGCAAAGCAACTATCTCTACGCGGCAAAGGTCATGCACCTCGACCACGCCTATGATAGCGAGCTACTGGAACGTTTCAAACGAGAAGCGTACATCCTGCAAGGCCTCAATGACCCGCATATTGTACGAATCGTTGACTATGGCAATGACAACAATCTCTATTTCATTATAATGCACCATATTGATGGCCAGAATTTGAAGTATTACATACTTACCTATGGCCCGATGGACCTGTTACGCGCGTTGAATTATATACTGCAAGCGGCTGAAGGGCTGGATGCCGCTCATAAGAGGGGAGTAGTTCACCGTGATATCAAGCCACAGAACATCCTCATCAATAACAAAGGTGTGGTGAAGATTGCCGATTTCGGTTTAGCACGCAGTCGAGATATGCCGACGATTACAAGCTCGGATAAATTTATGGGGACAGCGTATTACAGCGCTCCAGAGCAGGTAATGAGCGGGCACTCAGCAGATATCCGCTCCGACCTCTACTCGCTTGCCATCGTTCTGTTCGAAATGCTTGCTGGTGAGCCGCCCTATACGGCAAGCACCGCCGTCGATATTATACTCAAGCATCAGAGCGAGGACATACCATCGATTTGCCGCCTGCGCCCAGATTTGCCTCCCGTAATGGATACTTTCATGCAAAAGGCCATGGCTAAACAACCTGATGCTCGTTACCAGACGCCGCGCGAGTTTATCGCGGCGCTCGAACAGGTACAGCAGGGTATGCGCGGGCCTGTGCCTGTATTGTCGCAGGCCCGGCTTATTATTATATCTACTGGACAAACATTTGTGTTAAGCGGAGCGAATATGATTGTTGGGCGCGAAGACCCTAAGCGAGAGATCCACCCCGATATTCAAATCAATGACCCAAGCATGACGCTTGGCCGCAAGCATGCGCTTATCACGCACGGCCAGGGAGTGTGGGCAGTCGAAGATCAGAATTCACGCAATAAGACACGTCTAAATGGCGAGGTCTTACCGCCATACGAACCCCACCCGCTCAAGGATGGTGACATCCTGCACTTTGGTAGGGTTGAAGCGCGTTTTGAGTTGCGGTGACTAAAAAGGAGGTTTCTATGTTCTCGAAACGGTGACTTACCACGTTATTGTTAGG
>Ga0187846_10000200_pt1 | contig 36717 bp, 29 predicted proteins | sample TC_taG_FD_161473 | JGI IMG/M metagenome (GOLD analysis project Ga0187846, IMG submission 161473) | Biofilm microbial communities from the roof of an iron ore cave, State of Minas Gerais, Brazil - TC_06 Biofilm (v2) | ecosystem: Environmental > Terrestrial > Deep subsurface > Cave > Wall biofilm... | reverse complement strand
CAGCCCGATGCCGACCATGACGATGCTGAGGAGGAACGGAACCCGCCATCCCCAGACCAGGAACTGGTCGCCGGACAACCAGCTAAAGAACAGCACCGCCAAATTCGCCAGGAACAGCCCGGCCGGTCCACCGAATTGCGGCCAGGCGGCAAGGAACCCCCGGTTTTTGTTGCTGCGCGCCCATTCCATCGCCAGCAATACCGACCCACCCCATTCGCCACCGACACCGATCCCCTGGATCAGACGAATGATCGTCAATAGGACCGCGCCCCAGATGCCGATGCTCTCATAGGTCGGCACGAGACCGACGGCTACGGTCGCAATGCCGGTCACCAACAATGTCGCGATCAAGGTCGCCTTGCGTCCGATGCGATCACCCCAATGGCCGAATATCGCCGCCCCGATCGGCCGGCCGACAAAGCCGATAAAGAAGACGGCAAAGGCTTGGAGCACCCCGACCAACGGATCGGATTGGGGGAAGAAGAGTTTGCCGAAGACCAGCCCCGTGACCTGACCGTAGAGCAGGAAATCGTACCATTCGATCGTCGTGCCGACTGTGCTGGCGATCAGCGCGCGACGCAATTGCGCGCGGTGCTCGGTCTCTGAGACCCGGCTGATGCCAATTTCGATTGACGTCATCTCGGTTTCCCCCACTTGATCTTTCGTCGCGCGGACCCGTTGCGCCGCACGCTCTGGGCTCAGGGTGACGCAAATCCTCTCGACCATTCAACCCTATTTTCCGCAACCGGCCGCGAAAGGTCGGGTCGCCCCGCGGCTCGTGTCTGGCGGCAGAGCGGGACTAGGCGTGCTCCTGCGAGATGTCGCGGTTGGTGTGGTCCGGTAGCATCACGGTGGCGATGACGCTGACGATCGCACAAAACGCGATATAGGCGGCGATCGTGTAACCCGATCCGGTCGCCGCCAGCAGCGCCGTCGCGATCAGCGGCGCCGGACCGCCCGCGGTGATCGAGGCGAGCTGGTAGCCGATGGAGGCACCGCTGTAGCGCAGCCGCGGCGTGAAACATTCCGCGATCAGCGCGCCCTGCGGACCGTACATGACATCGTGCGGAACAAAGGACAGCACGATGCCGAGAAAAATCCAGCCCGGGATCATCGTGTTCAGCATCGCGAAGTAGATGAACCCGAAGACCCCGGTCGCGACCGTGCCGATCAGGTAGATGCGCTTGCGGCCAAACCGGTCCGACAGGTGGCCCGAGACCGGGATCGTGACGAAGGAGAACAGCCCCGCGGTGATCAGCGCCGTCAGCAAGAAATCGCGCGGCTGATGCAATACCTGTGTGCCATAGGCGAAGACAAAGGCGAGGTAGATGTAGGCCGGCCCCTGCTCGGCGGTGCGGGCGAGCGCGGCCAGGATGACCTGCTTGGGTTGGCGCTTGATCACCTCGAGCGCCGGCGCCCGCTCGACGCGTTCCTCGGCGACGATGCGCCTGAACACCGGCGTCTCGAGGATGCCGAGCCTGATATAGAGCCCGACCGCGACCATGACGATGCTGAGCAGGAACGGGATGCGCCAGCCCCAGACCAGGAACTGATCGCCGGAGATCGCACTGAACGCCAGCACCGCCATGTTCGCCAGAAACAACCCGGCGGGTCCGCCGAATTGCGGCCAGGAAGAAATGAAGCCGCGATGGGCGTTGGTGCGCGCCCATTCCATCGCCAGCAACACCGAGCCGCCCCATTCGCCGCCCACCCCGATGCCCTGGATGAAGCGGATGATGGTCAAAATCACCGCACCCCAGATGCCGATCACTGCGTAACCCGGCACGAAGGCCACGGCGAAGGTCGACAGGCCGGTGATCAGTAAGGTTGCGATCAAGGTCGCCTTGCGGCCGATTCGGTCGCCGAAATGGCCGAAGATCGCCGCTCCGATCGGGCGGGCAATAAAGCCGACAGTATAGACGGCAAACGCTTCCAGCACGCCGACCAATGGGTCGGATTTCGGAAAGAAGAGCTTGCCGAAGACCAGACCGGTGACGATGCTGTAAAGCAGGAAGTCGTACCACTCGATCGTCGTGCCGACGGTGCTGGCAATCACCGCGCGCCGCAGCTGCCGAGCATGCTCGGATTCGGAAATGGCCCCCACAACGATATCGGTCGTCGTCATTCGATCTTCTCTGCCTCGACGATCACCGGCCTAGCGCGCGGGAGGTGGGCTCCCAGACTGTATATGATGGATGCCTAATTGGCCGCTGCCCGAGCCGGCTGGATTTGGTCGTATTCCTCCGAGATGTCTTTGTTCGTGTAGTCGGTAAGCAGCGACGTGGCAATAATACCGATCACCGCGCAGCCGAGGATGTAGAGGGCGATCGGAAAGCTCGAAGCGAAGGCGGCAAATAGTGCCGTCGCGATAAACGGCGAGGGCCCGCCGGCAATAATCGAGGCGAGCTGATAGCCGAGCGAGGAGCCGCTGTAGCGCAGCCGCGGGGAGAAGGATTCGGCGATTAGAGCAGCCTCGGGACCGTACATCGTCATAATCGGCAGCCCTGACAGCGCCACGGCGATAAACATCAACGCCGGCAGCTTCGTATCGAGCATGGCAAAGTAGACGAAGCCGAACACGGCGACGAAGACGCACCCGATCATATACATGCGCTTGCGGCCGATGCGGTCCGACAGATGCCCGGCGACCGTGACCCAGAGGAAGCCGAGGACGGCTGAGACGAGTACGCCGATCAACAGAAAATTGCGCGAGGCGCCGAGGACCGTCGTGCCATAAGTAAAGACAAAAGCGCCGAAGATATAGCCCGGCGCCTGCTCGGGCAGCCGCAAGAGGGCGGTCAGCGCGACCTGCTTGGGCTGGCGCTTGAGCACTTCAAGCACCGGCACGCGTTCGATGCGCTCTTCGTCGAGCACCTTTCGGAAGACCGGGGTTTCGAGAATGCCGAGTCGGATCCACAGCCCGATCCCGACCATGATGACGCTGATAAGGAACGGGATGCGCCAGCCCCAGGTCACGAACTGGTCGCCCGAAGCCCAGCTGAAGACGAGCACCGCCAGATTGGCCAGGAAGAACCCGGCGGGCGCTCCGAATTGCGGCCAGGAAGCGATGAACCCGCGGTTCTTGTTGGTCTGCGCCCATTCCATCGCCAGCAGCACCGAGCCGCCCCATTCGCCGCCGACGCCGATCCCTTGGATCAAACGAATGACTGTCAATAGAACGGCGCCCCAGATGCCGATACTCGCGTAGGTCGGGACCAACCCCACGGCAACTGTGGCCAAGCCGGTCACCAGCAATGTTGCGATCAGGGTCGCCTTACGGCCGATCCGATCGCCCCAATGGCCGAAGATCGCTGCACCGATCGGCCGGCCGACAAACCCGATGAAGAAAACAGCGAATGCCTCGAGCACTCCGACCAATGGATCCGATTTGGGGAAGAAGAGCTTGCCGAAGACAAGCGCCGTCACTTGGCCGTAGAGCAGGAAATCGTACCATTCGATCGTCGTGCCGATCGTGCTGGCGATCAGCGCGCGACGCAATTGCGCCTGATGCTCGGCCTCCGGCAGCGCGCTGATTGGGACATCGGCGGTCGTCATGGCTGTACCCTCCCGAGGAATCCGTTACCCCTCATGATTTTAGGGGCTTAGAACACGAAGACGATAGACTCTTTCGCGCAAGTCGACAACGTACCCTAATGCTGCGTCCGGCTCGATCGGATCCTCCGGCAAGGTCGACTCGCCCGACCATTTGCGGCCAGCCGCAACGCGATGCCGGAGCTGGCTGGCCGGAGAGGCCGACCGAACGTGTCAGTACGCGCGGGCCGTTTGTCCCGGTTATTCGCCAGGTGTTGCAGCAGGCTGTTGTTGCGCCAGATGCGGCTGAGTGCCGGTGCGTACTTCTTCGAGCCACAAATTGTGGTGCTCTTTGGCCCAATTAATGTCCACCGTGCCTATGCCCATTGCCTCGAATGCGCCTTCCATGCCAATCGTGCCGATATAAATGTGACCCAACATGGCGGCAATGAACAACATCGCAATGATGCTGTGCGCCATCTCGGCATTCTGCATGGTTTGAATATCCGTGCCGTAGAACGGAAACATCAACAGATACCCGCTGACCGCGATCGCGCCTCCCCCCAGCACGACGATCCAGTAGATAAGTTTCTGCCCGCCATTGAAGCGATAGGCCGGCGGATGGTCGTTTCGGACCATGCCACCGCCGCGCTTGAACCATTCGACGTCGACCTGATTCGGAATGTTGCCGGCGACCCACATGAAGAATATCAGGAAGACACCTAGCGTGAACGGGAAGCTAAGATAGTTGTGGGCGTATTTCGCCCATTCCGACCAAGCGGTGAAGGCCTCGGGGCTCATCAGCGGGAGCAGCAGCGGTTTGCCGAAGGTGATATTGAGCCCGGACAAGGCGAGGATGACGAAACAGGTCGCCGTCATCCAATGCACGAAACGCTCGACGGCATTGAAGCGTACGATGGTGTGCCCCGAGCGCCCGCTTTCGATACGCACCATGCCCCGCAACAGATAGAAGATGACGAGCAACCCCAGAACGCCGAGGATGGCGACGGCGCCGATCCAGCGCAATGTCACCTCATGGAAGTGCCGCCAATCGCGCCCTGCGGGCTGTTCGATCGTGTAGGATTTCGTGTCGGGAATACTGCCGCGGCCCTGGATCGTCTTGAACTGCTGTAGCAGCTGCTGCTCGCTGACCGCGTTCGCAGTCGGATCGACCGATGTCGGCTGCGCCCCAGCCGGATACGAAGACACCGCAACCCACAGGAGCGCCAACGCCCCGACGATGATGCGAAACTTTGCGATGGACGCGGCCACGTCATATCCTCCCGTTGTGCTTGGTTAGCGACACGTTATGACGTGATGGTCTCACGGTAGGCCGTATTCCAACCCCAGGCGCCGGAGCCGTAGCCGCGCTTTGCCACCCGCTCTTTGTAGATTTCGGCGATGATCTCGCCATCGCCGGCCAGCAAAGACTTGGTCGAGCACATCTCGGCGCACATGGGCAATTTGCCCTCTGCCAGACGGTTGGCGCCGTATTTCTCGTACTCCGCCATGCTGCCGTCCGGTTCCGGACCGCCGGCGCAATAGGTGCATTTGTCCATCTTACCGCGCGAGCCGAAATTGCCGACCCGCGGATATTGCGGCGCCCCGAACGGACAGGCGTAGAAACAATAACCACAGCCGATGCAGATGTCCTTCGAATGCAGCACGACTCCGTCGGCGGTGGTGTAGAAGGCATTCACCGGACATACCGCCTGACAGGGCGCATCGCTGCAATGCATGCACGCCATCGATACCGAACGCTCCCCTGGTTTGCCGTCGTTGATGGTGACGACACGCCGCCGGTTGATACCCCACGGCACTTCGTTTTCGTTCTTGCAGGCGGTGACGCAGGCATTGCATTCGATGCAGCGGTCGGCGTCGCAGAGGAATTTCATCCGGGCCATTGCGCTGCCTCCTTATGCCGCTGTGATCTGACACAGTGTGACTTTGGGCTCCTGCATGCCGGTTGCAGGATCATATCCATAGGTCGTAATCGTGTTCGCGCTCTCGCCGAGCACGATCGGATCGGCGTCCTTCGGATATTTGTCGCGCAGGTCGACACCGCCCAGCCATCCGCCGAAGTGGAAGGGCATCCAGACAACGCCTTTGCCAACCCGCTCGGTGACCAATGCCTTCACCTTGGCCCTGGATCCGTTCTCCGCACCGGTTACCCAGACCCAGACCCCATCCCTGATGCCGCGGTCGCTAGCATCGGCCGAGTTGATCTCGATGAACATCTCCTGCTGCAGTTCGGCGAGCCATTTGTTGGATCGGGTCTCCTCGCCGCCGCCTTCATATTCCACCAGCCGGCCGGAGCTCAGGATCAGCGGGAACTGCTTGGCAACTCCCTTGTCCACTGCAGCCTTCTGCACCGAGAAACCGATGTTCGGCAGCCGGAACTGCTTGAAATCGGGCAACGTCGGGTATTTCGCCACTAGGTCCACTCGCGGCGTGTAGATCGGCTCCCGATGCACTGGGATCGCATCCGGCAGGCCAAAGGCATTCATCCGCGCCTTTGCGTTCCCGTATGGCACACAGCCATGCATCATCGCAACGCGCTGGATGCCGCCGGAAAGGTCGGTCGACCACGAGACCGTATCGATCTTGCCGGGGCTGCCCGCGACCTTCGTGATGATTGCAAGCTCGTCGACGTTCAGATCCTTGTCCCAGCCAAGCTTCTTCAAGACCGCCATCGTGAACTCGGGATAGCCGTCCTTGATCTCCGAGCCGAGCGAGTAGGAACCCTCGGCCAGCAGGTTCACCCCGTTGCGCTCGACGCCAAAGCGAGCGCGGAACGTGCCGCCGCCGTCCATGACGTTGAGGTTGGTGTTGTAGAGAAGCGGTGTGCCCGGATGCTTGACCTCGGGTTTGCCCCAGCACGGCCAAGGCAGACCGTAATAATCGCCTTTGCAGGGTCCACTCGTGGCCCGCATCGTGACTAGATCAAAATCCTTCTGGTTCGCCATATGCAGCTTCAGCCGCTCCGGCGACTGGCCGCAATAGCCGGTCGACCAACTGCCGCGATTCATTTCGCGCAGGATGTCCTCGGCCAGCGGCAGATTGTTGTCGACCTTGATGTTCTTGAACATCTTGTCGGCAAAACCGAGCTTCTTGGCTACCAAGTACATGATCTCGAGATCGTTTTTCGACTCGAAGATCGGTTTGACGATCTGCTCGCCCCACTGCAGTGAGCGATTCGATGCGACGCGGGAGCCCGAGGCCTCGAATTGGGTGCAGGCAGGCAACAGATACATATTGTCCTTGCGACCCGCCTCGACCGCCAGCGACGCCCAGGTCGTGGGGTGCGGATCGGCCACCACCAGCAGATCGAGCTTTTGCAAGCCTTTTAGCGACTCCGGGATCCGGGTGATGCTGTTGCTGGCGTGTCCTTGTACAAACATCGCCCGTACGTTGTCCTTCTGCTCGACCTGGTCCTTCGGCAGCAGGACCGCATCGAACCAACGGGTCAGCGGGATGCCGGGCGTCTCCATGATCTTCTTGGATTCAAAACGGGACTGCAGGTAATCGTATTCGACCTCCCAGACGCGTCCCCAGTGACGCCACGCGCCTTCGGCGAGCCCGTAGTAGAACGGCAGGGTCACGATATCGAGCCCCACATCGGTGGCACCCTGCACATTGTCGTGGCCGCGGAAGATGTTGGCACCGGTGCCCGGCTTGCCGACGTTGCCGGTGAGAAGCAGCGCGATGCAGCTCGCCCGGACATTGGCGGTGCCGACCGTGTGCTGGGTCTGGCCCATGCACCAGATCAGGGTCGCCGGTTTCTCGGTGGCGAACATCTGGGCGACGCGCTTGAGCTGCTCGCCGGGAACACCCGAGACGCGTTCGACCTCCTCCGGCGTCCACTTTTCTATTTCCTTGCGGACATCCTCGAAACCATAGACGCGCTGCGCGATGAACTCCTTGTCCTCCCAGCCATTCTGCAGAATGTGCCACATCATCCCGTAGAGCACCGGAATGTCGGTGCCCGGACGCAACCGCACATATTCGGTCGCATGCGCAGCGGTGCGGGTCAGGCGGGGATCGACGACGACGACATTCGCCTTGTTGAGCTCCGCCCCCTCCAACAGATGTTGCAGGGAGACGGGATGGGCTTCGGCCGGATTGCCGCCCCAGATGATCTGCGTCTTTGAATTTCGAATATCATTGTAGCTGTTGGTCATCGCGCCGTAGCCCCAGGTATTGGCTACGCCGGTGACCGTCGTCGAATGACAGATGCGCGCTTGATGATCGGTATTGTTGGTTCCCCAGAAGGCACCGAGTTTGCGGAACAGATAGGCGCCCTCGTTGGTGAATTTCGCCGATCCGAGCCAATAGACCGAGTCCGGACCCGATTGCTCGCGGATCGCCATCAGCCTGTCCCCGATCTCGTCGATCGCCTGGTCCCAATTGGTCCGGGTCCATTGGCCGTCGACGAGCTTCAGTGGATATTTGAGCCGGCGCGCGCCGGAGACGAGCTCACGCACGGCGGCACCCTTGGCGCAGTGCGAGCCACGGTTGATCGGACTATCCCAGCTCGGCTCCTGGCCGATCCACACGCCGTTGGCGACTTCGGCCGTGACAGTGCAGCCGACCGAGCAATGCGTGCAGACGTTCTTGCGGATCGCCACCTGCGCGCCGGCGGTCGGCGGTGGTCCCGCGGCAGCTTCGCGCACGCTGGTGAGCGGCAGCGCGCCGAGCGCCCCGAGACCACCGGCTACAAGGCCCGAGCGACGCAGGAAGGTTCGGCGGTCCAGGCCGCGATCCGACTGCCTTGCGAACGCGGCGAGCTGCCCGCGCCGCGCCTGACTTTCCGTTCTTTTGATCAGCACGGATGCCTCCTTCAGCGCGGATAGCGGTTAACTCGGTAATAGGTCTTGACCTCGTCGGTTTCCTTGTAACGAGGCTTGCGCTTCTCGTCGTTGCTCTCGCTGTCGGCCATTGCTTCAGTCGCGAGCGATCCCACGGCGCCGGCCGCCGTACCGACGCCGAGCATGCGAAAGAACTGACGACGTCCCAACCTCACCTTGCCTTGCGCCTTCACAATCGCATCCTCCAGTCCTTGTCCGGCTCGCTCACTCGGGAAGCGCGAATCCTTGTGTTTCGATCTCGATGAACAGACGCCCGACGGCGCCGACATGGCGGTAGAAATCGGCAGCCTCGGCGACCGCGAGATCGGCGAAAAAGTGTCCGATCCACGGAGCGAGATGCTTTTCGAAAATCTGCCGTTGCCTGCCGACAGCCGCGGGAAACTGTCCGCCGATCAGACCGGCCATGATCTCGCAGAGAATGGCCGCGTGGTCTTCGGGCTCGCATTGCGTCTCGACACGCTCGATGCCGAGTGCATGCAGATCTTCGCGCAAGCGGGCCAACGGACGCTCGTTGAGAAAGCCGGCTAGATAATATGAGCCGTAGGGCAGCAGCTCGCCGCGCCCGACGCCGATGAAGAGATCGAAAAACTCGCGTGCGATCTGTTCTTCGCTCGCCGCATCCGCCGCTTGCGCGAGCGCGGCATGCGCGATACCGAGCGGCGTGGCATCGCCGCGAAGCTTGGCGATCTGCCTTAGGAACGCCGCGTCCGGAGCGCGGCCCAACAGCTTTGCGAGCAACGCGTATTCCTGAGCGCGCGCGGCATCCACCTCGTCCTGACTGAGGTTCTCGCGGTAAAGATCCGGCCGCAATATCTCGCGCGCAACCCCCGTCGCGGCTTCTACAGACAGCACCCGCTCGGCCGGGACCCGCGACCAGTTGGAGACGGACGGTTGGGAGATACCGATTTTCCGCGCCAGCTCGGTAATACCGCCCGCGGCGCGGATCGCTTCGTCGAGCCCCGTGTCGCTCATCGACAGCCCGAAACGACGGTTTTGCCCTGTTCGCCAACAGAGTAATGCCGCGTTAATCTTTCGGTCAATAGCCTGAGGCTATGGAAACAAAGTTCAGTCTGGGAGGGCGCCGCCGTGACGCCGCCGGTGCACCGGTCGGCGCGGTTCGCGCTCTTGTCTTTCATGCTGCACTGCAATATTGCCATTCCCATGGCGCGGCATCGGGCGTTGGTGGCCGGCGTCGGTATCGGAACCAGGCTTCACTTGATCAGAACCGGTTGTCGTCTGAGGTTCGCTGATCGCTAGCCGCTCGGCCGCGGGGCGGCCCAGGCCGAGGGCTTCCGCCTCTTCAGCGACCCCCGTCAGAAGCCGCCGAGCGTCTTCGATCGTCAAAGAGCCGAAGCCGGGTACGCCGCTAGGCGCATTGAAGTCCCACGAATTTTCGGACAGACCGATGAAGTCGCGGATCGCGGGATCGGCCGACCAGGCACGGCGCAGCGCCGCACGCGTCAAATACGCGGGAACGCCCTTAGCCAGAAAGGGCCGGATGTCGGACCCCGCGCCAATCGTCTCGATCGGGGGCAAGCTCTCCGGATCGACGAGCGACTGAGTTTCCCCCGTCGGGGGAGAGCCCGCCTCGGCTTCTGGAATTGGATCCTTCGGCTGCGGCTCGTCGCGTGCGTTTGTGGCTGCGGCGCGTTTGCGGCGAGCCCATCGCGCGAGAAAGCTTTCATCAGCGCTCATCGTCGTTTTCTGTACCGCGAGTCGTGCCGCGCCAGCGCTTCCGGATCGGCGCGATCGCGCTTGCGCTTCTCAAACACTCGCTCGACGTGGTGCTCGGCGACGAACGCGGCAATTGTGAGACGCAACGGCTCGGGCATCGCGACAGCTTCGATGATTTCTTGACCCGGCTCCGTCAAGCCTTCTCCCTCGGCTGGATCGGCGGTAACGGCTGCTACTGCGTAGGGCGGATCGCCGCCGGTCTCATGCAGTGCTACCCATACAGCGGGCTCTGCCGATTCGAGATTTCTTCGGTAGTTATCCGCTTCCGAGCGATACAGCTCGATCTCACCCTCACCCGCGTAGAAGGTCACCGTCTCTCCGTCGCTGGCCAGCGGCGTCCAGGCAGCCGCATCGGGCACACCGCCGAGCAACGCGACCGGTCGCCAGACGACCTCAGCCCATGGCGAGGCGGCTTTGCGCCGCTCGACCACCACGCCGACCGGAATGCGCAGCAGTGGCGGGACCGAGCTCATGTCAGCGCCACCGGACGCCGGGCCGGCAAGCCCGTCAACAGATTCTGTGGCTTCATGCGCAGCACCCTGTCGGCCATCATCGCCAGAATGAGATAGACCGGGTCATCCCCGATCAACGCCGCAGCCGGATCCGGATTGCAGAATGTCAGACGGTATAGGGCGACGACTCGGCGTTGCGTTGCCTCGCCGAGCTCCTCACCATGCCACAATGCATCACCGATGCGCGTGCCTTCCGGATCGAGGCCAACATACCAGGTCAGCGGAACGTCGCGCATTTCGCTCAGCGGCTCGACCGCTACGACTACGGAGAGCATGTGTTGCACCCACCGCTCGATGACCTCGCCCAGTGCCACCTGTCCGCGGTGACCCGCTGTCAGATCGAGCGCCACGTCGAAAAGGTCGCTTCGACTCCAATAACTCTGAGCATTGTCGTCCGTCAGAATGTCGATCTCCGCTCCCGCCGGAATGCCGAGCATCGAGACGAGGGGCGACAATGGCGTCGGATTCGTGCCGGCGATGGTCTCCTCGTCGGCGGCGATCAGCGCCTCTTGATGCGTCGTCATCCGTTGTGGTCGAAAGAATAGCTCCGCCGCACGGATTACGAATGGGTCGCCGCATCCGTCGAGGGCGTTGCGCAAAATCACGTGGACGAGCTGGTTGAGAAAGAGCGGCGGCGTGTCGCCGACTTTTCCGCGTATGAGGTCGAGATAACTCGCTTCCAGCGTCTTGTGACGCAGAAGCTGGTCGCGAAAATCGATCATTAGCCGCCAATTTTCCCGAGCATCCGCGTCACCAATTGCCGCGATCTCATCGCTGCGGATAGGGCGCCGCGGATCGGCGAGCAGCGCTGTGTGCAGTCCGCGTTCGATGGCGCATGCTTCTGGCGGCGGTGCCAGTTCCGGTCGCGCCAGATAGGCTTTTAGAAATTCGTCCGTGACCTGCAACCGGCCATCGGCGTCGCGATCCGTCAGATGATGGCCGCAGGACAGCCAAAAGTCACGCACTGGCCTCACCTGCCCTGTATCTTCACAGACGCGGTCCACCGGTCCTCGGATCGAGCCACGAGGGCACTTTTTTTAGGGTGGGCAGCAAGTGCCGACGCTCGATCAGCTCGCCTGCACATCGAACAGCGAGATCACCGTGCTCGCCGATGGTGTGATGCACCCCGCTCTCGGGTTTAAGCCTCGAAATATATTCCGTCGCGATCAGGGCGAAGCCGCCCTCCTGCCAGCGATCGACGAGAACCATCAGATGGCGGGCGAAGCCTTCGACGAGGCGCTCTGAACTGACATCGTCGAACCTCTCTTCCGCGAGCGCGGTCGAAAGCGGATGCAGCCCGGATTCCTCGCGGGTGGGAAAAGCCATACGGATTGAGACACCGAAGACGAGCCAATCCGGTGCCGCGCCCTCATCCGAGTGATCGGGCCAAGCAAGCCGCCCGCCACCGATGAGGCCCCGATCGACATAGATTGAGTCCGGCCATTCGATGACGATCGGCTTTTCCGGCGGCGCCGCCGCCGCGAGGGCATCGCCGAGCGCAACCATGCAGACATAGAATGCTCGGCGTGCGGACGCGAGCGGCTGCTCGGGCTCCAAGATAACCGCGAACTCGGCGAGGTCGAAGCGACCGACGAAAACCAGGGTTCCGGCGCCGAGCTCAGAAGCATGTGTGCGGGCATGGTCGAAGGCGTCGCCGACCTCGCGCAGCACCACCAGCCGGAACGCCGGCGGGAGGTCGAGCGTGCGCATTTTGTGCCTGCTGATCCCGCGGCGCTGCTCCCGCTGCATTCTTAATTATCGCCTTACCTGCGATCTGGAAACAATATAACATCAGTTTGCGGTCAGTCCCACCGGCGCGTCGCGCCTGACGAGCAAATTGATGCCTGATCGGCGCACCCTTCTCGTCTGTTCGTGTGAAGACACGATGCCGCTCGACGCAGATACGCTCGAGCGTGGCTGCCGCGGAGCGGATATCGTCAGCGGGCGCCAACTTTGCCGAGCCGAGCTCGAACGCGTTCGCTCACTCCTGGGGTCGGGTGCTCCAATCACGATCGGCTGCACGCAGGAAGCACCGTTGTTTCGCGAGATCGCCGCCGAAAGCGCCGGCGATGTGACCTTTGCCAACATACGCGAAAGCGCCGGCTGGTCTGCCGAAGCGGGGAAGGCGGGACCGAAGATGGCGGCGCTGATCGCGGCCGCCGCGACCGCGATGCCGGACGTCCCCTTCGCTCATATTGAAAGCGCGGGGGTTGCTCTGGTCTACGGGCGTGACGAGCGGGCGGTCGAGGCTTCGAGCCTCCTCAAGGAGCATCTCGACATCACTGCGCTTATCATACGGCCCGATGACCTGACGCCGCCGCGCACCACGGAATTTCCGATCGTCAAGGGTACGATCCGCGCGGCGAAGGGACATCTCGGCGCGTTCGAGATCATTGTTGATGATTACGCCTCGCCGCGACCGTCCTCACGCGGAGCGCTGACTTTCGGACCGGCGCGAGACGGCGCGGTATCGCGCTGCGACATACTTCTCGATATCTCGGGCGGCCCGCCGCTGTTCCCGGCGGCGGACTTGCGCGACGGTTACCTCCGTGCCGATCCTGGCGATCCCGCTGCCGTACTCAGGGCGGTATTGCGCGCGCGCGATCTTGTCGGCGCCTTCGACAAGCCGCGTTACGTGACATTCGCGGCGGATCTTTGTGCCCACTCACGATCGCAAATCGTCGGCTGCCGCCGCTGCCTCGACCTCTGTCCGACCAGCGCCATTGTGCCGGCAGGCGATCACGTAGCGATCGACGACAAAATTTGCGCCGGCTGCGGCCAATGCGCCGCGGCGTGTCCGACGGGGGCGGCTAGTTACGCGGTTCCAACAGTCGATGCTTTGCTTCGCAAGCTGCGCACGTTGCTTTTGGTCTATCGCGCCGCTGGTGGCGTCTCACCCGTTCTTCTCCTCCACGATGAGGATCATGGCGGTGCGCTGATCGACGCACTCGCCCGTCATGGCGACGGACTGCCAGCGAACGTGCTGCCATTTGCCGTCAACGAGGTGACGCAGATCGGCCTGGAATTGATCGCCGCGGCTTTCGCCTACGGCGCGGTAGCTGTGCGCGTGATCTTGCGCGCAAGGCCGCGCCACGACCTCGCCGGTTTGTACAGCACGATCGCCCTTGCTGAATCGATCCTCGCTGGCCTCGGCCTGCTAGGCAAACGGCTCGCGACGATCGAGACCGATGATCCGTTTGCACTCGGGGAAGCGCTGAGTGCGATCAAACCCGGCGAAAGTGTATCCCCGCCGGCGACCTTCGAGCCGGTAGGAGGCAAGCGCGACTTGCTGAAGTTCGCGCTGCGGGAACTCCATCGCGCGGCCCCAGCGCCTAGCGAAATCATCGCGCTGCCGGCCGGAGCGCCCTTCGGCATTGTCGAAATCAATGTCGAGGGCTGCACCCTCTGCCTCTCATGTGTATCAGCTTGCCCGACCGGCGCGCTGTCGGATGATCCCGACCAGCCTATGCTGCGCTTTACCGAGGACGCTTGCGTGCAATGCGGCCTGTGCAAGGCGACCTGCCCGGAGAAAGTGATCAGCCTGAAGCCGCGCCTTGCCTTTGGCGACGCGGCAATCGCGGCGCGCGTACTCAAGCAGGAGGAGCCGTTCCCTTGCATCCGCTGCGGCAAGCCTTTCGGCGTCAGAAGCACGATAGAACGTGTCGTCGCCAAGCTGGAAGGCAAGCACTGGATGTATCAGAATTCGCGACGCCGCCTTGACGTCATCAAGATGTGTGAGGATTGCCGCGTTGCTGCAATCACCGAAGAGGCCTTCGATCCCTACGGTGCGCCCGCGCGGCCGAAACCGCGCACGACCGATGACTACTTGCGCGAGCGCGAGACGAAGCCAGAAAGCTGATTATTTCGTGGCCCGCTCCAGAAACTTGACCAGAGCATCGCGATCCGACGGTGCGCCGATGCGCTGCTCCGGCATCTTGGTGCCGGGTGTGTAGGTTGCGGGGCCGACCTCGAACAGCTTCGCCAGCGTTTCCGGCGTCCAGACAATATCGAGATGCTGGAGCGCCGCCGAGAAATTGTAGCCCGGCAGGCTCGCGATGCGCCGCCCGAAGACGCGGTGCAATGTCGGGCCGGCCCGGTTGCCCTCGTCAGGCTTGAGCGTATGGCACGCGATACAGGCGCGAAACACCTGCGCCCCCGGATCGCCGGCATACGCCGCGAGCGGGTCCTCGGAACCGCCGGTCGCGACCGTGCCGACCGGTTCAGCCGTCTCGGAATCCCAGCGTCGAATCACGCGGTCGGCGCCGCCGCTCAGCAACGTACGATTGTCGGGAAAGAATATGACCGACCAGACCGGCGGACCCGGCCCGACGAGCCTATGCGCCACGGTGCGCGTCCTCCGATCGATGATCGCGATCGAACCGTCCATGCTCGCCGCCGCGATGAACTCCCCATTGTGTGATATCGCGAGGAAAGTAATGGGCCTCGGCGCGGCTTGGATCGTGTCACGTCGGTCCCCGGACGGCGTCAAGAAGTAGACCTTCCCGTCGGCTCCGGCGGCAATGATGTCGCCGTCCGGTGCAACCACCACTGCATTGAGCGGCGTCGGTAGCAGCACCGCCCGCGGCGCGGTCCGGCCATTCAGCGGCCAAATGCGTACGGCTGCATCGTATCCGGCACTCACCACCGCTGTACCTTCCGGCGTGAAGGCGACCCCATTGACGTTCTGCTGATGACCCTCGAGCACCTGTGGCGCCCCGCCTGCGAGCGGCCACAAGCGTATCGTGCGATCCCATGATGCCGAGGCGAGTGTGGCGCCGTCAGGCGATACCGCAAGCGCAACAATGGGCCCTTGGTGGCCTTCGAGAACACCGTCGGGCTCCTGTTTCCCCGGCGTCCAGAGGGCAATGCGAGCATCCTCGCCAGCGGTTGCGGCGCGGCCGTCAGCGAGGATCGCGACCGCGTTCACCGCACCCTCGTGAAAGCGCAGCACCTGCTCGGCGGTGTTGCGCCGAAGCGACCAGCGAATCGCCGATGTGTCGAAGCTGCCGGAGAGCGCCGTGGCACCATCCGGTGAGATCGCAAGCGCGCGTATCGGACCGCCATGTCCGCGCAATTGCGCTTCGGCCTGACCGGGGCCAAGTGCCATCGTGGCGCAGATCAAACCGACGGTGATTAGCGTCCGGAAGCCCCACCTTTGGTGCCGCGATTGATCTCGCGCGTTTCGATATCTTAATTTACACAATGATCCTAGGCGGGTATCCGAAATGCGCAGCTTCATTGTGGCCTGTATCGCCGCCGTCGTGATAGCGGCCGTCGGGGCAATTATCCTGAATTTTGTGCAGGAACCTGTCGATGTCGCGTTCACAACCGAATCGGCGCGGATCTGATCGTATAAAAATGGTCTGCGGCACTCCCACGCAATCCATTGTTTTTCGGTTGTTACGGCCGCTTGAATTCGTTGATCTCTCGCAAAATTCAGTTGTTCCGCCAAATAATGAATTTAGCCCGCAAGTTATTGTAATACAGTTGTATTTTTTTGCGATTGACGCAACGCTGACGCCTAAAAACGCGATTTACGCTGTTTTTGCCTTCAGGCGGTTTGCCGCAGCCGGGCGGCGCGGGCGAGATCGACCGAGACGATCTGCGAAACGCCGCGCTCGGCCATCGTGACGCCGAAGAGGCGATCGACACGCGCCATCGTGATGTGGTGATGCGTGACCAGCAGGAAACGCGTGCCGGTCGTGTCGGCAATCTCGCCGACGAGAGTGCAGAAACGGTCGACATTGGCGTCGTCGAGCGGTGCATCGACCTCGTCGAGCACGCAGACCGGTGCGGGGTTCGTCAGAAAGACCGCGAAAATCAACGCGAGTGCGGTCAGCGCCTGCTCCCCACCCGATAACAACGAGAGCGTCTGCAGGCGCTTGCCAGGCGGGCTCGCCATGATCTCGAGACCGGCCGCGAGCGGGTCGGCATCGTCGACCAGCGTCAGATATGCCCGGCCACCGCCGAAGAGCCGCGCGAACAGCGCGGAGAAATGCCCATTGACGCGTTCGAACGCCGCGGTCAAGCGTTGCCGCCCTTCTTGGTCGAGTGCGGCGATGCCGCGGCGCAGCCGTGCGATCGCCTCCGTCAGCTCGGCGCGCTCGCGCCGCAGGCCGGCGATGCGCATCTCGGTCTCGGCAGCCTCGCTCTCGGCCATCAGATTGACCGGGCCGATGCCGTCACGCTCGCGCATCAGCCGATCGAGCCGGGCCGACGTCTCGCTCGGATCCGGCGGCATTTCGTCCGCAGCGAGCCCGGCAAGCTCCGCCAGCGCCTCTGGAGTGGCATCGATTCGCTCGCGGATCTCGCGGACCAGCCCCGCCAATGCTTCGTTCGCGCTGTCGCGCAGCACTTCGAATCGGGCGCGTTGCTCGCGCGCCTCACCCAGCGCCTGATCGGCGAGTCGGGAATTCTCCGTCGCCTCGCGCAGCCGTGTCTCGCCTGATGCCAGCGAATCGCCCGAGTGGCGGCAACGAGAGGCAGCGTCCGCGAGGGCGAGCGCCAGCGCCTCGGTCTCCGCGGCGATCGTCGCAGGGCGTGCCGTGACACTCGCGATCTCCTGCTCGAGGGCTGTCCGTCGTTCTACGAGCACCGCACGCTGCCCGACAGCCCCCTTGCCGCGCAGACACCAGGAACCCTCCTCGAGCTTGATCGCCGACAGCCGCGCGCGGCGCGTCTCCGCGTCCCGGTTCAGCTTGTCGAGCGTCGCGCGGACGTCGCTTTCTCGCCTGCGCGCTTCGACCGTAGCAAGACGCGTCTCCTCAAGCGCCGCGCGGGCCACCACCGGATCAGGAAGTGCGGCCAGCTCGCGCTCCGTGTCCTCGTCTTGGGCTCGGGTCTCGGCAAGGTCGTCGGCGATGGCCTCGATCGCAGCCACGGCGGCGGTGAGACGCGTCTCCATCATCAGCGCCTGGCGGGCGATCTCGGTCTCTGCCGAGCGAGCGGTGGCCGCCGCCGCCTCCGCGGTGCGCAGTTCGGACCGGTTCAGACGATCGGCCGCGGCTGCGCGCTCGCGGGCGGCACGCGCTGCAGCCGCAGCTTGCTCGGACGTCCGGCGCGCCTCCTCGCCCTCGGCGATTTCTTCGCCGAGCACGACGAGGCGGTTCTTGTGGCGCAGCAGTTCGGCGGCTGCTGATGGACCGGGCGCGATGCGGGTGAACCCATCCCAGCGCCACATCCGACCGTGACGGTCGACGACACGCTGTCCCGGCATGAGCCTGGGCTGCATTTCCTGCCCGGCTTCTTCGCTCTCGACCCAGCCGGCGTATGCGAGGCTACGCGCCAGTGCCGGCGGGGCCGTCACAACGCCAGCCAGCGGACGCGCACCCTCCGGCAAATCTACCCCATTCTCGATTTCCGGGAGATGTCTCCAAAAGCTAGCCGCCGCCGCGGCCTTGCCATCAGCCGCAGGTGCTGCGAGCTCGTCCTCGAACACGGCGCCAACCGCCGTCTCGAAGCCAGCCGTGACGTGCACCGCGGCTAGAATTGGCGAATCGGCCCCCGGTTCCGGCACCGTCGTCAGCAACGTGCCGAGCGCCTCGGCTTCCGCCTTGAGACGGGTTAGCCGAGCCTCGATCCGGCGTTCCGCGTCGAGCGAAGTATGCTCCTCGGCAACTCGGCTGGCCAATTCACGCTCGGCGTCGACAACGGCGGCGCGGCAACCCTCAACTCGCCGTTCCGTCTCAGCGAGAGAGATCGCTGCGGCAGTTATTGCTTCGGACGGTATGGCGGCGGCAGCCAATGCCGCGTGCTCCCGCTCGGCCTCGGCGCGCCGTGTTTCCAAGCGAGAGCGTCGCTCGGTGAGATCGAGGCGGCGGCGTTCGAGGGCAGCGCGGCGTGCTTCGGCGGCGGCGGAAGTTTCGGTCGCACCGTGCAATGCCATCTCGGCCTCGGCGAGGCGGCTCGTCGCTTCACGCAAGCAATCGTTGGCGACGTCCCGTGCCGGATCGTCTTCCACATCCGCCTGGGCGATCAGCCGGCCCTCCTCGGCCAGCCGGGCGATGGCTTCCTCGGACTCGGCGAGCTGCTCGTCCTCGCGCTGCAGGTCGCCGGTGATCTGGGTGAGCCGCCGCTCCGATTCGGAGCGTGCGGCGAGGACCCGCTGCAATTCCTGCTCGAGCTCGCTGCGGATGTGGGTAAGCCGATGCAACTCGGCAGCGGCGGCTGCCTCGTCGACCCGCAGCGGCGGTAACGCCGCCTCGGCCACCTCGCGAGCGCGCTGCTCGGCGAGCGCGCGCTCCATTCTCTCGCCGACGGCGAGTTCCGCGGCACGCAGCGCGGCGGCCGTGTGTTCGGCCTCGGTTTCGGCCGTGCACCAGCGGGCGTGGAACAGCAGCGCCTCGGTGCGGCGGATGTGCTCGCCGAGGCGGCGGTAGCGCTGCGCTTGACGCGCTTGCTTATTCAGGGTCTGAAGCTGAGCCTCGATCGTGGCGACGACGTCGTCGAGCCGTAACAGGTTGTCTTCGGCGGCATTGAGTCGCAACTCGGTCTCGTGACGTCGTGCATGGAGGCCGGTGGTGCCGGCAGCCTCCTCGAGCAGAAGCCGCCGCTCGACCGGCTTAGCGTCGATCAGCGCACTCACCCGCCCTTGGCTGACCATCGCGCCGGAATGGGCGCCGCTTGCGGCATCGGCGAACAGCAGCTGCACATCACGCGCCCGCGCCTCGCGCCCGTTGACCCGATAGGCCGAACCGGCGCCGCGTTCGATGCGGCGAACGACCTCGATCTCCTCGCGGTCGTTGAGCGCGAAAGGTGCATCGCGCGCGCTGTTGTCGATTGCTAAGGCGACCTCGGCGATGTTGCGCGCCGGCCGTCCGACGCTGCCGGCGAAAATCACATCATCCATTTCGCCGCCGCGCAGCCGCTTGGCTGAAGTCTCGCCCATCACCCAGCGCAGCGCTTCGACCAGATTCGACTTTCCGCAACCATTCGGTCCGACGATCCCGGTCAAGCCGGGCGCGATCGCCAGCTCCGTCATATCGACGAATGACTTGAAGCCGATGAGGCGCAGCCGGTCGAACTGCATCAGCTTTCCCGACGGCGGCGCATTGTCGTCGTCTTAGCGGCTAGGATTTCACCGCAAGGCCGGACAACAGCTTTTCGAACTCCTCCACTGTCGGCGCGCCGGCGAGCTTGCTTCCGTTCACAAAGAATGTCGGTGTCGAATTGACATCGAGCTCCTGGGTTGCTTTCAAACGCCCTTCGACGATTTTGTTCTCGAGCTCGGTGTTTTTGAGACAGCTGTCGAACTCCTCCTTGCCCATGCCGCCGAGCTTGGCGAGCCGCGCTAGCGCTTCGCGATAATCGGTGCTCCTCACCCACTTCTCCTGCGCCGCAAAGAACGTGTCGGCAAAGGCATAGTAGCGATCCGGCGGCGCGCAGCGCGCGATCATCGCGGCGCGCAACGCGGGTTCGTCGAGCGGAAAGTCTCGGAGCACCAATTTGGCTTTCCCGGTGTCAATCCACTCCTTCTTGATCTCGGGAAGGACATCATTCGCAAAATGAGCGCAGTGCGGACAGGTCAGCGAGGCATATTCGACGATTGTGATCGGGGCATCGGGGTTGCCGAGGATGCGATCGTCTTTGGTGATCTGCAGGACAGTCTGTGCGTCCGCGAGCATCGGATGCGGAGCAGCCGCCTGCGGAGATTCCGGTGATACCAGAAGGAAGCTGAAGATACCAAGCAGGGCGAACCAGATTTCCTGCATCTGATGGGTCCTTACTACAATATGTGGATGCTAGAGGGTTCGCAGCCCGCGCGCAACGCCTCAGGGCCGGCCGCTGATGACGGCGCGACCGAGCCTGCCGAGAGCCGCGCGCAGCTCCGGATCAACGATCCCGGAGAGCCGATCCCCGAGCGCCGCAACCTCGCCGGCAGCGAGCCTAGGTACCATCACATCGCTCGGCGGCGAATCGAGCGGTAGAGGTCCTTGTACCAGCGCAAGGCGGGTAACAACGGAACGCCCGAAAAAAAGGTTGATCCGCTCGATCAACAGCGGCGCGCGATGTTGCAACTCGAGCGCGGCTGTCGATGACGCACGCAGCTTCAAGACGCCGTCGCGACCGAGCGCGGACGGCCAGGTCACCGCAGCCCAATCGGCGCCAACGATCGCCACCCACTCCGCCTTGAGACGAGCGAGAATCCCGCCGCGCTTGGCGACGATCGGCGCGGCAAGTTTCGACACGGCGATACCCACTGCCCGGAAGCCCTGGCGGCGCTCGCTCTCGCGGGCCGGGGCAGTTAGGCTGCGTGATTCTCTCGAGGTGTCGCGTTCCGACTCTGTCGTGCTCATGTCATTGATCCGACCAGACACTTCGTCCCCCCGGAGAACGCCAGATGCTGCCGCTCTGCTTGCCTGGTACGACCGCCATCGACGCAATCTGCCGTGGCGGACTCCGCCCGGCATCCGACCCGACCCTTATCGCATATGGCTCAGCGAAATCATGTTGCAGCAGACGACCGCGGCAACGGTCGATCGGTATTTTGCCCGATTCGTCGCGCGCTGGCCCGATATTTCGGCGCTCGCCGCGGCCTCGCTCGACGAAGTCCTGCACCTCTGGCAAGGGCTCGGCTATTACGCACGTGCCCGCAATCTACATGCTTGCGCCCGCGCCGTAGTCGAGCAGCACGACGGCGTTTTCCCTGAAGAAGCCAAGGCATTGCGCGCATTGCCTGGGATCGGCGATTACACCGCTGCGGCGATCGCCGCGATCGCGTTCGACCGGCGGGGAGCAGCAATCGACGGCAATGTTGAGCGGGTCGTCGCCCGCCTTTATGCCCTGCAAGAACCATTGCCGGCGGCTAAGCCGCGCCTGCGCGCGCTCGCTATCGCGCTGGTTCCGGACAGGCGGGTCGGCGACTTCGCCCAGGCGATGATGGACCTCGGCGCCACGGTCTGCACGCCGCGCCGACCACGCTGCGCCCTTTGTCCGTGGCGGTCCAGCTGCGCCGCTGCGGCCGCCGGCCGGGCGGAAGATTTCCCGATGCGGGGCGCGAGGCCAGAGCGGCCATTGCGCCACGGCGTGACGTTCTGGCTCACTCGGGCAGATGGCGCGGTACTGCTGCGCCGCCGTCCCGAGGATGGCCTGCTCGGCGGTATGACCGAAATCCCATCGACTCCCTGGCGCGCCGCCCCTTGGTCGTTCGCTGAAGCCCTCCGCGTCGCCCCTGCCGCGGTTGCTTGGTCGCCATTGCCCGGCACCGTCCGCCACGGCTTCACCCATTTCCTGCTGGAACTCGCGGTTGTAGCGGGCGTCGGAGCCGTCGACGGAATCTGGAGCCCGGTCGAACGGCTCGGCGATCATCCGCTGCCGACCTTGATGAAGAAGGTCGCCCGGCACGCGACCTCGGCGCTCGCGGCCGGTCCCTACGGGAGTCCCACTGCGAGCGCTGCGAAGAGCGGCAGATCACCCTCGGCAGCAAGCCGTACCGGCGCGAACGAGCGCCGGTGATGGCGAGTGATGCCGAGCCGGCGGATCGCCTCACTGTGCTCTTGGGTCGCGTATCCGACATTTGTCTCCCAGCCGTAACCCGGGTAGCGGGGTGCCAGACCGCGCATGATCCGGTCGCGCGTGACCTTGGCAATAACGGCGGCAGCGGCTATCGAGAAGCTCTGCGCGTCGCCTTTGACAATGGTTTGCACGGCGCAGGTAAGCGCCGGAGCAATCACCCCGTCGACGAGTGCAGTATCGGGGCGCACCCCGAGCACCGCCACGGCACGCGCCATCGCCAACAGAGCGGCGCGCAGAATGTTGAGTCGGTCTATCTCGGGCGCACTCGCCGCGCCTACTCCAATGCGTGCGGCGCCGCGATCGGCGCACCGCCGGAGCGCGCGGTAGCAAGCCTCGCGTTGCTGTCTGGTCAGGACTTTCGAATCATCGAGTCCATCGCGCAGCGTTTTAGGGAACCGGCGAGGCTGGAGAACCACGGCAGCGGCAACCACCGGCCCGGCCAACGGCCCTCGCCCGACCTCATCGATCCCGCACACCAATCCCTTGCATTGACGCTCGATTACGAAGTCCGGCATCGCCTCTCCACCCCACGTCGCTTGTGCCACGACGCCCGGCAGCCGTGCAAGCCAGCGGTCGGTGGACGGGATGGCGCCCGGTCAAAAGATCGCTATGTTGATCGTGTGTGTCCGTTGGCTCCCCGTCGCTCGACCCTATGTCGGAATCGAGCAAGCGCTCTATTGTTGGGCGCCGTGGCAGTCCTTTGCTTTCTCGCCTCATCGCCCGCCGGTGCGTTCGATCTTTTCGCCCAGCATGAGGTCACCGCCCAATTCGCAACCCCGGACGGCAAGCCGATGGGAAACGCTGAGGTACGCGCGTTCGCCCCCGGCGAGCTGAACAAGCCTGCGATAACGGGCCGCACTGACGCCGACGGCAAATTCACCTTTGCTGCCGACCGAGACGGCTTCTGGAGTGCCGAGGCCCACAGCCCTGATTACGTCGCTCGAGTCATGATCCGAGTCGGCAGCGAGCGGCAATCGCCGAGCTGGCTCTCCTCTGGGTTGGTGGTCGGCTTCCTCGTCGTCATGCTGGCTCTCGCAATCTGGTACCGCCGGCTGCGCGCGCGAGCGCTCGGACGGCGCTCGTAATTCGCATTTGGCGAGAACCACCAGCTTCAGTCTTTCCATGGCGGATCGGAGACCCGCCCCGTACCGTCGCGGCCGGTTCGCCGGTTGGGCGATCGCCTACGCTCTCGCGATTGCTTATGTGAGCCTCGTCCTCGGCCCGACAGGCCTCAACTTCGTTCCGCTCGATCCCGAAGTTGCCTGGCGAAAGCTGTTGGCGACGCCTTACCTGATAACCGATTCGGGTCAGCGTCCTGACTGGGTGGCCAACCTCTTGATGCTGGTGCCGCTCGGTTTCGTTGTCACGGGGGTGTTCTGGTCGCGGCGGCGGCGCTGGCTGGCTGGCGGAGCGGCGCTCTGCTGTTGTCTCGCTTTCGTAATTGGCGTCAAATACCTGCAGCTGTTCTTTCCGCCGCGCACCGTCTCGCTCAACTACATCGAAGCACAAGGCCTCGGGTCTTTGCTCGGGGTCACGTTGTTTTGGATGTCGTCCGACCGCTTATTTTCTGTACTGCGGGACATTTCGAGACGGGGTCGCCGCGCTGTCCTAATCGCCTGCACGATCTACACGGTAGCGTTGCTCCTCTTCTTTCTGTTTCCGTTCGACTTCGCGCTCAGCGCCGAGGATTTCCACGAGCGCGTCGCGGCCTTACCACATATGCTGTTGTCATGGACGGGCGACGGCCTCTCGACGCCGCTACGCGTCCTCGTTGTGCTGGCCGACACTGCTGCGACCATCCCTGTGGGGGTGATGTTGGCGCTGACGAGCCGCCGGAGATCCCTTTTCAGGATCGCCGTCACCGGTTTCGTGATGATGTCCGCCGTGACGATGCTGACTATGCTTGTACTTACCGGCTCACCGTCGCTGATGGCGCTTCTCTACCGCACTGTCGGCATCGTTATCGGCGCAGCCATGCTGATGTGGTTCGAAGGACAGGACCCCGCGCGGTGGCACAACCTTCTGAAGCGCCTCGTGCCGTTGCTGATCCTTCCTTATGTCCTTCTCGTCGCCTTCGTCAACGATCTGTTGTCGCCGCATTGGCGCACCGTGCCGGAAGCTTTGGCCGCTCTCGACGAATTCGGCCTCTTGCCCTTTTATCATCATTACATCGTTTCAAAGGCACACGCGGCGGAGAGTGTTGCCGTGCATGTACTGACCTTCATGCCGATCGGCGTGATGGTCGCGCTGCGGCGCGGCGGTAGACGTGCCCAGATTTGGACGGCCGCCATTCTGGCTGCTTTATTGTCGCTCGCGGTTGAAGTCGGCCGCTGGTTCAAACCGGACCTGCAACCCGATTTCAGCGACGTGATAATTGCCGCCGTCTCGGCCGGGATCGCCGCCAAGCTCACACCCGCCTTCTGGAGCATGCTCGAAGTCGAGAGGATCGCAGAACCGGCGGCTCCGGTACGAAATCCCGTCCGGTCGCCCCCTATCGCCGCACGGCACTCTGCGGCTCCTCGATCGCGGATGGATGATCTGAGGCGTCCGGCGACGAGATTCGCCGGCTTGGCCACGGCAGTGATCTTTCTCGCATTGGCGGCGGCGATCGCCCCAAATTACCCGGTGGCACCATGGGTCTTGGGGATTATCCTCCTGATCTACGCACTGGCATTGTGGCGTTGGCCTGCTCTGTGGCTCGCCATCGTTCCGGCTGTGTTGCCGGCCGTCGACCTTACTCCCTGGACCGGCTGGACGATGATCGGCGAGCCAGATCTGTTTGTCCTCGTCACGATCGGGATACTGGCGCTGCGCGCGCCGCCGCTACGCTCCGATTTCCGGTTTGAAAGCCTTTCCGCCGCGGTACTCGTGCTCAGCTTGATCAGTTATTTGTTGAGTGTGGCCCTGGGGTTCGCATTACCCGGCCCGGAGGGCGGATCGGATAATCCTTATTTGCGCGCGGACAACGCACTGCGCCTTGCAAAGGGCTTTTTCACTGCGCTCGCCGTGCTGCCTTTTCTGCGCGCGCGAATGCGCACGCACGGCGATACGATGGTTTGGTTGGGAGCCGGGATGGCAGCCGGACTGGCCCTCGTCGCTGCGGCAACATTGGCCGAGCGTACCGCCTTCGTCGGTCTCTTCGACTTTACAACCGACTACCGGGTTGTTGGCACGTTCTCTAGCATGCATGTCGGTGGCGGTCACATCGGCGCTTACATCGCAATGGCGCTCCCGTTTTTGCTCGTCTGCCTGCTTCGACCGCGTCCGCTTACCCTGCTCGCGATGTTCGGCATCGCAGTCGGCGCCGGGTATGTCCTTGTCGTCAGCTATGCTCGCGCTGCCTACGCGGCAGCATTGGCCTCGACTCTCACCGCCGGTCTGGGCTGGGCGTGGGCTGCACGTCATCGCCACACCGGCAGGGCCTCCATTCTGGCCCTTTCGGCGCTGCTTGTGCTGACGATAGGTGGCATCGTGATCGCCGCTGTTGGCAGCAGTTTTATGGCGGGACGGCTCCGAACTGTGGCTCCTGACTTTGCCGATCGAGAAGGGAACTGGAGCGATGGTCTGGCTCTGCGCGACACGAGCCCGACCACCGCCCTTTTCGGCACGGGGCTCGGGACCTATCCGCGCATCGTTCTCGCCCGCAAACCCAAGGGGCACTTTCCAACCAATTTTGTCATCGAGCACGATGGGGCCTACCCTTTTTTATCCTTGCACGCGGGATTGCCAACCTACTTCGGGCAAAAGGTTCCGGTGCAACCAGACCAGCAATATCGCCTCTTTGTCGCGTTGCGATCACCCGACGGAAGGGGCGAGCTGTCGGTCATCCTCTGCGAGAAGATGCTCCTCTATTCAGCGAACTGCCGAGACACCACGTTCCGCTCCCACATCTCTGGGAGATGGCAGGATTTCGGCGCGGCGATCTCGAGCGCCGGCCTGGATGAGGACGCGACACTGGGGTGGTTAAAACGGCCGGTCGAATTGGCTTTGCTGGATCCGGTCCCTGACAGCACGATCGAGATCGGTCATATCCGGATGCTCGACCCACAAGGACATGACGTCCTGGCCAACGGAGATTTCTCGAGGGGCACCGAGCGCTGGTATTTCACGGACGATCAGCACCTGATCTGGCGTATTAAAAACCAATATCTGATGAGTTTCTTCGAAAGTGGCGCACTGGGTCTCGCTTCCTTCGTGCTACTGGCCGGAACGGCGCTCGTGGGCGCGGTGCGCGGGATCGGGCGGGGCGACCGAATGGCGGGCGCGGTTGCGGGCTCCCTGGTGGCCTTTCTGTGTTCTGGCGTCTTTGATTATCTTCTCGAGGTGCCGCGCCTCGCAGCGCTGTTCTACCTGATCGCCTTTTGTGGGCTTACGATGATGCGGGCGCCGGCCATCTCTGGAATCAGCCGGGATCGATCAGCGTCCCGATCAGATCAGCGGGCCAGACCAGGCTGACCGGGGCGCTTGTCAGCGCCTCAAAGGACGGGTTCGTACCGTCGGGCAGGTCGACCATGTGATGGCTAAAGTGAGCCAGCACTCCCGCAAGATAGAAACCCGTAAGCCATTTCCAAGTTTGATGGTGCTGGCACGAGCGAGCCGGCTTTGGCACAGCAAACGAAAAGACCCGGCGTCCGAACTTGGGCAATCCCGGAGGGCCGATCATGATCTCACCCACGCACTTGTAGTGTTACACCCAAAATACGCGAAAGTCGACCGCATCATTCTTCCAGATTGGCGAACGCAATGCTGCAAGGCAACGCGGCGCATTAAAATAACACGGTTCCACCGAGGTCTGTCACTGTTTCGCGTCGCGATGTCACGGCGAGGCATCTCCGAGCGCGAAGTCAAAACCGATCAATGCGCAACAAGCAGCCCACACTTGGCAGCCCGGCCTCGAATTGAGAACATAAAGACAAACGGTTTGGCCGCGGACGGTGAGCGTCACGGCGGGGAGTCAGCGCCGGAAGCCCGCGGGATGCAGCGCCCCGCGCCCCTGCCTCGGCGGATAGCCGCCGGGAGTAACGCCCTGGCGCCAGCCGGGCGGGGCAAGGCCGCGATCACCCCGCCACCCGTGGTAACGTCAGCCCGTTGCGGTGAGGGCTTTGCACAATGCCGCGGCACAATCGCCGATGGCGCGGCGCGCGGTCGCGATCAGCCGGCCGTAGCGGATGAATCCGTGGTTGATGCCCCCATAGACGGTGATTTCGCACGGTACCGCGGCTGCTTTGAGGCACGAGGCCAAATGGTGGCTGTCGTCGAGCAGCGGGTCGAGGCTGCCGACGATCAGATGCGCCGGAGGCAAGCCCGCGAGGTCGGCGAGGATCGGTACCGCGCGCCAGTCGCTCTGCTGCTCCGGCCGTTCGAGATAAGTCTCCCAGATCCAGCGCATCTGTGTCTGCGACACCCCAGCGCCGCGGCCGAAGCGCTGCCACGAGGCACTCTCGGTGTCGGTCGAATAGCAGCCGTAGACCAGCAGCATGAAGCCGAGCGCACGCTCGCCGGCATCGCGCAACGCTATAGCCGCCGCGAGCGCCAGATTGGCGCCGGCCGAGTCGCCGCCAACTGCGAGCCGCGCCGGATCGATGCCGAGGCCGGCGCCTTCGTGCGCGGCAAGACGGATCATCGCCGCCATCTCCTCGAACGCCACCGGAAATCGGTGCTCCGGCGCCAGCCGATAGTCGACCGAGAGTGCCGCAACCCCGCTCTGGCGGACGAGCTCTCGCAGCATCGCATCCCAGCTCGGCAGGCTCCCTTGCATAAAGCCGCCGCCGTGCGCGTAGATCAGTAAGGGCGGCCGCTCCGCCCCATCCGGTAGATAAAGCCGGCACGGCACCTGGCCGTGCGGCCCCGGCAATGCGAGATCACTCTCGCGTTCCAGCGGCACCGAACCCTCGCCGAGAAATGCGCCGATGCGGTCGACAGCGGCGCGGACCTCGGAGAGCGGCGCCTGCGTGCGATCGGGCGCGACGAGGCCGCTGCTTTGCAGCAGCTTCCCGGCAGCGATCAGCTCGGGATCGATCCACTCTGTCGCGTCGTTCATCCTCGTTCCTCCTACTCGGCGGCGCGTGCGCGCTGAGCAGTAGGTGTCGGGGTCGCCGCCGGAAGCCGCGGCAACACTTCCTTGGCCATCAAACGGATGCCCTTCTCCGCCTCCCGATGGTCGAGGAAGCCCGAGCGCCCGATGAAGATGAAATGGCCGAACCCGCCGACCTTCTCGTAAATATCCATGATCTGCTTGTAGACGGTATCCGGGTTGCCCGCGCACAGGATGCCGCGGGCGATCGCCTGTTCGGCGGTGATGCCGATCAAGCTCTGGCCCGGCCGCATATTGGCTTGGCTCCCCGGCCGTGGCACGGTTCGATAGTTCTGCGCAGCGACCTCCGGCGGCATGCGCCCCGGCAAGAACTTGGACATCTGCGGCGACTGCTTGAGGCTGATGTTCAGAAACCATAACGTCTTGCTGCCGATCCTCAGACCCTCTTCGTCCGTCTCGCCGACATAGCAGAGAGCGGCGTAGGCGAAACGGTCGGTGCCCGGCGCTGGCAAGCCCACCTCGCGGCGGGCATCTCGATAGGCGTCGAAGGCACGCCGGCTGGCCTCGGGACCGCGCAATACGAGCGCGTTGACCATGCCGCGCCGGCCGAGCTCCGCCGAGGTCTCCGGGTCGCCGGTCGCCGCCCACATCGGTGGATGGGGGCGTTGATAGACCGGCGGCCAGATGTTGACGTGGCGGTGGGTGAAATGCTTGCCCTCCCAGCTGAACGGTCCGTCATGCGAGGTCAGGGTCTTTTGGATCAGGTCGATCGCCTCCCAGAAGCGTTCGACATAGCCGACTGGGTTGGCGTTACCCGACACCATCTCGCTGTCACCCGATTTGACAAAACCGATCTCGAGCCGGCCGCGCGAGATCACATCCGCCGTCGCATATTCCTCGGCCACCCGCACCGGATCGGGGCGGACCGTGATCAGGGTCCCGAGCGAGAGGATGCGGACCTTCTTGGTTTGCCGGGCGAGGATGCCGAGAATCATCGGGCTCGCGCCGTAAAGGCTGTTGATGCCGGAATGGTGCTCGATTGAGACGACATTGACCCCGAGCTCGTCGCACAGCAGGTGCTCGTCGAGGCACTCTTCGAACAGATCCGCGGAAATCTTAGGGTCGCAGTATCTGTTCGGCAGGCTGGCGCGCACCGACTCCGCGCGGTCGAGGACTTCCTGCGGAACGAAGGGATAAACGTTCTCGCAATGGTACCAGACCTGCATCTCTCCTCTCCCGCCTACTCTTCGAGAAACGCGACGACCCGCTCGACGAACGCCTCGGGCTGCTCGATCTCGGGATGGTGCCCGGCACCTTCGATCAGCGTGAAGCGCGAATTCGGGATCAGGCGAGCGTAGGCGCGGCCGTAATCCGGCGTGACCACCCGATCACTCGCCCCCCACACCAGCATGGTCGGCACCTTGATCCGCACGAGCCAGCGCGGCAACTGCGGATTGTACATGTAAGGGCGCCAGGCATAGAGACACAGCGCCTCGCGATCGCGGGCGCGGACGACCAGTTCCTCGTCCGACATCGTGTTGTAATCCGGCGCAAAGCGGTCCGGGTCGTGCCAGCGGCGTCGCCGAACCTCGTCGGGCGATTTATTGAAGATGTCGAGGATGTCCGGCGTTTCTCGGTCGCTGACCTTGATGCCGAGCGGATCGACGAGGACGAGCTTGTCGAGCCGGTGGCTGCACGCCGTCGCGACCTCCGCAGCGAGCCAGCCGCCGAACGACAAGCCGATCAGTGTGACCTTGTCGCCGGGTAGCTCATCGAGCGCTGCCAGATAGAGATGGACCAAGTCGTAGATCGTGTCGAAATCCTTGGGCCGCGGCGAGTTGCCAAAGCCGGGGGACGATGGCGCGGTGATCTCGCCATGCCGGCCGAGCAGGTCGAGAAAGGGTACAGCGGGATCGATCGTATCGAACCCGTGCAATGCCAGGATCGGTCGTCCGCTGCCGCTGCGCAGCGCTTCGAGGCCGATCCCGTGCACCGTCAGCCGCTCGCTCGCCATCGCCCGCCTCCTCCGCCGTGGCGAACATGTATAGCCGCCGACGCTGCCGTTGCGAAACCGGTGTGGGCCGCCGATTTCCGTGATCGACGGGAAAATACTGGCAAAAATCGGTTTTGCACCCGTTTTCGAGCCGGATGATCATAGCCAACCCATTGATTTCTCGCTCAAGCAGCCTCCAAATTCCCTAAGCGGCCGAACAGAGAATGAAATCGGTCGAAGAGGGAGTTAAATCGACCGAACAGAGAATTAAATCCGAGTCACAGGGAGTTCAATCGGGCGGGCGGGGTAGGCAGAATGCGCAACCTCCGGGTCAATGGCGAGCGGCTGTGGGCAAGCCTGATGGAGCTCGCGAAAATAGGCGCGACCGCGAAGGGCGGGGTGTGCCGGCTGGCGGCGAGCGACCTCGACGGCGAGGCACGCCGGCTGTTCATCGGCTGGTGCGAGGATGCCGGCTGCGCGGTCCGGGTCGACAAGATCGGCAACATCTTCGCCCGCCGGCCCGGCCGCGACCCAAGCCTGGCGCCGGTGATGACCGGCAGCCATCTCGACACCCAACCGACCGGCGGCAAGTTCGACGGTGCCTATGGCGTGATGGCCGGACTCGAACTCGTGCGCACGTTGAACGACCTCGGCTACGAGACCGAGGCGCCGATCGAGATCGTCGCCTGGACCAACGAGGAGGGCTCGCGCTTCTCGCCGGCGATGGTCGGATCGGGGGTGTTCGCCGGCGTCTTCGATCTGGCCGAGGGTCTGGCCCGCCCCGACAACTTGACCGGTGTCACGCTCGGCGCGGAGCTTGAACGGATCGGCTTTGCCGGCCCCGAGACGGTCGGCGGCCGGCCGGTGGCCGCCTATTTCGAGGCGCATATCGAGCAGGGGCCGATTCTCGAAGCGGCCGGTCTGCCGATCGGTGTCGTGATCGGCGCCCAGGGCCAACGATGGTACGAGATCACGGTCACTGGTCAGGAGGCGCATGCCGGGCCGACGCCGATGAAGCGGCGGCGCGACGCACTGGTCGGTGCCGCGCGCATGATCGACGCGGTCAACCGGATCGGCCATGCGCACGCGCCCTTTGCCTGCGCCACGGTCGGGTTTGTGCAAGTCAGCCCGAACTCGCGCAACACGATCCCCGGCCGGGTGTTCTTCACGGTCGATTTTCGCCACCCCGAAGACGCGGTGCTGACGCAGATGGATCGCGAACTGCAGCAGGCCTGTGAAGGCACCGCCTCGGCAATCGGTCTCGAGGTCGAGGTCAAGGAATTCTGGTACTTCCCGCCGACGCCGCTCCACCCCAATCTCGTCGCCGCCGTCCGTGATGCGGCGGAGGCGCAGGGCTATTCGCATCAGGACATAATCAGCGGCGCCGGCCACGACGCCGTCTACATGGCACGGGTCGCCCCGAGCGCGATGATCTTTGTGCCCTGCGTCGGCGGGATCAGCCACAACGAGATCGAGGACGCCAAGCCAGGGGATTTGACTGCCGGCTGCAACGTGCTGCTCAACGCCGTACTCGACCGCGCGAACGCCGCGTAGCAGTCGTATGCTCTATTCTTCCGGCAATCCAGCTTTGCGCAGGCCGTCGAGGTAAAGGGAGAGCATTTCAGGCGAGAGGACTCACGCGAGCGTTCGAGGGAACTGGCAACTGTGTGCAACCCGATACCAGCTCGCGCAAAGGCCTGACGCATTCGCGTCGCTCCTTAATGCGACCAAGCCGCCCACAGGCAGCGGCCTTAAATCGGAGGACCGCCATCGCCCTTGAGTTTTCTTGCAAAGCGCGGTCGGCACATTCGATGGCTTCTTGATATCGGCCTAGAACAAGGTGGGCTTGGACAAGACCGCCCTCGGACATCCAACGTTTCGAATCAAGCGGGCTCAAACGCATCAACCGTTCTCGCGCCGTCGTATCGCGTTGAGCGCGATTTTGATGGATCTTGATGCCATCCGCCTTTAGGTCCAGATACTCCTGAGCTATCGTTAGTTGTGGGTATTCAGGACCTGATGGGGCATAGCCCTTGCCGGTTCAGATCTTCATGTCCTACGCGCGGGATGATGACTCGTCCCCGCCTGAGTCACCGAAGGCGAAGGGATTCGTCACATATCTTTACGAGCAAGTGCTCTATGAGCTGCAGCATCTCGGCGTGCCTCGTCCCACCCTTTGGCGGGATATAAGGGATGTCGAACGCGGCGACCAATTCGAACCTTCCATCGAAGACGCAATCGCTGGCTCGGACCTTTTTCTCGCTGTTCTTTCGCGAAACTGGTTGGACCGAACGTGGTGCCGCCGCGAGCTCGAATCCTTTGCACGGCGCTGGGGCCGAGAGGGCGAGCGCGCGCTTCGTCAGCGGATCGTAGTCGTCGGAAAACATTGGGTGGATCCTGGCCGCTGTCCGAACCTGCTCCAGGGACAGGAAGGCTACAACTTTTTCGTCAGCGACGGACGCGGCGAGGCGGGTTACGAAAACGAATTCTTTGAACGCGGTGGCATCCAAGACCCGCGGTACTTCGACCAAGTAAAGGAGCTCGCTCGTTATCTTTGGCGCTCTGCAACGCGACTCGATCCCGCCTCCTCCGAGCCGTCCGTCCTTCCGCCTCTAACGCCACGGCGCCCCGCCAAGATCCAGTCCACCGGGCGGAGCGTAAACCTCGCAAAACCCGCCGCCGACATGCGTCAGGCTTATCATCGGATAATCGAAGAGCTGCAAGGGCGCGGGTACGTAGTGGCTGCTGCAGAAGCCGATATTCCGACCGACTCATCGTCAGTTGCGTTCATCGACGCTGCGCTGAGATCCGCTGAAGTCTCGATCCACTTGTTGGGCCGCGGAGCGGGATACATCCCGGAGGGAGCCGAACCAATAGTGAAGTTGCAGCTTTCACGCGCGGCTTCCCGGGTGTCCGCGGCCCCTAAAGACAGCATATCCGGCGTTGACCGCTTTCGCCGCATAATCTGGGCACCACGGGCTATGCTCGAGGGCGCCGGCTCGCCTGAGCGGGATCCTTTCGTGGTGCTCTCGCAATTCGACCGCCAACTCGAAACCGATAAAGTTGAGAGCGGTGCCCTCAGTCAGTTTGTAGACTCCTCCTGCAACATCTCGACCGGACAGCCCCAATCCCGCAAGTACCCGATGAAATCGGCACTGGTACTCGAGTCTACGTTTATCACCGCCCTGAGGACACCGACTACGCCATTGAGCTCGCCAAAGCGCTGCAGAAGCGCGACGTTGATCCGGTGCTACCCGCTCTGGAGGGTGATTTTGCGGCACGGCATGCTTTGCATCGACAATACCTTCTCCACTGCGATGCAGTCATTCTCTGCTGGGCCAATGCGGAAGAGGTCTGGGCGAAGGCTTCTTCGTTCGAGCTCAAAAGCTGGCGTGAGCTTGGACGGACGGAGAAGTTCGCGTGTCGCGGTCTTGTAGCCGGACCGCCGCCAAACGAACACAAAACTCGGTTCAAGACATTCCGACCCCGCAATGAAATTGATGTTGTACTTGATCTTACGGGCTTTGATAAGCCCCCGCCCGAAGCACTCGATCCGCTAATTCACCCGACACAACCCAACATGAGCGACCTAGCCACTGTCGACCGGATCGACACGGCCACTTCGCTCTCGACGCGACGACCGTTTCCAGGTCTTCGGCCGTTTGCCTTCGACGACCACCCGTTCTTCTTCGGTCGGGATGATCAGCGGTATGCCCTCTATCGCTTGCTGGATCGAAGCCGCTTCATTGCTGTAGTCGGGAGTTCAGGCACCGGCAAGTCCTCGCTTGTGCGAGCCGGGCTGCTCCCGTTGCTCGCGGCCGAGAGCGCCGGCCGAGCGGGCCGTTCCTGGCGCTGGATCGCTATGCGTCCTGGGGAAGCGCCGCTGACCCGGTTGGGGGAAGCCCTCGCGAGCCTCGCACCAGAAGAAGAGGACCACACCGTTCGGGTCGCTCGCCTTGAGCGGCTCGACTTTGCTTTGCGGCGGTCGACCTTCGGCTTGGCGAAGCGATCGCAGACCTTCAGCTGGACAGCGACCCATCGATCCTAATCCTCGTCGACCAATTTGAGGAGCTATTCCGATACGCCGGGCGAGCCGCAAAGGGAAAGCACGGCAGAGCAAGTGACGCGTATTGGATGGAGGAAGCTGCACATTTTGTACAGCTCCTACTCGAATTGTACAGCTCCTACTCGAAGCGAGCCGTGATCGCCATTCGGCGGTGTACGTTTTGATCACCATGCGCTCCGACTTCATTGGCGAATGTGTAAGATTCTATGGTTTGCCAGAGGCTGTGTGCGCGACTCAATTTCTTGTGCCTTCGCTTACTCGAGACCAGCGTGAGGAGGTAATTCGCAAACCTTTGGAGCAGGCGGGCGCGAAGATCGCACCGGCACTTGTGGAGCTTCTGCTAAACGACCAAGGAACTGAGCCCGACCAGCTTCCCGTTTTCCAGCATTGTTTACTGAGAGTGTGGGAGAAAGCCAACCTCGCGCTTCGACCAGGACCACAACTAGCCGGTCGAACCGGCGAGGAAGGACCATCGGGACCACACCTTGACGTCTCGCGCTACGTGGCAATCGGCGGTGTCGCCGGCGCCTTGTCACAGCACGCGGAGGAGATTTTGAATAGCGTGCCGGGATGGGAGCGCGCCGTCGAGCAGGTCTTCCGAGCATTGAGCGAAGTCGACAGGGAGGGTCGAGCGACACGTCGGGCTCTCCCCTTCTACGAGCTGGTCGCCGAGACGGCTATCCCGGAAGAGGAGGCGCGGCGCGTCGTCGACCGCTTTCGCGACGACGATTGCTCCTTTCTAGTTCCGTTGAGGTCGGCACTTCCGACCATTCGGGCTGATACGCGGATCGACGTCGGTCACGAGGCCCTGTTACGGCGCTGGGATCGCATCAGCTCCGACTCGGGAGAATCGCTTACCAATGAGCATCCGAGCGGCTGGCTCTGGGCGGAGGAGGAGGATTCTGAGCGAGAGCTGCCGGACCGCCCGCTTTATAACCCGGTAACGTTGATTGCGATCTATTTGGTTGGGCTTGGCATTGCTGCGGGTCTGGTCTCCTCCGCTGATTTGGCTCCCGTGATGTCCTTCAGGGTGACAGTCCTAGGAATCACACTGGTCGGCGTCGTAGTTTTGACAGTAGGCGCTGGAGCCTTGCCAAATTATCTTTTCAAATTACGAAGACATCGAGACTCTTTTCGCGCCTCGGAGCTAGTTGCCAAAGTTCCATTCTGTCGCGACATCGGTGCCCCCCTCGCCTCCGAAATAGCAGGCTTCTCCGGCAGCTGGACTATCCTGCCGGCGCCGTCATCGTCCGCCGCGGCGAGATCGGCGACCGTATGTATTTTATTGTCGCCGGTGAACTCGAGATCCGAACGAGCCCTGTGCCGGTTTATCTTGGACCGGGAGAGTTCTTCGGAGAGCTTGCATTGCTGACCGGCACCCGGCGCAATGCTACGGTCATTGCTACCAGGAAATCTACGCTTCTCAGCCTCGACATCGTTGATTTTCGGGACCTGCTCGGGCGTCAGCCCGATCTCGCTCGAATCATCCATGAGACCGCGGAACGCCGCCTCGAAACTGCTCGCGCTGTCCTGTAACATTCGACTGGGCGAGTCAGGGGAGCGATGAGGATGGCGCGGCGTGACGAAGTGCGCGCAGTCTAGCCTGGGCGCTATTCGGCGGCGGCGAGGTGTGGTCGCTGCCGCCGCAATTCGGCGACCCGTTCCCGCGTATAAAGGTCGGTCCAATTGATGAGCGCAAAGTCGGTGACCTGGCGCGGGTCATAGGCGCGATCCGGGATCTTGATCTCCTTGCCGGCAATGTGAACGGCGTGGATCCGGCGCTTGTCCTGCAATAGCCGGATGTCGGTCAGTGGCGAGAAGTCCAGCGCAATAAAATCGGCGGCCCGGCCAGGCTCCAACGCGCCGATGCGGTCGCCTTCGGTCATGAAACCGGCATTGACCTCGGTCGCCGCGCGCAATGCCGCGGCCGGGGTAAAGCCCAGATCCTCGACAAAGAGCTCGAGCTCGCGGGCGTTCCATTCGCCGTAGGGGGTGACGGCAAAGCCGGTGTCGGTGCCGGTCAGCATCGGCACGCCGGCGGCGCGCGCCTTCTTCCAATTGGCGCAACCGATCTCGTATTCGCGCCTCGTGGACTCGGGGCGGCCCCTTTGGCCGGCCGGATCGTGCGGCTGGGTGAAGTCGATCGTATTGCGCGGATGGGTCAAGGTCGGGCAGACGACACTGCCGGTCTCCAGCATCGCCGCGATGCATTCGCCGTCGAGATGGTTGGCGTGGAAGATCAGATCGACGCCGCTGCGCGCTGCGTAGAGCGTCGCCTCGCGTCCGCGCGCATGGGCAATCGCTTTCTTGCCCAGACGGTGGGTCTCGCGGACCATGACCTCGGTCTCGTCCTGGGTGAAGGCGGCGACGAGCTCGCCGTTCTCGCGGCGTTGGATGCCGTCGAGGGCGATCTTGATGCAGTCGACCCCGTCCTTGACCTGGCGGCGGATCTCCTCGACCGCCTC
>Ga0187846_10000199_pt1 | contig 36718 bp, 31 predicted proteins | sample TC_taG_FD_161473 | JGI IMG/M metagenome (GOLD analysis project Ga0187846, IMG submission 161473) | Biofilm microbial communities from the roof of an iron ore cave, State of Minas Gerais, Brazil - TC_06 Biofilm (v2) | ecosystem: Environmental > Terrestrial > Deep subsurface > Cave > Wall biofilm... | reverse complement strand
CGACGGCACGGACATGAACGACGGGTTCCGAAACGATCCGGCCATCAACGAGGCGGGCGTATTCGGAACGCCGGCTACGATTCTGCCCATCGACGCGGTCGAAGAGCTGCGCGTCCTTTCCAACTACGAGCCGGAGTACGGCCGGAACGCCGGGGCCATCATCAATATCGTGACCAAGAGCGGGACGAACAGCTTTCATGGGTCGGCCATCGAATACTTCCGCAACAACGCACTCGATGCGCGGAACTTCTTCAATTTCGTGGGCCAGCCGCAGGCGCCTTTCCATAACAATCAGTTCGGCGGCTCGATGGGCGGTCCGATCGTCAAGGACAAGACCTTCTTCTTTGCCGATTACGAAGGGCAGCGCGAGGGGGTCGGGGTGGTAAGCACCGCCTGCGTGCCCGACCCTGCGCAGATCACAGCAGATGGTGGAGCGGCTCCCGGGGTTCCCGCGGCTCTACTCGCCCGGAATCCGTGGCCGGCGCCAAATATACCCGGTACGTTTGGCACTCCTTCGAAGGCGGGTACTGGAGAAGACATCGGATGCCCGAATGGAAACGACGCCTCGGTGACCGCGCCGTCGTTCAACAACATCACCAGCATCATCGGCAAGGTGGACCACAATTTCAACCCCAGCAACTTCGTAACCGGGCGCTACTACTACGGCGATAGCGTGCAGCAGTTTCCGTTGGCGCTGACGGGCGGAGGGATTCTGCCGGGATTCGATACGCACACGCCCACGCGCGTGCAACTCGTGTCGCTCTCGTACGTGCGAATCATATCTCCCAGGATCTCCAACGAAGCCCGCCTGGGCTGGAACCGCTTTGCGGAGGGCTTCTTCCCGCAGGACCAGGCGTTCCACCCAAGCTCGATCGGCCTGTGCGCGGCAACTTCGATGGCGGACTGTTCCGGTTCCGGCCCGGCCGATTCGGGCCTGCCGGTGATCAATGTGGGCGGCTTTTCTCAGATCGGAGCAAGCCATTCCGACCCACGGCACCGCGTGGATTCGAACTGGCAGGCTTTCGACAACGTTGGCTGGAAGATAGGAAAGCACGACATCAAGTTCGGATACGAGTATCGCCGCACAACGATCCAGCAGTTCCTAGGAACGAACTTCCGCGGCAAACTTGTATTCGATACACTAAGCGACTTTCTCGCTGGAAATGTAGACGGAACAACGGGCGGGGAGTCGCTGGGCCAATCCATCCGGCACACGTTCGAGAACAACCACGGGCTCTACATTCAGGATAGCTTCCACTTGTTGCCGCGCCTGACGCTAAATGCAGGTCTACGGTGGGATTATTTCGGCGTGATCGGCGAGAAGAATGACCTGTTCACCAACATCACGAATTTCGACGTGCCAGGCGCGACAGTGACGCTGACACAGGTAGGTCAGCCGGGCTTGCCCCAGCTGTACAAACCCGACTATGGAAACTTTGCACCGCGGATAAGCGCCGCGTGGGATCCGTTCGGGAAGGGCAAGACGGTGATTCGGTCCGGCTTCGGCATTTTCTACGATGCTTTCTCGCAGGACTTCTTCGAAGGGCACTTGCCGTTCAACTGCAGCTTTTGTCCGGGCCCGGCCTACAATCCGGGTGGACCAGCGCCGATCTTTTCGGTGAGCGCAAACGGGGGGAACATCGTCGCCGGGCAGCCCGTATTCGCGGCTCCGGGACCCGTGCCCTCAGGAAGCATCTTCGCCACAGCGCAGAACCTGAAGACGCCCTACATGGAAAACTACAACTTGAATATCCAGCAGCAGCTAACGAACAAGGTGGTTCTGCAGGTAGGGTACGTGGGTTCCCAGGGCCACAGGTTATTCCGGTTCGTGGATTTGAACCAGCCGGGTCAGGCGGCCATCACCGCTGCGGACCTGGCTTTTGCAGCGGCGCAACCGGCTTATTCCATTCCCAATCCACCTGGCGCGAATATCACAGGTACCTGCGTCACGGGCGGCGTACCGACAGGCGGACCGGGATGCATCAATTCGGGGGTGTTCAATTCCGGCGTGCCGCGCGTTTTTGCGAACAATCCCGAAACCGCGTTCTTCATCAACCAGGAACAGACTACGGCGAAATCGAACTACAACTCGTTGCAAGCGAGCCTGCGCGTGAATGGCTGGCACGGGATCACATCGATCGTAAATTTCGTTTGGTCTCACTCGCTAGACAACGCCAGCGACGGCGAGGATTTCGTTCCGAACGCCGCGCAGCCTAATGACAGCACAAACCCACAGCTTGAATACGGAGATTCGAACTTCGACATTCGAAGGCGGTTCACCTGGATTGTCGGGTATCAATTGCCGCACATGGGCGGCGATTGGCAGAGGTTGAAGAACGGCTGGGGCTTCGACAGCACGATAACGCTGCAGGACGGCCAGCCCTTCCAGCTGAACTACAATTTCGAAGGAGATTTCAGCGGTAGCGGCGAAGGTTTTGACAGACCCGACGTGGTTGGGCCCATTGTGTACAACTCAGGGAACCCGACCCAGTTTCTGAACATGAGCGCGTTTGCAACGCCGTGCACACCGCTATCAGGAAATGCACTTGCGGCGTATGAAGCGGCTGTAGCGGATGGCCTGAAGCCAACGTTGACAGCGCCGGATCAGAATTGCGTGCCCGGGACCCGGCACTTCGGAGACGAGGGACGCAATTCGCTGCGAGGGCCCAGTTTCAAGGAGTGGGACTTCGCAGTTTACAAGAACACCGTGATTACCGAGCGGGTTTCGCTGCAGGTTCGCGCGGAGTTCTTCAATTTTCTCAACCATCCGAACTTCTCCAATCCATTTCTCCCAGCGTTCATCGCGGATGCGGCGCAGCAAGGAATCGAAAGCAATGGTGTGAGCAAGAGTTTCTACAACCTCTCGGCGACGGGGGATGTGGGAATCGGCAACCCGTTCCTGGGCGGAGGCGGGCCGCGGGGCGTGCAGTTGGCGGCGAAGTTCACGTTCTAGTGTCGCGTCCCGGAAGTACCTTAGTCCTCGTAGGGGCGCAGCATGCTGCGCCCGCTTGATGCGAGTTATTTGCCGGACGCAACATTAGCCCTCTGCCGGAACAGCGATGCCTCGGGGGTTGAAACCCCTGATGACAATGGGACGGAGCTTCCCGACAAAGAGCGTCGGGACGCCAAAGGCGCGAAAGCCTGTCTGCCGACGGGCAGGCTCCGGCCCCCTACAAACTTGAGCGGCTTGGCGGCTTCGAACCGGGGCCACCGGGCCGCTTTTGTTTTGGTACAGTACGCAGGTCGAAATAACAGGCGCCCTGACGCTTCGGTCTCCAATGGCGACTTCAGAGCAAGGTGGGTGTCGCTACGAAGCCGGCTCAGGAGCTAAACCCGCCTGCTTGTAACACTTGTGAAATATTCCAGAGGGGCGCTGCGTATCCATCCATGGAGAGACGCACGAGCACCGGAGAGATGAGCGCCGCGGAATTGGCCGAGGTGCTATCCCAGGTCCGGACAGGCGATAGCGACGCCTGGGGCGAACTCTACCGGGGTTATGCGCCGGCCATCTTCCGGTTTTGCCGGCGGGCGCTGCCGACGCGGGAAGACGCCGAGGATGCCACCACGGAAATTTTCATGAAGGTGCGGCAAAAACTCGGGACCTACGACGCCTCGCGCCCGTTCACTGCATGGCTCTACAAAGTGGCCAGCAACCACTGCTGGGACTTGCTGCGGCGGCGGCGCGTGCGCCAGAACCTCGAGACCGGCGAGGTTGAAACGCTGCCCCTCGAACATCCCGATCCGGACCAGCTCGAACGCTTGCAAACCGAGCACACCAGCAAACAAGTTCGCAACGGGCTTGCCAAGCTGCCCGATCGCGCGCGCCTGGCGCTGGTGCTGCGGTATTACAGCGATATGACCTACGAAGAGATCGCGGAAACGTTGGGCGTGCGGCGCGCGTTTGTGGGCGTGCTGCTGCTGCGCGCGCGGCATCAGTTGCGCGAAGCGCTCGGCGGCGCGGCGGACTTGCGCGCCGCGGCGGGAGGCAAACCGTGAACCATTTCGACGAAATGACGGCGCTGCTGCTGCTCGAAGGCCAGGTCGAGGCCCAACGCGCTCGGGAGCTCCGGGCGCACGCCGGCGGCTGCCCGCAGTGCCGCGAGCTGCTGCTGGCCCTTGAAAAAGAAGGCGTGTGGCTGCGCCAGGCGCTCGCGGAAGACGAGGAATCCGTTCCCGCGCGACTGACGGGGGCGCCCGCGCACAGCGCCGTGCCATGGGGTTGGATCGCCACTCTGGGATTTGGCGCCGGAGGCGCTTACACGCTCTGGAGCAGCATCATCGAGCCGTGGCAGGCGCAGGCGGCGCAGGCAGGGTTCACGCAGGGAAATGTTCTCACCATGCTCTTCTTCAGCGGCGCTTTTTGGAAAGGATGGGACGCAATGCGAAGTCTGACGGAATTTCTGGCGGTGGCCACGCTGGGCACGGTGGTGCTGTGGCTGCTGCGGCGGCATCTTCGGCGCGCAACGATCTTCACGGCGGTGCTGACCGCAGTGCTTTTCGCGCTGGCGCTGCCTTCCTCCACCACAGCCGGCGAAACGGCGCACGGCAAACCGAATTACACGCTGCCGGCAGGGCAAGAGGTCAAGACCGACCTGATCGTGGCGGGGGACAGCATCAGGATCGACGGCGACGTGGACGGCGACCTGATTGCGTTTTGCGACAACCTTACCGTGATCGGCCACGTGAAGGGCGATGTGATCGCGTTCGCCCGGGAAATCCGCGTGAACGGCCCGGTGGACGGTAACGTTCGCACTTGGAGCCAGACGCTATTCCTTGGTGCGACGGTGGGACGCAACGTGACGTCTTGGAACGAGACGACGGAGGTCGACGAACACGCAAAGATCGGCGGCAGCTTCATGGGCGGTGGGCGCGATGTCCAGGTGGACGGCCAGGTGGGCGGGGATTTAGCGGCCGCCGGCGACACTGTGGAGATCAACGGATCCCTGGGGCGGAACGCGACGATCCGGTCTTCGCGGCTCTCGCTGGGACCAAATTCGGAAATCAGGGGCCAATTGAAGTTCTCGGGCCACCACGAAGCGGAGATTTCGTCGGGAGCGAAGCTGGCGAGCCCAATCGACTTCTCCTTCAGGAAGGAAGGGCCGGACTACAGGTCCGTTCGGTATTACTGGCACCGGGTCATGATCTGGGGCGCGAGCTTTCTGTTTGGGCTTGCCGTGCTGCTGCTCGCGCCGGGGTTTTTCTTGGACGCGACCACCGCCTGCAATCGATTTGGACTCGCCACGGGATTCGGGATTCTGTTCCTGATTGCGACTCCCATCGCGGCCATTGTCGTTTGCATTACGATTGTGGGCCTGGGTGTCGGCCTTGCGGCGATCCTGCTGTACGTCATTTCGCTATATGCCGCTCAGGTCTTCGTCGGCTCATGGGTTGGGGAGAAACTGCTGGGAACGAGCCGTGGAGTTGGCCCGGCGATTGGCCGTCTGGCGCTCGGCTTGGCGATCCTTCGCGTGCTGCGAATGCTGCCGTATGCAGGCGGGTTCGTGACCGCTGTGGTTCTCGTTTGGGGGCTGGGCGCGATGGTGCTGGCGGTGTACCGGAGGATCCGTCCAGAGCAGGCTGTTCCTGCACCTGCTCCCGCGGTAGCTTGATCTCGCGTGAGGAAAAAATGGTCGCGCAGTGTGACGATGCGCCCAATCACACTGCGCGACCAGAACCTGCGAAGAACTTACTGGCTCACCACGTGCAGCACCATCTGCGTGCCACTGTCGAGATGAACGTTCTGCGTTGCTGAGCTCACCACGGAGCCTGCTGAAGTTGCGTTACTGGCTGCAGAAGTAAGACTCAATCCTTGAAGCCGGAAAACGCCGGTGCTGTTGGACACGAGCTGGCCGGCTGCGTTCAGGCCGCCCGTGTTGCCGGTCACTGAACCTGCGGCGTTAGCCGTTGCTCCGACCGTTCCACTTACGGCTTGCCCCGCACCGGTTGCCGTGCTTCCCACGCTGCCAACCGTGTTGACGGCTCCGCCGACCGCGCCAGTCGTCGCGCCAACGGCGCTTGTCGCGCCGCCGACTACGCCACCCGTCACTCCGCCGCCCCGGGCCATGCCGCCGGCTCCTCTACCGCCTCCTCCGGCCATGCCGCCCGAGCTCATCATTCCCTGATCGTTCGCGAACGAAGCTGACGTTTGGTTCGCAGCGGCAGCAAGCGCCTGGATGCTGAAGTTGGCGGGCTGCGGCTGGCCGTGCTTCGGCGTGACGCTATCGAAGAGGATTCCGACCGACGACTGCGAGTCCTGCTTCGAGCGAGCCTGCGCCTGCGTGACGTGCCCGTTCATGCGCGAACCTTTGCGCAAGACCACTTGCCCGTTCTGCTGGACGTCCTGAGTGACTTGCGCTTGGACGCGGTCACCCGGCTTGCTGTGCTTCGCGTCCACCGGTGTCATGAGCGTGGCTTGAATCGGCGTGTCGCTCGCAAGGTTCAGAGACGACCCCGATCCGCTGGCCGTGGCCGCCGCCGAAGTTGAATGCGACGCGGACGCCGATGCGGCGGGACCCGAGGGCTGCGCGTTGTTCTGCTTCTGTGACGCGCTCTGCCCTTGCTGTGAAACCGACGCGCCCGCCGAAGCGCTTGCCGACGCGTTCGCCTGAGCGGTGGGCTCTGGCTTCGGATTCGGCTGCGAGTTCTGCGCGGCGGTGAAAAAGGCGACCCCCAGTACCCCGATTACAAGAAAGAGGTGTTTCATGTCATGGCCTCCTCACAAAAAAGGGTTCCGAGCAAGCCGTTTGATACATGGTACTGATCAGGAAGAGTGCGCTTTTCGGCTTGTTTCTTGGAAAGCGCGGCAATCCCAGGGCCGCCAAGCATGTGGCTCGTTTTCAAACTGTTACGCAGTCACTTGACCTGCGGAAGGACTCAAGTCCTAGGAAAAAAAGTAATAGCGCGGGAAGAAGTTGCCTGGGGACAAAAGCAAGCTGGACATCGCCAGATCGTTGGTGGAAGCGCAGGCCTTTAGGCCTGCGAAAAGCCCACCGCGATCCTTCGCTGACCTAAAAGACGCGCTTCCGCAAGTTACGACACAATTCCAAGCTTCTTACCGACGCGACCTATGATTTCGCAGGCGCGCTCCAGGTCCGCGCGTTTGTGCGCCGCGGTGACGATGGTGCGCAGGCGCGCCTTCCCTTCGGCCACGACGGGATAGCCAATCGCCCCGGCGAATACGCCTTCGGAGAAAAGCTCACGCGAGAAAGTGAAGGCCTTCTCCGCTTCGCCCACCATGATCGGCGTGATGGGCGTTTCGCTCTTCCCGGTATTGAAGCCGAGCTTCTTCAATTTGCGTTTGAAGAATTTGGTGTTGGACCACAGCCGCTTGATGAGCTTGTCGCCAGCTTCCGAATCGAGCAGCTCGAAGGCCGCCTGGCAGGTGGCCACCACGGAAGGCGGGTGGGACGTCGAGAACAGGAACGGTCGGCCGCGGTGGTAGAGAAACTCGATGAGGTCGCGCGAGCCGCAGACATACCCGCCCATCGAGCCGATGGCCTTGCTCAGCGTGCCCACCTGAATGTCCACGCGGCCGTGGCAGCCCAGGTGATCGATGGTGCCGCGGCCGCCATGCCCGAGCACCCCCGATGAGTGCGCGTCATCGACCATCATGATGCAGTTGTATTTTTCGGCGAGATGGCACAGCGCGGGAAGGTCGGCGATGTCGCCGTCCATCGAAAATACGCCGTCGGTGACCAGCAACTTCTTGCCAGTCCAGTTTTCCGTTTCCTGGAGGACGCGCTCGCAATCGGCCGTGTCCTTGTGCTTGAAGACTTTGATGGCGGCTTTCGAGAGCCGGCAGCCGTCGATGATGGAAGCGTGGTTCAGCTCGTCGGAAACGATCAGGTCGTCCTTGCCAAGAATGGCGGAAACGGTGCCGGCGTTGGCGGTGAAGCCGGACTGGAAGACGACGCAAGCCTCGACCTTCTTGAAGCGCGCGATCTGCTCTTCCAGGTCCATGTGCATCTTCATCGTGCCGGCGATGGCGCGCACGGCCCCGGAGCCGACTCCGAACTTGCGCGTGGCTTCGATGGCGGCGCGGCGCAGCTTCGGGTGCGTGGTCAGGCCCAGGTAATTGTTGGAGCTGAGGTTGATGACTTCTTTGCCGTCGAACACGGCCACGGGCCGCTGCTCGCCCTCGAGAACTTTCAGTTTCGAGTAGAGGTGCTTCGCTTTGAGGTCTTCAAGCGCGTCGTGCAGGTAGCCGAGCCGGTGGCGCCCCGGCTGCGGTGCGGTGGTGGCCATAATTCCCTCCAGCGATGAATAGGAACGATTGAGGCTACTTCGGCGAGCCGTTCGGGTAAAGGAGAACTTTGCCGGCCTGGCCGGACTCCAGCAGCGAAAAGGCGTCGGCGAACTTTTCGATGGGGACGCGCTCGTTGAACAATGGCTCGAGATTCAGGCGGCCGTGCTTCAGCAGCTCGGTCATCTGCACCCAGGTCTCGAACATCTTGCGGCCGTAGATGCCCTGCACCGTGGCGCCTTTGAAAATGACGTCGTTGACCAGATCGAACGTCACCGGATCCTTGGGAATGCCGAGCAACGACGCGCGCCCGCCGGGCCGCAGCATCTGGAAGCCCTGGTGAATGGCTGCGGGATTCCCGCTCATTTCCAGCAGCACGTCGGCGCCGGCGCCGCCGGTGGCTTCCAGCACGCGCGCGACCACGTTCTCATCGGCAGGATCCAACGCTTCGTCGGCGCCCATTTTCTTGGCCAGTTCGCGGCGGTGCGGATTCACTTCCGTGGCGAAAAGCTGCGCGCATCCGCAGGCGCGCGCCACGGCGATGGCCATCAAGCCGATGGGGCCGGCGCCGGTCACCACCACGTTGAGCGCGCCGATCTCTCCCGCCAGCACCGTATGCACCGCGTTGCCCAGCGGGTCGAGGATCGCGGCGTAGTGCTCGGGAATCGCGGGATCGATCTTCCAGATGTTGCGCACCGGAACGCGCACGAACTCGGCGAAGCAGCCGTCCGCGTCGATGCCGATGATTTTCACGTTCTGGCAGACGTGCGGCTGGCCCATGCGGCACGGGCGGCAGTGGCCGCAGTTGACGTGCATCTCGGCGCTGACGAACTCGCCCGGCTGGACCGAAGTGACTTCGTCGCCCACCTTTTCGACCACGCCGCAGAATTCGTGCCCGAAGGTCATCGGCGGATGAATGCGCGAAGCCGACCAGCGGTCCCAGCCGTAGATGTGCAGGTCCGTGCCGCAGATCGACGCCGCGAGCACGCGCACCAGAACTTCGATGGGACCCGGTGCGGGTATGGCTATGGATTCCAGATTGGCGCCCCGGGCGGGGCGCATCTTCCGCAACGCCTTCATCGTCGAGGTGGGCATGCGTTACCGGCGGCCGTCGGGCCCGCCGCCAAACCGGCTCATACTAGCACACGCCTCGGGGCCCTGGAAGCGAACCCATAAACCACCGCTAGGCCCGGCATAACTGCCTGTTCGGGGCGTGTCGGCGAAAGAATTCGAGCGGCGCGCGCGTCAAAGTTCCGTTACAATCCCGCCGAAACTTTCGGCTTTACGTCACCACCGACGTAGCCGCAGGAAAATCATTGAGCGTCACACAACGCATTCACGAGATTCGCACGGGATTCGAGCCGGCCTTCTGGGTAGCGAACGTCACGGAGCTTTTCGAGCGCCTCTCCTACTACGCCGCGTTTGCCTCCCTCGCGCGGTACCTGCATGAAACGCTGACATTTCCCGTGGAGCAGGCCACCGGCCTCGCGGGCCTCTTCGGCGGGCTGGTATGGTTCCTCGCCGCTTTCGGCGGCACGCTGGCCGACCGACTCGGGTTCCGGCGTTCGCTTTCGCTGGCCTATCTGATACTAAGCGGCGCGTACTTCCTGCTCGGCTCGCTGGGCGCTGCGTGGCTTGCGCCCGTACGCGCGGCCGTTCCTCTGGTCGCGCTCGTGACCTTCGTGCTCCTGCTCCCGGCCCTGGGGATCGCGCTGGTGAAACCCTGCGTGGTGGGCACCACGGCGCGGACCTCCAAGGAAAATGTCCGGTCCATCGGATACTCGATCTACTACACGCTGGTGAACATCGGAGGAGCGGCAGGACCCTACGTCGCTTCGTGGGTGCACCAGCATTTCAGCGTCGAGAACGTCTTTCGCGTCGCGGCGCTCAGTGTGTTCGCGATGTTCTTCGCCGTGTTGTTGTTCTTCAAGGAGCCGCGGCGCGCGGAAGAAGCCCAGACGGAGAGCTTGGCTCAGGCGGCCAAAAATTTCCGGACCGTCGTCACCAATCCGCGATTCATGCTGTTTCTCTTGATTTTCACGGGCTACTGGGTGATGTACTGGCAGGAATTCATCACGCTGCCCCTGTACATCCACGACTACGTCAACCCGAAGACGGATACGGAACTGATGCTGGTGACCGGGCCGCTCGTGGTGATTTCTCTGACGGTCGTCGTGAGCTTCCTGACGCAAAAAATTGCAGCGTTCCGCGCGGTGATTCTGGGGACGCTGATTTCCGGGCTGGCCTGGGTGGTGCTCGCAGTCCGCCCAACGGTGCCGATGGCCATTGCAACGCTCGTCGTCGTGGCACTCGGCGAAATCACGCAATCGCCCCGCTACTACGAGTATATTTCCCGCCTCGCGCCCGCGGGCCAGCAGGGCACCTATATGGGCTTCGCTTTCCTGCCCATCGGAATCGGCTCGCTCGTGGGAGGATGGTTCGGCGGTGCGCTCGTGCACCGCTTCGGGGAAGTGCAACACCAGCCCGGGCGAATCTGGTGGGCGGTCGCCGGAGTGGGCGTGCTGACGGCCCTTCTGCTGTTGATTTACGACCGCATCGTGAAGCCGTCCGGTGCGTAACAGCCGTGCAGCGAGTGGGGGCTGAAGCGCCGCGCTGCGGACCCGAAAATCAATTCATCATGCGGCGGATGTTCTCGACGGCTTGCCGTGCCAGCGTGTAGCGCGGCTCGAGGCGCAGCGCTTCGCGAAAACATTCGCGGGCGCGGCTGATCATGCCCTTGGCGTAATAGGCGCGGCCAAGATTGAAGTAGGGATAGTGCCGCGGGTCGTAGCGCGGCGCCTGGATGGCCTGCTCGAGCCAGGGTATCGCTTCGTCGAGGCGGCCCAGCTCGATCAGATACGAACCGATGTCGTTGTAGGGATTGCCAAACTCGGGATCCACTGCAATCGCGCGCTTGCATTCAGCGATGGCCTCTTCCATTTTGCCCTGGAAGTGATACGTCCAGCCGAGGAAGGTGTGCGCTTCGGCCGTCGGATGGGCCTCCAGAGAATCGCGGTAGAGCTCGACGGCGCGGTCGTAGTCGCCTTCCATCTGCGACTTGTACGCCCGTTGAAAAAGCTCCACAGCGTGCTTGATGCGGTCCGCCGGCATGGATTTATGAGACCGCCTTTTCTCCTGCTTTCGCGGCCACGGCAGCGACGGCTTCATCGGTGGTGACGACGCGCGCGCCCAGAGCGGCGAGCTCGGCGGTCGTGCGGCCGCCGGCATTCGCGTCCAGCGTTTCCATCGCGTCTTTCACGATGGCGACTTGGCGGCCGCGCGCCAGCAAGCCTTTCGCGGCCAGCCCGACGCAATACTCGGTTACCACGCCGAAGACCACATACTTGGCGTCGCCAAGTTCCTGCACCATGGCATCCGTGTGCGGGTTGCTGAACACGTCGAGCGTCTGTTTCTCGATCAGCACCTGCTGATGCGCCAGAAGATCTCCGGGCAGCTGGAAAGAAGCGTCCGGCGGAACCGTCACGGCGTCGCGCGTCATTCCTTCGGCGACAATGTCCGCGCCGCGACTCCCGCGCAGGCAGTGCGGAGGGAACTGCCGGAACTCGGGATCGTCGGGCGTGTGGCGGCAGGCGCTCGAAACCAGAAGCACGCCGTTCCCCTGCGCGGCGGCGACCAGGCGCGCAATGTTCGGAAGGATTTTTTCCGCGCCCGGGACGTACAGCTTTCCGCCCGGCAGCATGAAATCCACTTGCGCGTCCACTTCCCAGAAAACGAATTTGCGTGCGGCCATCGCGGAGGAGCCCCGGTGTCGCCCCCCCGCTATTTTAGCGCAGCTAACGTGCAGCGGCGCGACGCACGCGGCGGCGAACTTTGTCGAGCATGGCTTCCAGGCGCTTGGAGTGCGCCACCGGATAGACGGCGCTGCGGTCGATCTGGCGATAGCGGCGCGGCAGGCGCGCCAGTCCGCTCAGGCAGCGAGCGCGCAGAGCGTCGATCCCTTCCGCCGCCTGGAGGCGGCGCCCGCCGCGCATCACTTCCACCAGCAACGGCTCGCCGCCATTGGCCGGTTCGGCATCGAGCGCAATCCTGTCGCTTTCGAATTGCCCTTCCGCATCCGAGTAGCGAAACGCCTGCTTGCGGCCCGGATAGGTGACTTTGGCCTGGCTGAGCTTCGCCGCTTCGCGGGTTTTTCCTCCGCGCTCGACTTCCACAAGCTTATAGATCAAATTCAAATGCGGCGCGTCGCCCGGCGTGGCCAGCGCCGTGCCCACGCCGAAGGCGTCAATGGCCGCGCCCTTCTCGACGAGCTCGGCGATCTTGCATTCATCGAGGTCGCCCGACGCAAAGATCTTCACCTCCTTCCACCCCGCGCGGTCCAGCTGTTGCCGCACCCACTGGCTGTCCTTGGCCAGATCCCCGCTATCCAGCCGCACGCCGGCGGGCCGGCGGCCGGCGGAAATGATTTTCTCGACCGCGGCGCGCACATCGTAGGTGTCGAGAAGGAGGATGGCGTCGTTCGGGAAGGCCTCAAGAAAACGGCCGAAAGCTTCCGATTCGTCGTCGTGAGCCATGACCCAGGAGTGCGCCTGCGTTCCATAGGTCTGCATGCCGAAAAGCTGCCCGGCCAGAACGTTGGACGTCCCGATGCAGCCGCCTATGGCCGAGGCGCGGGCGGCGAACAGGCTCGAGTCGCTGCCGTGCGCGCGGCGCGCCCCGAACTCGACCACCTGGCGGCCTTGCGCCGCGGTGACCACGCGCGCGGCCTTGCTGGCGATCATGGTCTGGTAGCTGAGCGTCGCCAGCAGATACGTCTCCATGATCTGCCCTTCGATGATTGGCGCCGTGACGCGCAGCATGGGCTCCCCGGGGAAAACCAGCGTGCCCTCCGGTACCGCCCAGACGTCGCCGGTAAAGCGAAACTTCGCCAGGTAGTCGAAGAAGTCGTCGCGGATATTCCGAAACACAGGATGCTCGCGCAGAAACCGTATTTCTTGCGGAGCGAAGTGCACGTGCTCGAGGAAGTCGATCCCCTGCTCCAGGCCTGCCGCTACCAGATAGTTGCGCTGCGCAGGAAGGTGCCGGACGAAAAGCTCGAACGTGGCGCGGGCCTCGAAGCGCGTCTGCAAATAGCCCGCCGCCATGGTGAGTTCGTAGAGATCGGTCAGGAGTCCGGAGTGTTCGTACATAGGATGCTTCACCCGCGGTCGCGGCGCAAAGTCAGCCCGCCGTCCACGACCAGCGTTTGGCCGGTGATGTAGTTGTCCGGCTCGAGAAAAAAACGCACGGCGCGAGCCACATCCTCGGGGCGCCCGAAGCGTGGGATCGCGCCGCTGGCGATGTGCCGGTCGTATTTTCCCGACTGCACGCTGGCCGCCGCCATGCCCGCCAGCGTCGCGCCCGGCGCCACGACGTTGACGCGCACGCGGTTCCATTGCTGCGCCAGGATGCGCGCCGCATGCCCCAGCGCGGCCTTCGGCGCGGCGTAGTTCAGGCTCGACGGGAACGCTGCCAGTGCCTGCATGGTGGAAAGTAAGACGAGGCTGCCTCCCTGCGGGTTGCGTTCCATCTGCGCCCCCAGTTCCCTGGCCAGAAGAATCGGGCCGACATAGTTGGCTTCCAGCGAAGCGAACACAGCCTGGCGATCCAGATCCTCGAAGGCGACGCGCGCCGGCTCGCCCGGAAAAATCGCCGCGCCCGCTAAGGGACTTCCGAACTGTTCGGCGGCCTCGCAATAGGCGGCGCGGACCTGTTGCGCCGCGATGTCGCCCTCCACCAGCGCGACTTTGGCGCGCGACCCCGCCTCGACGGCGCGACGCAAAGCCTCCGCGCGCTCGCGATTCGCGCGATAGCCGACAATAAGGCTCGCGCCTTCACGCGCTAGCAGCGCGACGGTCGCAGCTCCCAGGCCCCCCGCGCCGCCGGCCACTACAATCGTCTGGCCGGCCAGAGCGCGCTCGCGGAAATCAAACCGGAAATGGGCGTAGGCCTCGGCCTGCGCCGGACTCCAGTGCGGCGATGTCATTTCCCAAGACTCCCGCAGGTTGTTGGCCGCCCCATCGGTCGCGGCCCACAAGACTTTCCTCGCGATGAAAAGACAAAACCCCCAAGCCTCCGCTCGCGGTAAGGAGCGGCCATGCTTTGGGGGTTTCGCCGCGAATCTCTGCGCCGGAACTCTATTTCAGGACGGCGTCTTTGAACGCTTTTGCGGCGCGCAAGCGCACCACGGTTTTGGCCTTGATCTTGATCTGCTCGCCGGTGGCCGGATTGCGGCCCATGCGCGCCTTGCGGTGAGCCTTGACGGCGCGGCCCAGTCCGGGGATCACGAACTTGCCCGAGCCGCCCTTCAGTTCCTTGACGGCGAGCTTGAAGAGTTCATCGAAAAACGCACCCGCCTGCCTCTTCGAAACCGGCTTGTCGCTGGTGCTCACCTTATCTGCCATGTGCGCAATGATCTTGGACTTGCTCAGCGGATTTGCCATCGAGTTTCTTTTGCCTCCTCAGAATGAATTGCTGGTGCGGCCTTCGGCGTCCCCGAGGCCGCCGCAAACTATAGCCGCACTGCCGCGCCAAACGCAAGCGAAACATGGAAAAAGGCAAGAAAAACGCGGGTTTCTGCCGTCCCCGCCCGCAAACTCGAGGCCGGGCCAATGCCGCGGGTGTTGGGCTGTCCACCGCAGAGGCGCTGAGCGCGCTGAAAAGGAAGAAACAATGAAACTTAATCGGCGGCCAGTTGCTGATAGAAGAGCGCCGCGGACTTGATTCCGCCGAAATAGTTTTCCAGCGCGATGTGTTCGTCCGGCGCGTGCGCGTTCTCGTCGGGCAGCCCGAAGCCCATCAGCACGCACGGCACCTTGAACGTGTCGTGCATCTGCGTGACGAACGGAATCGAGCCGCCTTCGCGGATGAAAACCGCCTTCTTGCCGAATCCCGATTCCAGCGCATGAATCGCCTTCTGAAAGATGGGATGCGAATACGAGGCCACCCAGGGCTTGCCCGTGCTCAGCAGCTCGAATTTGCACTTCACCGTTTTCGGCAGCAGTTGGCGCACGTGCTTTTCGACCAGTCTGGCGATCTTCGCGGGATCCTGATGGGGAACCAGCCGCGTCGAAAGCTTGGCGTAGGCCTTCGAGGCGATCACCGTCTTGGAGCCCTCGCCGGTGTAGCCCCCCCAGATGCCGTTCACCTCCAGCGTCGGGCGGGTCCACAGGCGCTCCACGATGGTATAGCCCTTCTCTCCGCAAAGGCCCGGCGCGCCGACGGTCTTGCGAAATTCCTTTTCCTTCCACGGCAGACGATTGAGCGCCTTGCGCTCCTGTTTGGAAAGTGCGGCTACTCCGTTGTAGAAGCCGGGAACGGTGACGCGGAAGTTGTTGTCGTGCAGCTGGGCGATCATTTCCGCGAGGACGGTGATGGGATTGGGGACCGCGCCGCCGAATACCCCGGAGTGAAGGTCCTGCGCGGGCCCGGTGATTTCCACCTGATAGTAGTTGAGCCCGCGCAGTCCATAGGTAATCGAAGGCACGCCGGGAGCGAGCATCGAAGTATCGGAAACCACCAGCGCGTCGGCCTTCAGCCGCTCGCGATTCCGCTGCACGAAATCCCACAGGCTGACGCTGCCCACTTCTTCCTCCCCTTCGATCATCACCTTCACATTGAGCGGCAGCTTGCCTTCTTGCTTCTGCAGCGCCTCCAGCGCCTTCAGGTGAATGTGCACCTGGCCTTTGTCGTCGGCCGTGCCGCGGCCGAAGAGCTTGCCGTCGCGCACGGTGGGCTCGAAGGCCGGGCTGGTCCACAAATCCAGCGGCTCGGCGGGCTGCACGTCATAGTGCCCGTAAAAGAGAATCGTGGGCTTGCCGGGAGCGCGCAGCGACTCCCCATAAACCAGCGGATGCATTCTCGTGGGCACGATCTCGATTTTTTCCAGTCCTGCGCCGCGGAGCTTGTCGCTCACCCAGTGCGCGGCGCGTTCGATGTCGCGCTTGTGTTCGCTCCTGGTGCTGACGCTGGGAATGCGCAGGAATTCTTTCAATTCGTTCAGGTGGTCGTCGCGCCTGGCTTCAATGTACTCGATCAAGTTCATCTAAGACTCCCGACCCCGGGAAATTCGATTCATCTGGTGAAAAGGCGGACCGGCGGCCCGCCCGCCTGAGCAAGCGGCCATTGTACGGGAACCTTCCCCGTTTTTAGCAAGCTTTTTGTGGCTGCTTCTTAGGAAACGCAGCCGCCGCGCGCCGTTGACTCCCCTCCACCGGCGTTGCACGATTATCTGACGATGCCGGAAACGACCGAAGTCAAGACCAGCGACCAGCGGCGCAGCTCCCGCGTGTTTACGCGCATCCCCGTGCGCGCTTCGGGAAGAAACCTCGACGGCCGCAAGTTCCGCGAAAGCAGCCAGACCATCGTGATCAACGCGCACGGAGGGCTGCTTTACCTCCAAGCGCCCCTCGAGCCCGGGTCGGAAATCCTGCTGATCAATCCGGCCACCGAGGAGGAACAGGAGTGCCGCGTCGTGTATATAGGCGACACTTCGGATAAAGGCACGCGCATCGGCGTCGAGTTCCTTTCACCGGCGCCGCACTTCTGGGGCGTGGAATTCGCCCCGCAAGACTGGCCCGCTCGTTCCTCTTCGCGTCCCATCCACTGAAGTCCGGGTTCGCCGCGCGCTTTGACGCGCTCGTCCTGTCGCTGGCACTGTTTCCGCCTTGCCGGTTCGAAAAAAGTTGATAAGATTGCTCGATTTTGCGATGGCGAGCGATAAAGAATCATGATTAAGCGTTTTGATTCCCTTCCCGGCCTCCTGCAAGCCGCCCCCGGGCGGACCGCCATCGTCGTCCCCGAACACGGAATCCGCGTCAGTTACGAATCGCTTCGCCAGCAAGTCTTAGACATGGCCAATTCTCTGGCCGCCGCCGGGATTCGCCGGGGCGACCGCGTGGCCATCGCCTTGCCCAACGGCCTGCCGGCGATCGTCAGTTTTCTCGCGGCGTCGCTGGCCGGAACGGCCGCGCCGTTGAATCCCGCCTATCGCTACGACGAGTTTTGCTTTTTTCTGGAGGACACGGCTGCGCGCGTCCTGATCTGCCCGCCCGATGGCGCCGCGGAAGCGCGCCTCGCGGCGGCGGAACTAAACATCAAAGTGCTTGCGGCGGAGATGACCTCTGCCGGAGTGGCGCATCTGCCGGAGGCCCCGGCCGGCGGCGCCGCGACGCTCCCCGCGCCGGACGACATCGCGCTGATCCTCCATACCAGCGGAAGCACGGGCCATCCCAAGCGGGTTCCCTTGCAGCAAGCGAATCTCGCCGTTTCCCTCGCGAACATCGCGGAAACCTACGCTCTCGGACCCGACGATGTCTCCTTCTGCGTGATGCCGCTCTTCCACGTTCACGGCCTGATGGCCTCCACGCTTGCCACCCTGGCGTCGGGCGGCGCCGTGGTGATGCCCGCGAAGTTCGAGGCCCTGGCCTTCTGGCGGATCGCCGGCGAGTGCCGCGTCACGTGGTACTCCGCCGTGCCGACCATCCACCAGCTTCTGCTGGCGCGCGCCGCGCACAAAGGCAAGCCCGCCGGCGCCGAATCGCTGCGTTTCATCCGCTCGTGCAGCACGCCGCTATCGGCCGAAGTGATGCACAACATGGAAGACGTTTTCGGCGTGCCGCTGGTCGAGGCCTACGGCATGACCGAGGCTTCGCACCAGATGGCCTCGAATCCCCTGCCGCCCCGGGCGCGCAAGCCCGGTTCGGTAGGAGCGCCGGCGGGCGTGCGCATCAGCGTTATGGACCGCGACGCCACCCATCTCGCCGCCGATTCCCGCGGCGAGATCGTCATCCAGGGACCCAGCGTGTTCCAGGGATACGACAACAATCCCGGCGCCAACGCCCGCGCCTTCACCGACGGATGGTTTCGCACCGGCGACGAAGGCTTCCTCGATTCCGACGGCTACCTGCACATCACCGGGCGCATCAAGGAGCAGATCAATCGCGCCGGCGAAAAAATTTCTCCCCGCGAAATCGACAAAGTGCTTCTCGCGAATCCCGCGGTGGCCGAAGCGGTCACCTTCGGCTTCGCCCATCCCACGCTGGGCGAAGAGGTGGCCGCCGCTGTGGTGCTCCACCAACCGCAAACGGAGTCGGCTCTGCTGCAGTACTGCCGCGAACGCCTGGCCGACTTCAAATGCCCCAAGAAGCTGTACATTCTCGAGAGCATTCCGCAAACGGCCACGGGCAAGATTCGCCGCAGCGAGGTGGCTGCGGCGGTCCTGAGCGGCAATCGATGAAATTCCTGATCGCCGGAGCCGGTGCGATCGGCGCCTATGTCGGCGCGCGCATGACGCGCGCCGGCTTCGACGTCACGCTCTACGCCCGCGGGCCGCACCTGCGCGCCATGCAGGAGCGCGGCGTGTGCGTGAAGAGCATCGACGGCGATTTTCAGGCGCATCCCAAAGTCGCCGCGACGCTGAAAGAAGTCGGGCCGGTGGACGTGGTTTTTCTCGGCGTGAAGGCGCACGGCCTGACGCAGTTGGCGCCGCAGCTCGAGCCCGTCCTCGGGCCGGACACGGCTGTCGTCGGCACGCAGAACGGAGTGCCGTGGTGGTTCTTCCAGGGCTTCGGCGGGCCGCTCGAAGGCGCGCGGCTCGAACGCATCGATCCCGGCGGACTCATCGCCGCGGCCATCGAGCCGCGCCGCGTCGTAGCTTCCATCGTCTATTTCGCCACTGACGTCCTCGAGCCGGGAGTCGTTCGCCACACCGAAGGCCATCGCATTTCGCTCGGCGAGCCGGACGGCTCGCGCTCGGAGCGCTGCCGCCGCATCGCCGAGGCGCTCATCGCTTCCGGCTTGCGCGCGCCCGTGACCCCGCGCATCCGCCACGAGATTTGGGTAAAAATTCTCGGCAACGTGGCGTTCAATCCCATCAGCGCGCTCACCGGCGCCACCGTGGTGCGCATGGCGCGCGATCCCCAGGTTGCGGCGCTGGCCCGCAACATCATGCGCGAAGCCGAAGAGGTCGCGCGGCGCCTCGGGCTGGAGTTGCCCATCTCCATCGACCAGCGCATGGCCGGCGCGGAAAAAGTCGGCGAGCACAAAACTTCCATGCTGCAGGACCTCGAAGCCGGACGCCCTCTCGAACTCCAAGCCGTGGTGGGCGCCGTCGTCGAGCTGGGCGAGCGCCTCGGCATCCCCATGCCTTGCACCGCCGCCGTGTACGCCTGCGCCAAACTCCTCGCCGCCCGCGCCACTGCCGCACAGCAAGCCTAGCCGGTCCGTGGCGCGTCTCGGAAATACGTGAAAACAACTCCGATCCATGTGGGAGGCGCAGCATGCTGCGCCCGCTTGCTGCGAGTTACTTGCCAGACACAACACTAGACCCTTAGCGAGCCACGAAACGCTCTGGCGGCATAGTAAGATTCCGCACCGTTGTGATACACGAAAACAGTGTCGTAGCGGCGATCGCAGAAGAGGGCGCCGCCGAGCTTTCTGATACCAGCGGGCGTTTTCACCCAGCTCGACGTTTTCGTATCGAAATCCCCAAGTTTCTGTAACTCCCGGTATTGTTCTTCCGTTAGAAGCTCGATGCCCATGGCAGTCGCCATATCGACGGCGCTATCTTCCGGTTTATGTTCTTTCCTTGACTGCCGGGCTTCCCGGTCGTAGCAAACACTTCTGCGGCCTTTAGGGCTTTCCGCTGAACAATCATAAAAAATGTATTCGCCCGTCTGGTTATCACCGCCAACAACGTCCGGTTCGCCGCCAGTTCTTTCCATTTCATTGAGCGACCACAGTTTTTCAGCACTGGCTTCGAGCTTTGCTTGGACTTCAGCCCATTCCAGACCTTTATGGCGGTTCATGTTTTTCTCAAAACGGGCTTTCAAGGCGCGCAGCAGCTCTTTGCGTTGTTCCGGTGACACTTCGTTTTTGTCGCTCTTACGTGGTTGGTGCATTGTTTGGCGATCTCCTCGATTCACGGCTCTTGAGCCGCCTGGGGCGGCCACCCGGGAGTCCACAGAGTATATGCGTGTCAAGGCATATAATGGGCTGCGCTTCAGCTACGCGGCGCCCATCATCTGCTTGCGTGTCTGGATTGCCAATCAGGACTTGCAGCGCAGCGTCAGTTGTCAGCGCTGCGAGCCTGACGGCGCTCCTGCACTGCTCGCAGTTCGCGCTGGACCACGGGCGCGAGGAGTTGCAGATTGGTCTTGACCACGTAGCCCTGCGCGCCGTCCTTGAGCGCGGCCGCCGCGGTGTCGTCGCCCATGGCGCCCGAAACGACAATGAACGGGGCGTCTGATCCCGTCGCTCTCAAGAGCTTCAGCGCGTCGTTTCCCGAAAAACCGGGAAGAGAAAGATCGGAGATTATGACATCCCATCTCCGCTCCGCGAGGCTGGCCTTCATGGCCTCCCGGCCATCCACGCGCGCCCACTGGACATCGTAGCCGGCCCGCTTCAATTCCCGGGCGATCATGAGCGCATCGTCTTCCGAATCCTCGACCAGCAACACGCTCAGACGAGCACGCACTTAGTTTCTCCGCGCAGGCGGCGGCTCGTTTAGAACCAGCCAGTAGAGTCCGAGCTGGCGGGCCGCTTCAATGAACTGAACAAAATCGACAGGTTTTCTGACGTAGCTGTTGGCGCCTAAACCGTAACCATTGATCCGATCCGCTTCTTCGTTCGACGACGTCAGGATGACTACGGGGAGAAGCTTGGTGCGCTCGTCGGCGCGCAGGCGGCGCAGCACTTCCAGCCCGTCCAGTTTGGGCAGTTTCAAATCCAGGAGTACGACCTGAGGCATATGGCCCAGATTGCGGCCCGCGTAAGCTCCGGTCCCGAACAAGTAGTCGAGAGCCTCGACCCCGTTCCGCGCAACCACCACTTCATTGCTGATGTTGTTCTTCTTCAACGCCCGAAGCGTCAGCTTTTCGTCGTCGGCGTTGTCTTCCACCAGAAGAATGGTTTTGTCGCTCATCCGTCGGATCTCCCGGTTGCCTCTGGCAGCGTGAAGTAAAATGTCGCGCCTTTATCGGGCGCGCTTTCAGCCCAGATGCGCCCGCCATGGCGGTGAATAATCCTTTGAACGGTCGCTAGCCCTACTCCGGTGCCGGGGAAATCGCTCTTGTCATGGAGGCGCTGGAACGCGCCGAACAGCCGGTGCGCGTAGGCTGGATCGAATCCGGCGCCGTTGTCTCGGACATAGTATGCGGGCTCCCCCTCGCGGATGGTTCTTCCCACTTCGATACTCGTCGCTTCGCGCTTCGACGTAAATTTCCAGGCGTTGCCGAGCAAGTTCTCGAGGCTGATCCGCAGCAAATGGGAGTCCGCAAACGCGACGAGGTTTGCTTCGATGCGGAACTCGGCCCGGCGCTCCGGTTGCGTTCTCTGAAGTTCAGCAGCAATCGATCCGGCGATCGCGCCAAGGTCCGCCTTTTCCATGCGCATCTCGGAACGGGTTACCCGGGAAAGGTTCAGAAGGTCGTCGATCAGGACCCCCATGCGTTGCGTCGCCGCGCGCACTCGCTGCAAGTGGTCTCTTCCTTCTTCGTCGAGCTTTTCGCCGTAGTCTTCGAGCAGTGCCAGGCTGAATCCGTCGATGCCGCGCAACGGCGCCCGCAGGTCATGGGAGACGGAATAACTGAACGCTTCGAGTTCTTTGTTAGCAGCGAGCAGCTCCGTGTTCACTCCCTTGATCCGCGTTTCTATGCGTGCCCGCTCTTCGATTTCTTTCTCCAGCTGCTGGTTCACCAGCTCCACCTTGTTTTTTTCCGCTTCGAAGTCGTCGAGAATGTTCAGCACCGCGCGTTGCGTTTCCTCCAGACGGTCCTTCTCCTCCGAAAAGTCGTCGAGGATGTTGACCATGGACTGCTGCACCGTCTCGAGCTGGATTTTCTCCGCCGCAAAATCGTCGAGGATATTCAACACCGAGCGCTGCACCGCTTCGAGTTGGACCTTCTCCGTAACCGAATCTTCCAGGATGTTCAAGACCGCCCGCTGGGCGCCTTCCATTCGCTCCCTTTCGGAGTCGAAATCATCCAGGATGTTGAGCATCGCCCGCTGCCCGTGCTCCAGGCTGCTCTTTTCGGCGACAAAGTCCTCCAGGATGTTCAGCAGAGCGCGCTGGCTGTTCTCTGCAGCGGAGTGATCGGCGGCAGAGTCGGAGGAAGGATCGCCGCCCAATGGCACGGCGTCAGGCGGCGCCTCGCATTCGGTTAGAGCTGATTTCGGGCCGCTCATCGCTGTACGGCGGAAGCGGCTCGTTCTCGTTCGCTGAGCCGTCTCTTGAGGTCGTCCACCTCTTTCTTGAGTTCGATCATCTTCAGCTCGCGGCCGACGGTGAGTTTTTGGAATCTCTCCAATTCCGCCAGCCGCTCGAGTTCTCTCCCGCGCTGGTCCGCCAACTCCAGTTCCGCCTTCTTGAGCGGAGTCACGTCGCGCGCGGCGGCAAAGACGCCCAGGACCTTGGCGTTGACATCCTTGTACACCGAAGCGTTGTAGAGTACATGGGAAAGCCGCCCGTCAATGTGGCGGATCGTCAGCGGATAGTCGGTCACGAAGCCCCGCGCGAAGGCCTGCTGGTAACCTTCCCTGGCCTTTTCCGGCTCCGTGAAATAGATCGAAAAGTCGGTCCCAATCAGTTTTTCCCTCGCGGCGCCGGTGACCTTGGCCGTGGCCTCGTTCACGTCGGTGATTTTCCCTTCCGGGCTGATGGTCACCAGCGGGTCCAAGCTCGCTTCGATCAAGCTGCGCGCGTACTGCGACGCCTGTTTCTGGGCGGTGATGTCGCGCGCGGCGGCGAACACGCCCAGCACATTCCCGCGCGCGTCTTTATAGACCGAGGCGTTGTACAGCACGTCGGTCAGCCGTCCGTCGGTGTGCCGGATCGTCAGCGGGTAGTCGGTGACGAAACCTTGCAGAAAGACCCGCTGGTAACCTTCGCGGGCCTTCTCGGGCTCGGTAAAATAGTTGGCGAAGTCCGCGCCAATCAGCTTTTCGCGCGGAGCCCCGGTCACCTTGACTGTGGCTTCGTTGACGTCGGTGATCTTCCCTTCCGGGCTGATGGTCACCAGCGGGTCCAAGCTCGCCTCAATCAGGCTGCGAGCGTACTGCGTCAACCGGAGCTCATCCGAAATATCCTTCGAGATCAGCAGAAATCCTATCGGCTTACCGCCGGCATCGTGGCGGGGCGTGATCACCACGCGCGCGGTGAACTGGTCGCCGTTCTTCCGCTGGCGCGTCAGCGTTCCTTCCCACTTTCCTTGGTCGAGTGCTGCTTTCATGATTTGGTCCGGTATGCCGGCGTTCACATCCTGGGGCGCGTGCAGGATCGAAGAATTCGCCTTGCCTACCACTTCGTCAGGCTCGTAGCCGTACAACCGCCGCGCGCCTTCGTTCCACAGCAGGATCTTTCCGCTCAGATCTTTAGCGATCACGGAATATTCGGTGGACGATTCCAGAATGTTCGTGATGAAATCCACGGCCTCTTGAGCGCTGCCGGCAATCGACCCGTCGAAGAGCCTTGCTCTGTCATGGACGGCGACGCCGCCGCCGGCGCTCGATGGACTCCCGGCGCCTGTGGATTTTGTGTTCCGCACAAGGACGTGAGGTTTACCAGCGCCGTCAGCTTTGCGATCCATGGTGATTCCCCCTCCAGTCGCCGCCCGTCAAGGCTCCCAGGAAAGCCAGCCGCCAAGGCCGGTGAGCGCCTCGGGTGGGGCGGGCTATTACCTCGCTGCGCGGTTCATCCTTACTTGAATCGGCAACAGGAGGTCACACATTAAGCAAAGAGGGTGAATCCGCGACGTGCGTTGGTGTCGCATCTCGGAAACACGTGAAACCAGTCCTTGTAGGGGCGCAACATGTTGCGCCCGGTGCGGCGTGGCAACGCGTCGCCTAGCTCGCACACGCGGGCATAGCATGCTATGCCCCTACGACCCGCGACACAGGGTAGAATGGATTCTCCATGGACCCCGCCAGCCAACCCGCCATTTCCCAAACGGCCCGCCGCGCCGTGGATCTGCGGTTTGTCGAGCTGATGGACAAGGTCCGCAAGAACCGCCCGGGCGACGACATGGAGCTTCTGCGCCGCGCCTACGATTTCGCTGCCGAGCAGCACCGGACCCAAACGCGGCTTTCCGGCGAACCATTTCTCTCCCATCCCGTCGAAGTGGCGCACCTGCTCGCGGACATGAAGCTCGACGTGACCACCGTCGTCGCGGCGCTGCTTCACGATGTGGTCGAAGACACCAAGATTCCGCTCACACAGCTTGGCGAGACGTTCGGCGCCGATGTCGCGCAGTTGGTGGAAGGCACCACCAAGATCAGCCGGCTCGACTTGCTCGCTCCCGAAGCGCGGCAGGCCGAGAACGTGCGCAAGATGCTGCTGGCCATGGTCCACGACGTGCGTGTGGTGATGATCAAGCTCGCCGACCGCCTCCACAACATGCGCACCCTCGAGTATCTCGACTCGGAAAAGCAGCAGCGCATCGCCCGCGAAACGCTCGACATTTACGCCCCGGTGGCCAACCGCCTGGGCATGGGCCTGGTGCGCGGCGAGCTCGAAGACCTGGCCTTCCGCTATCTCGAAACCGACGCCTATCTCGAGCTGACCAGGAAGCTGAGTACCAAACAGAAAGTCTTCGACAAGTTCCTGCGCGAAGTCGAGCAGGTGATCCGCGACAAAATGATCGAGAGCGGGGTTCCCGCCGAAGTGCAGGCGCGCATCAAGCGGCTCTATTCGCTGCACGTGAAGATTCAGAAGCAGCAGCGCACTCTCGACCAGGTTTTCGACCTGCTGGCGGTGCGCTTGATTACCGACACGGTGAAGAACTGTTACGCCGCGCTCGGCGTGATCCATCAGATCTGGCCGCCTGTGCCGGGCCGCTTCAAGGACTACATCGCCATGCCCCGGCCCAACCTCTATCAGTCGCTGCACACCACCGTGATTCACGCGGGCCAGCCCTTCGAGGTGCAGATCCGCACCCAGGAAATGCACCGCATCGCCGAGCAGGGCGTGGCGGCGCACTGGAAATACAAAGCCGGCCGCGGCGCGCCCGATGCCGACGACCAGCGCATCGTCTGGATGCGCCAGTTGATCGAGTGGGTGCAGGAAATGCAGGAGCCCAGCGAGTTCCTCTCGACTCTGCGCGTGGACCTGTATCCCGAAGAGGTTTACACCTTTTCGCCGAAAGGCCGCGTGGTAGTGCTGCCGCGCGCGGCCACCCCGGTTGATTTCGCTTACGCCATCCACACCGAGGTGGGCCACCAGTGCGTGGGCGCGAAAGTGAACGGCGCGATTGTTCCGCTGCGCCACGCCCTGGTGAACGGCGACGTCGTGGAGATCCTCACGCAGAAAGGCCACGAGCCTTCGCGCGACTGGCTCAGCTTCGTGCACACTTCGCGAGCGCGCAGCAAGATTCGCCAGTGGATCAACCTGCACGAGCGCCAGCAGGCCACCGAAGTGGGTCGGCGCCTGATCGAAAAGGAAGCGCGCCACAGCGGAGTGATCCTGCGCAAGATCAGCGAGCAGGAGTGGCAGCGCGTCGCCGCCGAATACGGCTGCTCGCGCATCGAGGACCTCTACGCCGACCTGGGCTACGGCAAATGGTCCGCGCGGCAGGTTCTTGCCAAGGCCTCGGGTCTTCCGCTGGCGGAGCCGGGAGAAGAGCAGAGGCCGAAGCTGGTCTCCACGGTCAAGCGCATGCTGGGGATGCACGACGCCGCGATCCTCGTGCGCGGCCACGATGATTTGATGGTGTACCGCTCGAAATGCTGCAATCCCATCCCGGGCGACGACATCGTCGGCTATGTCACCCGCGGCCGCGGCATCGCCGTCCACGGCAGCAGCTGCCCCAACGTCCAGAACCTGCTCTATGAAGCCGAGCGCCGCATTCCCGTCGAGTGGGCCGGAACTACGCAGGCTACCTTCCCCGTCCGCCTGCGCATTTTCACCGAGGACCGCCCCGGGATGCTGGCGGGCATCACCGCGGTGATCAGCGAGGCGGGCGCCAACATCCGCACCTTCGAGAGCGGCGGCGAGGGCCTGCGGGCGCGCATCGACGTGGCCCTGGATGTGCACGACCGCAAGCAGCTCGAGCGCATCCTCGGCGGCGTGAAGCGCATCGCCGGCGTCTTCGACATCGAGCGCGTCTATAATGTCTGATGTGCCGCTGCCCGCACCGGTAATCCTTCCGCTACACCGCCCGCGCGACGCTCCTTCCGGCAGCTACAATGATTCTCATGGGGGGCGTTCGTCCGAAAATCACGGCGGGGAAGGGCGGCCCGCTGATTGTTGCGGCCGCGCTGGCGTTGTTTGCCGCGGGGTGCCGCCACGAGCCTCCGCTCGACACCAAGCCTCTCGACAATGCCGGCTTTTCCTACAGCGCCATCCAGGAGCTGAAGTCGCTCAACGTGAGCGCCGCGGAAATCGGCGATGTGGCCGCAGCGCGCCAGGGCGGGCTGCCGGAAAACGGCTGCATCGAATTGCTGCGCCTCTATCATCAGCGCGGCCAGGTCTTCGACGCCGGCGCGACGGTCGCGAACTTCCTGCAGGCGGGAATGCTCGAGGACGACGTGCTGAAACTCGCCGCGCTCGGCCAGCTCGGGCTCGGTTCCGGGGAGCTGCAAGCCATGCGCCTGGCCGGGCTTTCCGATGAGATCGTCCTGGAAGTGGCCCGGCGCCGCGCCGGGGGCAAGACGGTTCTTTCCGGCGCTTCGCTCGCGGGAATGCGCAACACCGGGCTCCGCAACTCGACGCTGCTCGAACTGGTTCGCCGCGGGGTCCCCGATTCGCAGGCCCCGGCTATCGTCGCCCTGCGCCGCCATCGCGGCACCGACGCCGACATTCTCCGCCGCTTTGCGGGTTCCTGAAACCGCCCCTCGGGTTCGCCGCTCCGCCGCGCCGGTGGCCTTTTCTTTCGCCGCTCTAGCGGTCTCCTTCTCGCTGCTTCGGGCGCCCTCGTGCGCGGTCCCGCTGGCGCCCGGCTACCACATTGTGAAGGAATCGCGCGACGTGCGCTTTGCCCCCGGCGCGCCGCCGCGTCTCGAAATTCGCGCCCTCTACCTGCTCGAAAATAGCGGCAATAGCGAACTCGCTTTCATCGACGTGAATTTCCCCGAGGCGCGGGCGTACGGCCGGCAGAACACGCGAGCGCAGTGGAGCGGGCGCGACGCCGCGATGGCCAAGTCGCCGGAGGCCACGCAAGCGCCGGGCTTCGATCGCTTGCGCATAGCTGCGGATTCGCCGTGGGGCCAGCAGCAAAGGCGCGAATTGCTGATTGCCTACGATTTTGTCGCCCCCGAAGCTGCGGCGGCGCAAATCACCCTCGGAGAGCGTGAGTTTCATCTCGGCTCGCGGGGGTGGTCGCCCGCGCTTCTGCCTCCGAAACATTTCCTCACAAGCGCTCCGCAGCGGCCCGACAAGACTCTGCTGACTGTTCGCGTTCCACCGGATTTTCGCGTGTTGGCGCGCGGCGCACCGGCGGGCCGGAAAAGCAGCGGAAACGAAATCGAGCGCCGCTTCTTGCTCCGCGCGAACGATCCCGCTCCGTTCGTTGTGGCCGGGCGCTACACGCCGTCAGCGGCGAAGGCGCGCGCGGCGGTTTTCTGGACGCTCGAGCCGCTCAGTGGCGATGCCGCGTCCGCCGCAGCGCGCATCACGGAAGCATGGAGCGCGCTCGAAACGAATTTCGGCGCGCTCGACAAGAACATCGGCAACCCGCACATCGTGGAATCTCCGGAATTGCCGGCGGAGCGGCCCGGCAGCGAGCCCGCCGTCGCCTTTCCGGGCGGAGCTCTGGTGGGTCAAGCGCTGTTGCAAAAGGGAGCCGGGAGCGGAGACCTCGTCGAAAGCGTCACGCACGCCCTGGCGCACGACTGGTTCGGAGACGACTTCTACTTTCTGCCGGAAGCCGCGATGGGCATGGGCGAAGGCTTGCCGGAATACGCCGCGATCGTCGTGGGCGAGGCGCAAGCAGGAGAGCCGGCGCGCCGCAAGAGCGTCGCCGCCTATCTCGCCGAATATGACGAAGCGCGCAAACACGCGCCCGAAAAGCCGCTCGCGCGCACCTCGCTCACCGACCCGCCGGAACAGCGGCGCATCGCGCTGGCCAAGGCGCCGCTGTTCTACGTCGCGCTCGAAGACCTGTGCGGCGAAAGGCCGGTGCGAAACGGAATCGAGCGGCTGGCCACCCTGCTCCGCGGGCAGGAAGCGGGCTACGATGATTTGCGCGCGGCGCTGGAAATGGCCACGGGCAAGGATCTGGCCAAGCCGTTCCACGCGTGGCTCTATGAGAAGGAAATTCCCGCGGAATTTCGCGCCAGGTATCAGACCGGCGGCGCGGCGCCGCCGCAGGCTTCGAGCGCGCGCATTTCCAGTTCATCGAGGAGGGCGACGTGAAGGAAGTGATTTCCACCGAGCGCGGGCCCAAGGCCATCGGACCCTACTCGCAGGCAATCCGCGCCAACGGATTCATTTTCGTTTCCGGGCAAGTGGCCTTCGATCCCGCCACCGGGCAGATCGTCGAGGGCGACACGGCCCGCCAGACCGCGCGCGTGCTCGACAATCTGAAAGCCATCGTCGAAGCGGCCGGATCGTCGCTCGACCGCGCCGTGAAAGCGGGCGTCTTTCTGAAGGACATCAACGATTTCGCGGCCATGAACGAAGTCTATGCGCGCTATTTCCCGAAGGCGCCGCCCGCGCGCACCACCGTCGAGGCGGCGCGGCTTCCGCGAGAGGCGCGCGTGGAAATCGACCTGATCGCTCTGGCGTGAACCGCAGGCCGGGTCCGCAAGGATCGCCGGCCGATGTGGCAGTTGGCGGGGTGGCTGTTCCGCTTTGAAACGCGACCCCTTGGCTTCCCGCTGGACCGCTCCGAAATCATCGCCGCACGCTGCGCGCGAAATTTCTTGCCGCAAATTGTGCGCCCAGCCGATTCCAAGCTAGAGTAGGTGGCCTCCATGGGCGACTCGCAGTTCGATTTGATCGTCATCGGCAGCGGCCCGGCCGGACAGAAGGGCGCCATCTGCGCGGCCAAGCTGCGCAAGCGTGTCGCGGTGATCGACCGCACCATGATGATGGGCGGCGTGTGCGTGCACACCGGGACGATTCCCAGCAAGAGCGTGCGCGAAGCCGTGCTGCACCTGACCCATTCCGATGTGCGCAGCCTTTTCGGGCGCACCGTGCGCGGCGGCGACCCCATCTCCGTGCACGATGTCGCCTCGCGGGTCAACGCCATCATCGCGCGCGAAACGGAAGTGATTCGCGCGCAGCTGAACAGGAACGGCGTGGCGATTTTTCAGGGCCAGGCGCAGTTCGGCGATCCCCACACCATCGAAGTGCAGGGCGAAGGCGAGAAGGCGACGCTGCAGGGCCAGCACGTTCTGATTGCCTGCGGCACGCGCACCGCGCGCAGCCCCGAAATTCCTTTCGACGGCAAGCGCATCGTGGACACCGACGAGCTTCCGTGTCTCGACGGCGTGCCGCGAGAAATGATTGTCGTCGGCGCGGGAGTCGTGGGGCTCGAGTACGCCTCGTTCCTGGCGGCCATGGGGGCGGAGATCACGCTGATCGACCAGCGCCCTACGGTGCTCGATTTCGTGGACCGCGAGATCGTGGACGCGCTCTGCTATCACCTCCGCCAGATGAGCACCACCTTCCGGCTGGGCGAAAAAGTGACCCGCGTGGGAATCGATCCGCAGCGCGACCGCGTTTTCGCGGAGCTCGAAAGCGGCAAGAAAGTGATCGCCGACGCGCTGCTCTACGCCGTGGGGCGCCAGGCCAACGGCGACCTGCTGCGGCTGGAGGCCGCGGGATTGAAGCCGGACGCGCGCGGCAAACTCACGGTCAACCGGACTTTTCAGACCGAGGTGCCGCACATATACGCCGCCGGCGATGTGATCGGCTTCCCCGCGCTGGCGAGCACGTCGATGGAGCAGGGACGCCTGGCCAGTTGCCACATGTTCGGCCTGCCCTGCGAGCACATGCCGGAACTGTTCCCCTACGGCATCTACACCATTCCGGAAATCTCGATGGTGGGGCAGAACGAAGAAAGGCTGACGAAAGACCGAGTGCCCTACGAAGTGGGCGTAGCGAAATACGCGGAGCTGGCCAAGAGCATGATGCTCGGCGACGAAACCGGGATGTTGAAGCTGCTTTTCGACCGCAACACGCGCAAGCTGCTCGGCGTTCACGCCATCGGCGAGCGCGCCACGGAAATCATTCACATTGGCCAGGCCGTGCTCTCCTTCGGCGGCTCCATCGAATACTTCCGCGACACCGTCTTCAACTATCCCACGCTCGCCGAAGCCTACAAAGTCGCCGCCCTCGACGGCCTCAACAAACTCTAGGCGTATGCCCGGACATGCTCGCGTTGCGTCCGGCAAATAACTGGCATCAAGCGGGCGCAGCATACTGCGCCCCTACAAGGACTTACTGGATCGGACTTGTTTCACGTATTTCCGAGACGCCTTCGCGCCTCATCATGAGAAACTTCGGCAGCGCTCATCAGTGGCAAGACGAACCCGAATCCTTGGATGCCGCGTGCGCGCCCATGGCTTCCGCGAAGTAGCTTTGGCTGTACCGGTCGTGGTGTCGCACCCACGCCATCCCATGAGGGAGACCGCCTTCGTCCCGGCCCTTTGGCACGCGGTCCAGGAACGTGTACACCGTAAGCAGCGGATCGAGGCCGCGCGCGTAGCACGAATACGTGTGAAAGATTGCTCCTTTTTCGTCTTTGTAGAACACGCTCAACCCCGGGGCCTCATCGCTCGGGAAGCCGCTGGTCTCGAAGTTGTAGATGTCGGGTCTTGTGAGTTCGTCCTTGGTAAACGACACGTGATAGTCGCGGTTGAAGGCATTTCCTTGCGACGACACCCACTCGAAGTTCCATCCCATGCGCTTCTTGAAGGCTTCGATCTGCGCCACAGACGCCCGCGAGACGGCGAGCAGGGTCACATCTCGCTGTGCCAAATGCAGAAAGCTGCCGTTGAAGTGATCCGCGGCCATGGAACAACTCGGGCAGCCCTCCTTCCAATCCGGACCAAACATGAAATGATACACAGCCAGCTGGCTTCTGCCGTCGAACAGCTGGGCCAGCGTCTTCTTCCCGCCCGGGGAATCGAAGACATACTCCTGGTCCACCTTCACCCACGGAAGTTCGCGACGCCTGGCGCTGACCGCGTCCTGCTGGCGTGTGAGTTCTTTCTCCTCGGCCATCAGCTTTTTGCGAGCCACCAGCCACTCCGCTCGCGACACTATTTTCGGCTGCACACTATGCGTATTGCTCATGAGGTTTTCTCCTTTGCTTTGGGTCTCGCCAAAATTCTTGTCGCACGCCGTTTCGCCCGGAGCAGCATTGTCGCAACTGCCGTTACTCCACCGGCCGAACTCGCCGCAACAGCGATCAGCGCCACTGCGCCCAGGCACGCCGGACACATCTTTGGCCCCCTTACCTGGACGACGCTTCTTTCGAGCGCAGAGCCTCTGCCTGCTTGCGCACGCGCGCGTGGATCGTGCTCCATCCCGTCGATACGCCCTTTCTGTGGTCTTCTTGAATCAATCCGAGCGCCTGATGATGGAACTTGATCAGCGTGCCTCCGCCGGCCTCGCTTAGCCGGTATTGCAAGTTGGACAAGGCCGGATAAGACATGAACAGCGGCCCGCAGATTTCCAGCAGCGTCGGGCGCTTGATGGCCTGCACCTGCCCCCAGAAATGGCCGTTGCCTTCATCCAGGTCGCGGTACCACCTTCCCCCGGGCCACGCTTCGAGCTTCATGGGCATGGGCTGGCCGTCGCTTTTTTCGTTGCGCGGCCCGAGCTGTTCGAGCAACGCGGCGAACGTGACCTCGAGCGGCGCGGCCACGTGGATTTCTTCGGTGATGTGCAGCGTCAGATCGTTAATGCTCGGTGCTGTAGGGCTCATGGTTTCTCCTTGAGGTTGGGTCCGATACACGCGCCTTCCCCATTTTCGCTTCGGCGCGTTGCTTCACGCGGTTCAACTGATGGCGCCAGTGACGCTCGAACGTTCCGGCCCACCGGTGCAGCGGCCGGATCGCTGAAGCGTTCGTGCGGTAAAACTTGCGGCGACCGGCGCGCCGCACGCTGACCAGGCCCACGCTGCGCAGCACGCGCAAGTGCTTAGATACAGACGGCTGGCCTAGGCCCAGGGTCAACACGATGTCCCCTACCGGGCGTTCCTGGAGCGCGAGGCAGGTCAAAATCTCGCGCCGGCGTGGTTCCGCGATCGCGTTGAAAGCATCTGAAGTGGTCGCTGCTCTTGCCATGCGCAGATATTACATTCCCATACGGGAATGTGTCAAGACACTTTTCCACAGCCGGAACAAGCCGCAGCGAGTGCCCTCTGCCGAAACTCACGCCTCCGATGCAGACCCCGCCCCCTCGCGCTCGATCCAGCGCCCCAAGATTCCCATTTCCTTGTGTGGCGGAAACAATGGCAAAATGACGCCGGGTGTGAATCGAGGCGACACCAACACGGCAGAAACGACCGGGGCCCATCAGGCCACGCACCAGGTGTTCAACCAGGCGCCGCCGCTGGTGAACTTCAACCTCTATCTCACCGACGCAACGCTGGCGGATTCCGTCGAGCGCGAAGCGGCCGGCTGGGCCGCGCCGCAATTGCGGGAATTCGGCCAGCTTCTCGGCGGCGAAGAAGCGCAGCGCTGGGGATTCGACGCCAACGAGAACGAACCGGTGCTGCACACGCACGACCGTCTCGGCCATCGCATCGACGAAGTGGTGTTTCATCCCGCCTGGCACTCGTTGATGCGCGCCTCTATCGAGCGCCGCATCCACAACCTGCCCTGGGCCGAACCCCGTCCCGGCGCGCACGTGGCGCGCGCCGCGCTGGAAATGCTCGCGGCGCAAAACGAGCTCGGCCACATGTGTCCCATTTCCATGACGTTTTCCGCCGTGGCGGCGCTGCGCGCCGATCCGGAGCTGGCCGCCGAGTGGGAGCCGCGGATTCTCTCGGCGCAATACGATCCGCGGTTTCTGCCGGCGGCGGAAAAATCGGGCGCCCTCATGGGCATGGGCATGACGGAAAAGCAGGGCGGCTCCGACGTCCGCGCCAACACCACGCGCGCCGAGCGCATCGGCCATTCGCGCGAGTACCGCGTGACCGGGCACAAATGGTTTTGTTCGGCGCCCATGTGCGACGCCTTCCTGATTCTGGCGCAGGCGCCCGAAGGACTTTCCTGCTTCCTGCTGCCGCGCTGGACCGCGGACGGCGAACGCAACGCCTTCCACATTCAGCGGCTCAAGCGCAAGATGGGCAACCGCTCGAACGCTTCGAGCGAAGTGGAGTTTGCAGGCGCCGCGGCGCGCCTGGTGGGCGAAGAGGGCCGCGGCATTCCGGCCATCATCGAAATGGTGCATCACACGCGCCTGGATTGCGCGGTGGCGGCGGCGGCGCTGATGCGGCGGGCTCTGGCCGAGGCGCTGCATCACGCCAAGTATCGCAAGGCTTTCGGCAAGCGCCTGGTGGAGCAGCCGCTGATGCGCAACGTGCTGGCGGACCTCGCCCTGGAATCCAAGGCGGCCACGCTGCTGATCGTGCGGCTGGCGCGCGCTTTCGACCGGCGCGCCGCCGACGCGCAGGAGCGCGCTTTCGCGCGCATCGCCACGGCCATCGCAAAATACTGGCTGTGCAAGCGCGCCTGCGTGCTGGTGGGCGAAGCGCTCGAATGCCTGGGCGGGAACGGCTACGTCGAGGAATCGATTCTGCCGCGCCTCTATCGCGAAGCGCCGCTCTACTCCATCTGGGAAGGCTCGGGCAACGTCATCTGCCTGGACGTTCTGCGCGCCATGGCCAAAGAGCCGGAGGCGCTCGACGCCGTCCTCCGCGAAGTGAAACTCGCGAGCGGAGCAGACCGGCGCCTCGACGGGCATGCCGCAGCGACAGAAGCGGCTTTGCGCAACACGGCGCAGCAGGGCGGCCCCGCAAGCTCCGAAGCGCAGGCGCGCAGGCTCGCCGAGCAGACCGCGCTGGCGCTGCAAGCTTCCCTGATGGTGCGCTACGGCTCTGCGGCGGAAGCGGATGGGTTCATCGGCGCGCGCATCGGCCAGCAGCGCGGTCACACCCTGGGCACGCTGCCGGCCGGCGCCGCGTGCGAACCGATTCTTGCTGCGGCATGGAGCGGCTCGTAGCGCCGCGAATGCACCCCTTCTTGCAGCATCCTGCAAAGGAGATGGCCCGATGCGCGCACCCAGCCGCTTGCTCGGTAAGCCGAGAAGGAAGGGGTAACGAGCCGGAGAACCCCTTCTTCCATTTCGTTTCGCCTTCGCATTGGCAAGTGGTTGTGGTAGTAATGGCTCGCGTCCTCCCAGCCTCGTGGTCAAATCGACTTGCTCCGTTTTGTAAGCGCAGTCTAGAATAATCGCCCGTTAGATTAAGAATTGTTCTAAATCCCCACACCAGCCGGGGTCAGGACATAGAGCCGACAACTTTCGAGGGATTTGTGCGCTAGCAGGGACTGTGACGATGAGCGCCAGGGTTCAGCAAGAACGCTCCCAGAGGATTCTGGAGATGGTCGAGTCCGGATCGGTCTGCTCCATCCGCGATTTGGCCCTGGAATTCAATCTGAGCGCCTCGCATCTCCGGCACTTGTTCAAGGCCCAGACCGGCTCCGGCCTGGGCCGGCGGCTGGCGGAGCAAAGACTGCAAAAAGCCGCATCCCTTTTGCGCCAGGGCGGGATGAGCGTCAAGGAAGTCGCGTACGCGGTGGACTATAAGCATCCTTCCAGCTTCGTGCGCGCGTTCGAGCGTCAGTTCCGGCTCGCGCCGGGCGGCTACCGGCAGGAAAAGCTAACGGAAAGACGTTTCGGCTAATTCCTTTCTCTTGAAGCCGCCGGCGCCGAGAGCGTAGAAGGTTGGCAGTCTTACACCAGCCCGTCTCAGCCCAGCAGGCGTTGGCGTGCCGAGGCGAGTCTGTCCGGATGTTCCTAACAGACGCTGTTCCAGGCAGTCTAACGCAGAGGGATAAGGCCGGCCCGATCATCCAGAGACGCAAAACATCAGGTCGCCTTACGAGGCGTACGCAGCATTCGGCATTCCCCAAAGGTCAGGAGGAACACTTGATGAAAGCAGCCAGGATGGTGTCGGTTCTTGCTTTGGTGGCCGCGCTGTTCACGGCCACAACCGCGTTGGCCCAGAGCGATCCGGGCGTGCGCACCGGAGCGATCAATGGACAGCCGAGCGCCACCACAACCAGCCCGCTTCCGCTCAGCTCTGTCGCCGCGAACACCCCAGCCGGGAGCCTGGAATTCTTCCAGAACGGCCTCGGGCGCTTTCAGGATGTGGAAGTCGTTTCCGGAGGCGCGAACAACGGCTTGGGGCCGCGGTTTAACCTCAACCAGTGTTCGGGGTGCCATTCGCAGCCCTCGGTCGGCGGCACCAGCCCGAGCGCCAGCATCTTCCCGAACATCGGACCCAACCTGGAGGCGGAAGTGATCGCCAACGGAGTGGTGAACGGAAACTTCAATACCATTCCGTCGTTCATTACACCCACCGGACCCACCCGCGAAGCTCGCTTTCCCTTCTTCTTCAATTCCAACGGCAGCGTCAATTTCAACAATCCCAACGGCGGTGTCGAGGACCTCTTCACCGTCACGGGGCGCTCGGATGCAGGCAGTTGCAACATTCCGCAGCCCAGCTTCGCTCTGGCTCAGGAAGAAGGCAACATCATCTTTCGGATTCCCACGCCCACATTCGGAGCGGGGTTGCTCGAGAACCTCGACGACTCGACCCTCGTGGGGGTCCAGACCGCAAACGCCAACAACCCTTTCGGGATCAGCGGCACCTTCAATCACAATGGCAACGATGGCACCATCAGCCGATTCGGCTGGAAGGCGCAAAACAAGTCGCTGGAGATTTTCGCGGGTGAAGCTTACAACGTGGAAATGGGCATCTCCAATGAGCTCTTCCCGCAGGACCGTCCGCTGCCCGGCGAGGACAGAACCACCGGCCTGCCGGCCAGCTGCCTGAACCTTTCGGGAAGCGGTTATCCGGAAGACACCACGAACTTCGCGCCCACGGTCAGCAGCTCCGATCAGTTCGCGGTGAACGCTTCCATACCGAGCGATGTGGTGGCGTTTGCCATGTTCATGCGCCTGCTGGCGCCCCCCGTAGCGTCCACCACCACTCCCGGCGGCTCGGGCTCGATTGCGAGCGGCAGCCAGCTGTTCAATTCCATCGGCTGCGCCACCTGTCACACACCGGCCATCGACTCGACGCAAAAATCAAACTTCACGTCCAGCCTGAGCCAGGCGCCCGTCAGCGCCTTCACGGACCTCGAAATCCATCACATGGGGAACAACCTGGCGGACAACGTCTCGCAGGGCGGCGCCGGCGGAGATCAGTTCCGCAGCGCGCCTCTCTGGGGTGTCGGACAGCGCATTTTCTTCCTGCACGACGGCCGAACGACGGACCTGCTCAAGGCCATCGACGCGCACGAGGGCAACGGGTCGGAAGCCGGCCAAGTGATCGAGAACTTCGAGTCCTTGTCACCCACCCAGCA
>Ga0187846_10000198_pt1 | contig 36924 bp, 42 predicted proteins | sample TC_taG_FD_161473 | JGI IMG/M metagenome (GOLD analysis project Ga0187846, IMG submission 161473) | Biofilm microbial communities from the roof of an iron ore cave, State of Minas Gerais, Brazil - TC_06 Biofilm (v2) | ecosystem: Environmental > Terrestrial > Deep subsurface > Cave > Wall biofilm... | reverse complement strand
CGCGGTCGAGCCTTGGCTGCGGGCGCATCGGATTGCGATGCACCGTAATCATACGACGTGGTGAGTTAGGCAGGCCGAGCGTGGTGAATTCCCGGCCATAGGCTTCGAAAACACTGATCACATCATCAACTGATGCGGCCCGCTTAAGACTGACGGTCACCGACTCGGTATGCCCGGCGAGGACTGGCGCGCGTGTGCAGGTCGCACTTACTTTGATCGGTAGTTCGGCAATGCCGCCTTCAGTAACGCGTGCCAGAATCTTGCGCGTTTCGATCATCACGCGCTCTTCCTCGCGCGGGATATACGGAATGATGTTCTCGACGATATCGAGCGCAGGCAGGTCGCGGCCAGCACCGGAGATGCCCTGTATGGTAGTAACGATCACCGCGTCAACGCCAAAAGATTGGTCGAGCGCCTTTAGCGTGATCGCGAGACCAGTCGCCGTGCAGTTGGGCAGTGTCGCGATATAGCCTTTCCAGCCGCGCCGTCGCCGCTGTTCATGGACAATCGCGAGATGGTCGAGATTAACCCCTGGTATCACCAAGGGAATATCCGGTTCCATCCGATACGGCCGCGCGGTGCTAACGGTAGGGACCTGGCTGGCATAAATCGGCTCCAGCTCACGCGCCGCTTCCGATTCAACCGCGGCAAACACCAGCTTGACACCGTCCAGCCGCATCGACCTCGCGTCCTGCACTTCCAGCTTCAGCGCTTCCAGCGGCGGCTCTCCCCCGCCCACGTACCAACGCCGCATCCCGCTTTGCGCGTCCGTAATCGCCTCTTCGAACGTGCGCCCAGCGGATCGCTCTGAAGCTGCGAGCGCTGCTATCTCAAAAATCGGATGATCCGCCAACGCAGCCAACACTTGTTGTCCCGCAATACCGGTAGCCCCAACAATTGCAACTGGAATTCTCATTTTTCCATCTGATCATATGGGCCGAGAAGTCCACCGTCCAGACAGCAATGGCGCCGGCCCCGCAGTCATCCGTCCGAGCGAGCTTCTGATGCCCATTTCAGCAAAAGGGGTTTCACGGGGACTCAATGACCCCATATTGGGATGTGCGCAGGCCCTGGCCAGCAGCTAAACTGATAAGACATGGTCGTTCGTCTATCGAAATAGTTGGGTAGAGGTTACCTGTGATCACACGATTCTGGGGCGAGAACGTCGGCATCTTGAGGAGGTTTTCAGTAGACCTCCGGCCGTTGACATTCTTGGTTGGGCCGAACGCGTCCGGCAAAAGCACATTCTTGAGAGGGCTGCGATGCCTTGCGATGCTGATGAGGAACCCTATCTATGGACCAAGAGGGGCGCTCGCTCTTGGCTATCGTGCCACGCTCGAAGACTTGTTCTCTGCCGGTTTTCGTGATGATCAACTTGTGCTCGGAGTTGAGGTGGTGAGTGCCCTCGGTTCCGGAACTTATGAGATCTCAATGCGAATTCTCGGTGGCCTCGTCACGGTTGTGGACGAAAGAATCAGGTGGGACACGAAAAGAGGTGCTGGCTTCACTTATCCAAGCGGGCAGGAATTCAATTACATCCATCGAGGGAACGCGCTTTCATCTAAGTTGCCGCGAGCTACCAGTCTTCCCTACTTTTGCGGTGAGATTCAGCGGCGAGAGCCGGCGCAGCGCCAGGTTCTGCAACCACTATACGACTTGGTATCATGCTTCAGCCCGTTTCACGTTTACAGGTTTTCTCCCAGTTCGGTCGCGCGGCCCGTAAGCCCCGCGGCTGAACTGGCCTACGACGGGGGCGGATTGGCCGCCGAGCTCGATCGGCTCCTAGGAATGAAAAGACCAACGTTCGACAGCATCGTCGCACGCCTGCAGGCAAGCTTTGGCCACATAGACCAATTGAAGGTTGACACGCTCACGGGGGAAAAGGGTCCCCTGAAAGGCCTCAAATTTCAACGAAAGGATGGAACGGTCGTCGACGCAGAAATGGAATCGGACGGGGTGTTGCTGACACTAGCTCATCTGATTCTATCTACAAGAGCCGATCCCGCCATCGGAGTAGAGGAACCTGAAACTGCTACGTATCCTTCATTGATAGAATCTCGATTGAGGCTATTCCGCGAGCTTGCGGAAGGTGGAAAAGACAGATTGTCGACCCAAATACTGGTCACAACGCACTCGCACCTCTTGCTCTCAGCTCTTCAGGATCCCGAGCAAGTGAGGATTTTTGAGCCTGGCGCGGATAACGTCAGGATTTATCAGCCGCCAGAAGCGACCATGTTTGAGGTTATAGGGCGCAGACTCGGCTGGAGCGTTGGGACTGAATAAAAAAGGGCCGTCCTAAGACGACCCTCATCTCTGCAACATTTCGCCTTTTCTGTTGGCGTTCTTATGCGTAAAAGATAGTGCCGACTTCGAGGAATGTCAAGAGACACCTCAGCCACAAAATCGGGTGGGCCTTAGCACTCTACACATTCGCGAAACCACGCGCGTTGCGCCGCGGTCGGGAACCCATAGCCTCCCCCGCTTTACGGCCAAGACGTTAATTGCTGCGCTTTACGCGCGCGATTCGATCCAGCCTTGGACAAGCGTGAAAAGTTCATCACCGCGGCCGCTTAAACGATGATCGGCACCGTCGAACAGCTTCAGCATCTTAGGCTCGCCTGCACGTTCATAAAGCATCCGTGAACATTCATCGGACAATATTGTGTCAGCGGTGCCATGAATCAGCAGCAAGGGCTTCGGCGCAAGCTCGCCGACGACGTGAGCGCCGGCGAGCTGGCTCGAAACCGCCACAACCGCCGTTACCACGGGGCTCAAAGTGCCTGCGTTAATCACCACCGCACCGCCGAAGGAATGGCCAATCAGTGCAGCTCGCTCATGCCCCGTGCCCTTGAGGAAACTCAGCGCAGCCAGCGTGTCGAGCACACATTCGTCGAATTCATTCGGCTGTCGATAATTCATTCGCGCAACCGCAAACCCGGTATGGGGCATGATGAGCCCGAGCCGCGGATACAGCATCGCCGGCCCGTCGAAGCCCCCAATCGCGCCGCAGACACAGAGAATCGCACGAGAGGCGTTCTCCGCCCGGTGCATGATCACCGGGATAGCCCCGCGCGAGGTACGCAGGTGGAGCTTGCACGAGCCGGCGACCTCGTCCCCCGGGTCGACGCCGAGGATCCGCATCTTGAGATCGTCGTCAGCCATTTTTTCAACGACCTAGCATGCGCCGCCGCTTCGTTGCTGCTCCAATTGCCTCATCGCTGCGACGTTCGCGACGCGTGAAGGGCATGACGCTGCATTATCTACCAATCGCAGAACGCAATTCTTGGCATGCATCGGCGACAGCCTGACGGCCTTTGTCAATCATCGATGCCATGCTGAAGAAACCGTGGCAAACTCCATTGTAACGCTTGAGCTTAACTTTGACGCCGGCCTTACGAAGCGCTTCGGCATAAGCTTCTCCTTCGTCGCGCAACGGGTCCACTTCGGCGGTCAGGACAAAAGCGGGAGGAAGATCGGTGAAGTTCTTCGCCAATGCCGGGCAAGCGATCGGGTTGCTTTTGTCGTTGGGCCCCAGATAATGCCTCCAGAACCATTCCATGTCGGCCCGCGAGAGAATGTAGTCTGGGGAAACCTGTGCAAACTCACGCTGCGAGGGGGTGTCGTCCGCGCAATCTGTCGCTGGGTAAATCAGGAGTTGAAGGGCTAATTTCGGTCCGCGCCGGTCTCGCGCCATGAGTGCCACCGCGGCCGCCAGATTGCCGCCGGCACTATCGCCGCCCACGGCGAGTCGATTGGGATCGATGTTTAGTGAGCGGGCGTTATCCGCCGCCCATCTTGTCGCCGCGTAACAGTCTTCAGGACCCGCCGGAAATTTGTGCTCAGGCGCCAACCGGTAATCGACCGAAATCGTGACGCATCCGGCGCCCGCCGTAAGCTCACGACAGGTGGCATCGTGGGTCTCGATATTGCCAATCACCCATCCACCACCATGAAAATAGATTAAGGCTCCGAATGGACCAGTGCCCGTTGGGGAGTAAACACGGACCGGAATCTGGCCCCCGGAACCGGGAATCTTGCGGTCTTCGACTTTGCCGACGTCGACCGCCGTACCACGAAATGCAGCAAACATCGTATCGATTGCCTGGCGTGCCTCTACTGGTGTCATCTGATGAAACGGCTTGCCGCCGGCCGCGGCCGCCTGGTCAAGCACTGCCTTCATTTGCGGATCAAGTTGAACCATACTTCGCCTCTTTCTTCGTGTTTGAGTGGCGCAATCCTTCGCGCTCTCGTACCAGAGTCTGATGATATAAATCGTTAAGTAATCGCCACGCGATTGGCAAGCGAAGCGGTCTCTCTAGTTCCGTTCGCCGTCACCCGCAGCTCCATCCATCCTGCCGGAAGTGGCGCTGCAGAGAAAGGCATCCGCCTTGAACAGCAGATGCATCAGCGAGGACCGCGCCGCCTTCGCGCGGGCAAATTCTTACGCTCAACAACATTCTCGATGAAGGGCGCACCCTACGCCATCAACATCGGACGCGCCTTTCTTGTCACTAAGGCCGAACTTTGCCACGGAGAGCTTGGCGGGTGGATCGAACACAAGTGCGAACTCGCGCTTTCGACAGCCAAGCTCTATATGCAGCTCACGTGCAATGCTTGAACGGCTCAAAAAGAGCGTCAACCTGAACGAAACCAGCATCCGAGCCATGCGCGCCATGGTGAGCGAATGCCGCACCGCCCGCGGCGCTTGCTTCCCCGCCAATCCGTACCCGGCGAGTGACATTTATTACTTATCGTCAAATTTTTCCGTTGACAAGTGATAATTGTCACTATATAAATTTCCGATGATTCGGCTCTTCCGACATCGCGGCCTCAAACGCCTTTACGAAAACGACGATCGGCGGGAACTGAATCCGCAGCATGCGGACAAAATTTCCCGAATACTCGCGAGACTCGATGAAGCCACACGGCCGCAAGACCTCGACTTACCGGGGTTTCGGCTTCATCCCTTGAGAGGCGACCTCGCGGGCTATTGGAGCGTCACTGTGCGCGCCAACTGGCGCATTATATTTCGCTTTGACCAGGGCGACGCCACCGATGTCGATTTAGTCGATTACCATTAGAGCAACAGGAGAACCGCAAAATGCCGATGAAGAACCCCCCTCACCCCGGCCTATCCGTGCGCCACGAGTGCATTGAGGCGCTTGGCTTGACGACGACTGCCGCCGCGAAAATTTTGGGCGTGACCCGTCAGACCCTTAATAATCTTGTCAACGGCAAGAGCGGGATTTCAGCTGACATGGCGCTTCGTCTCCACAAGGCTTTCGGCGGCGGGGCGGAAACGTGGCTGCGGCTTCAAATGGCCTACGACCTTGCTCAGGCCCGCCGCCACGAAGGCGAAATCAAGGTCAAGCCCGTGGCGCGGCGCAAGCTGTACGAACCGCGCGTTTAATCACCATCCCAGGGCCTCATCGACGCCGTTTGGTGCGCCGAGCAATAGGCCTAGTATTGCGACCGTGAACTCCGGCGGAATGATGAGCCACGTTGGGTTTCCGCATAGCTTCGGATAGCCGAGATCCCCTGCGTCGTCGCCATCCCCCGTGCACCCTGTCCCTCGGGGAGGACAGAGGATAGGAGCCTCCCCCTAAATTTCTCCTCCTGACAGGGAGATGCTGCCCTCGCCCGCTCCTTTGCGGGAGAGGGTCGGGTGAGGGCCTAGCGGCGCAGTGGCCACAGGTTTAGCCTGTGCTTGACGGATGACAGGCTGAAGCCTGTCGCCACGCAGAGAGGGTCATTGTTTCTTAATCGCCTTCGGCCCGCCTCCAGAAGCCTTGCGGAGGGCAGGCTGAACAATGACCCTCTCCCTTGATCCCTCTCCCTGACAGGGAGAGGGGCATCCGCTGACACGACGGATCAGGATCCTCAGCCTCTGTTACGCGCCGTAGCGTAGCAGGCGGCCCGACATTGCGCCGGTTGGTTCGCCCTGGTCGAGCGTGACCTCACCATTCACCAGGATCTTGTCGTAGCCTTCGGCACGCTTTACCCGGCGCCATTCGCCGCCGGGGAAATCGTGAGTGATCTCCATCGGCTTAACTGCAAGTTTATTCAGATCATAGACGACAATGTCGGCCGGGGTGCCCTCGCGCAGCGTGCCTCGGTTCTTGAAGCCGGCGCACAACGCGGGCTGCGTGCTCAAGCGCCAATGGGCCGCTTCGAGACTCATCACATTATGGTCACGCACCTTCATCAGGAACTCGGTAGGATAGACTCCGCCCATGAAGAATTTGGTATGCGCGCCACCATCAGAGACGCCGGGAATAGTCAGTTCCGACCCGACCAGCTCGCGGAAACCATCGATGTCAGTATTCACCGGAGCCGAGTAGAATTCGGTCGACAGGCCATCGGCAACGGCGATATCCAGCATCGCGTCCACCGGATGCTTGTTCATCAGCTTACCGGCCTCGACGATGTTCATGTTCTCGTACTGCTTGAATTCCGGATTCTTGATCGAGACGATGAACACATCCTTCCAGTCATTGGTTAGCAGCGGGCTGCAGTCACGCAGCGCCAGCCTGCGCTCCGGATCTGACAGTTTTTGCAGGCGAGCCTCGAAATTTCCCAGCGTGGCCTCTTTCCAGGCCGGAACATCCTCCCACAAGTTCCAATCGGCGAAAGTGAACGCGAATCCGGCCTCGACCGTGGCCGATTGCCCGTAGATCTTAAGGCCCCGCTCGCGGCACCGTTCGAGCCACCTCAACAGGCGGCGGTGGCGCTCGGGAAATTTGTCGTTTACGGCGACCGCGTTGAACAGCAGCGGCCGGTCGGAAACCTCGGCGAGAGTTTCATGAAAGTTTTCAAGCCGCTTCTGCAACTTGCGCAGGCCTTCCTCCAAGTCGCCGTCGCCCTGAAAATCGGGGGCGTAGGTTATCTGGATGAATCCCTCATTGCGTTCAGCCAGCAAACGTCCGAAGAAGAGGATATTCTCCTCGTCCATAATATCCGTAACCATCGGAGTGCCATCGTAATCGGGTTGGATGCTGACTTTGCCCAGATGTTGCAGCGACCAGCCGCAGGCACCCATGTCCATGGCCTCATTAACTAGACGCCGAACTTGCTGCTCCTCCTTTTCGGTAAAGCGCCGCCCGGTCTTCGCCTCGTCGAGCCCCATCACCCAAACCAAAAGCGGCGACAGAGGAATGAATGGTAGTATGTTCATCGCCTTCGGATGGCGGTCAACGCTATCCAGAAACTCCGGGTAGGTAACCCAGTCCCATGGCATTCCCGCTTTCATCGAGGCAAACGGGATCGCCTCATTGCGGGTCATCGTGAGCATCGAGCGTTCTCTGAGCTCTGGCTTCACCGGAGCAAAACCAAATCCGCAGTTTCCTATGACGATCGAAGTTACGCCATGCCAACTTGATATACTGCAATATGGATCCCAAAATAGTTGAGCATCATAGTGAGTATGCAAATCGACAAATCCGGGAGCAACGGTAAGACCGCCGGCGTCAATGACTTTGGCGCCCTCATGCGGCTTCAAGCGCCCAATCCGGGCAATCCGTCCATCTTTAATGCCGATGTCACCCCGAAAACGAGGCAACCGGGTCCCATCGATTACCATTCCATCTTTGACGATGGTGTCGAATTCGGCCATATAGTGGCTCCTTATTAGTTCAAGACAAACGCAACTTGCACTTCCGTCTCCCTAACGTCGGCATAATCGCGCTATTGGCCTGCAGTTGTCAATCAGTGGCTTTAAATGAATGGCGGTTAAATGGCGCTAAATGAAAAAAGCGTAACCTTCGAAGCACTCGGTAATTTACCGCGTCGCGGGCGGGGGTAAAAGGCGCCACACCGGCGCTCATTGGTTCAAGCAAGGGCAAGGCGGGGTTTTTGCCGCGTCGCTGCCGGAATCTTAGGTCAACTCACCAACCCTCGATTTGTCACCTTCGACAATTGAGCATGGTGTCATGGCGCCAAGTCGTCAAAAAGCAGCGATGATTTTGAAGGCGAAGAAGAAGGCACCGAAGCGGACTCTGAGGCCCATCACCATCGATATAAGTCCAATGCTTAAGAGGCGAATCAAAGTTGCGGCAGCAGGTCAGGATATGCCGGTGTCCGCCTACATAGCGCGAGTGTTGGAGCAAGCCGTACCCGCCGGGGATACGGTCGCTAAGGCATCGGACGGCGCAATCGGCTCGGAGATGTTGCGTCGCGCCGCCGCGTTCCGAGCAGAGCAAAAAGCACCGTTCCCCGAGGACTCGGCCGACCTCGTACGTGAAGCTCGTGTGCAGCGTATCGCTAAACTGTGAGCGCGGCTGAAGTCGTGGTCGACGCCAGCCTCGCACTCAAATGGGTGGTCGAGGAACCTTACAGCACTGAGGCCCGTACCCTCCTGCAGGATTGGAGAAATCATCGGCGTAAGCTCCTGGCACCGTCGCTTTTTCTATACGAGGTTGCCAACGCGTTGGCCAAGCGGATGCAGCGCCACCAATTTACATTAGAACAGGCGAAGGAGCGGCTGCGCTTTTTTCTTGAAAGTGGGCCTCTTCTCCGGCAGGTTGGTGCCGTTCATTCCCGCGCTCTGGAATTGATGGAGCGCTTCGGCCTCCCTACCGCTTACGACGCGCACTACCTTGCGTTGGCGGAATCACAGGGCTGTGAATGTTGGACTGCGGACGAGGGCCTGTGCAACGCGGTCAAAAAGGAACTTGGCTGGGTACGCTGGATAGGGGAAGAGAGAGCGCGATAGGCTTGAAGAGAGCCAGGCCGCCCGCTGCACGCTATTTGATGCGCAGTTGTCAATCAGTGGCGTAAAATAAAAAACACGTTTCTGACGATCTTCTATTTGCCGATAAATTTGCCGGGACGCCGCTCGGCGACTGCCTTTATTCCCTCGCGATGGTCCGCCGTACGCATCAGCCAGTCCTGTTCGACGAATTCGATATCGGTTTGCGCTTTCACAGTCTCGGCCAAGCCGCGGCAGACGGTTGCGCGAGTCGAAACCACCGCCAGTGGTGCGTTCTCTGCAATCTCAGCCGCGAGCTGGCTCGATTCCGCGCGCAGGCGCTCTGGCTCGACGAGGAGGTCAGCAAGTCCCCAGGCCAGTGCTTCTTCGCCGGTTATCCGCCGGCCGGTGAGAAACATCAAATTGGCTCTTTGGTAACCAATCAAACGCGGTAAGGTGTAGGTGAGGCCAAAGCCAGGATGGATTCCGATCTTGACGAAGTTCGCGGCAAACCGAGCTTCGGGCGACACTACCCGAAAATCCGCCACTAGCGCCAACCCGAGCCCGCCGCCGATTGCAGGACCTTGCACCGCGGCCACCAACGGCTTCTTGCAACTGAACAGGCGCACCGCTTCGGAATAGAGCGGATTACCTTTCGCGGTACCTGGCTCGACCCCGGTCGCCGCACGATTGGCAAAATTGGCGCCCGCGCAGAATGATTTACCTTCGGCGGACAATACCGACACTCGGCACGCCGAATCGGAATCCAGAGCGTTAAACGCCTGTGCCAGATCACGGATAAGCTGAACGTCGAAAAAGTTGTGCGGCGGCCGATGGATTTCGACTTGTGCCACGTAGTCTTCAAGGGTGACCGAGACGTCGCCATACCTGGACTCTGTCATGTCATTTCTCCAGACCGCGAAATACGATGATTCGGTCCGGAGTTTTAGTCGTCAGCAAGTTTATCTGCAAGCGGAGAGTTGAGCATACCGTCGAGCCCCAGGCGAGATAAGCGAGCGCTGCGCGCTCTTCGATACTTTCGAGCTTCTTTCGGTCGCGATCTCCGAGACCGTGCCGTTCGAGAAGTCCGCGTTCGTTGTGCTGATTGTGGTACATATCGCGCACGACGAGGCTTCGGTATTCGTTCCGGTCGATAGGCTCGGCGCTCGCGCCGTCGCCGCCTTGAGGACGAGTCCGAACGGCGTCGAGCTCGACTAGCTGTCGGTCTAGCTCGCGCTGCTCGATTTGATGATCGATCTGCTTTTTGAGCGCTTGCGACTCGTCGAAATACTTCTGATAAGTCGTCTGCTCTTCGGCGGTCATCTCGCGCTTTTCGGCTTCGGCTTTTTTGCTTATGCCGCGCGCGAGCTCGATGGCGTTTCGGCGTTGCGCCTGTAAGTCGATTAACTCCGGCATCGTTCCCCCCGTTGTTCCATGCGTCCGCCGAGCCGGAGAACGTCGAACGCAAAAAAAACCGGCGTAAAGCTCCGGCTCGAATTTCACCTTTCGGCAAATTTCGAGAACCGGTAACTCTACGCCGGTTCATCGGAACCGACTGGCTGGTTACCTGGCGCTCCGACGGCTGGTCAGCTTAGGCTCCGCAGGACCCGAGCGCGCCCGGCGCCTATCGCGCGCCGTTCGTTACAGGAATCTCATTGTTGACGAAGAGTCAAGAGGGGTTAGTGTCGCTCTTGTTCGAGCGCTGCCTCGACCGCCTGCTTCGCTGCGCTGAGGTACTGCTCGGCGTCGTTCCTGTCGTCGTCCGCGACGGCGGCCGCTGCGGCGTCGAGCGCGCGCTTCGCGACGTGAATCCAGCCCATCACGAAGACTTGCCGGTCCGTGGCTCGTTTGCTGGCATGCCGCCAAAAGTCTGCCGCACGTCGAAGCCCCTTCTTCGGATCGCGTCGATGAGGGATCAATACGATGATATCAGTGCTGCTAGGAGATTGCCGCAAAGCGGGCTTCCAAGTCTCGAATTGTGAGGTCGACAGCAGCGAGGGCAGACCGTGCAGTGCCGCGGTCACATTTCATTTGGAGGCGAATTTGACGGCCAGGATGTATCAAGTTTCTGAAGTTTTGCGCCAGCCGTGCTTGCTGCGCGGTTGATGAGGAGATTGCTTCTAAATGTTGGGCGACGGGAATGTATTTTCCCAATCCCCAGGCCTCGGGATGGGCCGCATCAAGGTTTTCTAGCTTTTGCGCTGTGATGGCTGCGGCGCGCTGGGCCTCGGTATATTTGGATACAGCCCACAGTAGTAGAGACTCCAGCACCGCTCCAGCCATTACGGTTGCAGGCTTTCACTCGCCTTCATTGAACGAAGCCTCTGCCGACGAAATGTCTAACCGAATATCTTGAATCAACTCTGGTTCGTTCAAATACGACAGAGTGGAGACCGTCTCAGACACCGTTTCGTCCGGGCAGTTTGAGAGCAGATCGCGAAGTGTACTGAGCGCATTACGGTTACGGACCATAGGCCAGCTAACACCGCCAGCGAGGGAGACTTGTCCAGTTTCCAGAGACTTGACCACCGAGCGTAGGCTTGATTGAGCCCAGATAAAATCCGCGAACTGCTCGGAGCTCAGTTGGAGAATCGAGTCGGGGACCTTGTCAACGAGAACGAGCACCGCGTTGAGGTCTCCTCGCATGCTCCACTGCACTTGATATTTAGCGTTGCCTGAAGGTGCCCAGGAAAAGACAGTGTCGATCATCCGGACCACGTCGCTAGGGAGCACTCGGGGCATAAAGATGAATATCCTTTAACGGCGAATCAGATCAAAAAGAATGCGGCGGCAGACGCCGACCCGATTTCGGTTGGAAATCGTAATCATAAACTGTGACCGTTCTTAAGATGCACGCAGCCGGTCGTCTCCGGCACGTCTTCGCATCTCGGACAATATGGCAACGGAAAATTAAGCACGGCGCCGGAGCCGGCGCAATTCTCGAATAGCTTCGCGTGAATACTGATATAGCCGGTCGCGTGCTCGATCAAAGAGCAAAAACAACCCTAAATCCTCATTGTACGTTTCAGATTCACGTAAGGTCGTTTAAGAGCTTGACTCGGACCCATTTCTATCCTATCGTCACACGAGTTGTTTCAATGATAGATAGACTGATGGAAAGCGAGACCGATATCCAACTGGTACATGTTCTTCTAGACCGCCTTCAGGGCAAGACAGAGGAAATCGAGATCGTTCGTCAAAGGCTACATCGCTTGGAGGATGAGCGGGAGGAAATTCGCAAGCAAATAACAGCATATTTTGCCGATGACATTCGAGCAAAAGAGCTGTCAGCAGCCCAGAGTGAACACGAGAGCCTTTTCGGTCCCGATGCCCGTGATTCGAACGGCCAGTACAGCATCCCTTTTGAACATCAACGCCTCGATGAGATGCTTCGTGAACGAGTGTCAGGGCCTGCTAAATCATTACGTGACACCGCCGAGATGCTACGGCAGCTCGGGGGAGAGGTCAGTGCTGATCGTCTGGCAACCGAACTTGGAATTTCATGCGAGGCTGCAAGACTACGTCTTTCTCGCACTTGCAAGGCCGGACTGATCAAGCGAACCCAGACAGGCAAATACATGAGCTCGGCGGAAGAAGAAGAGGATATTCGGTTCTAAAACCGGAGTCAGAGATTAGCAGTAGATTGGTTTTATGAATCCTTGACAGCAGGTCGCGCGAGGAGGACAATCTGCCGCGTGGACGAGGATCAGGAAGACTTAGAAGGTCTTTCGCGCTCAGTTGTTCAGGATTTCATCGATGAGCATTTAGTTGAAATTGTTGAATCTGACGCGGTCGTCGAGCATACGAGATTAGTCATCCACAAGCGATTGGCCCGAGAATGGCGCGATCGAGCCTCGCTTTGGATCGATATCATCAATTGTGTGAGCGAAGCGGACAAGGAGCATTCACGCAGCGTTTTTCGGAACTGGCTAGTGAACGAGCTAGACCGCCGCGACATTACCGCCGACGGCGATACAGGGAAGCACGAAGATGCGGAGATTCTCGGTCGCATGCCGAGCCGAGTAGCGCGCGAGCCGGAAGGGGACCAGCCTAAGGAAGAGGAGCTTTTCGAAATTGCGAGTCGCGTTGCGGCCGTATTGGAGAAAGCGAATTCCTCCTACGCAGAATTGTGCACATTGGACGATGACCTTTCTTGGGTGACAAAACTAGTAAATGCTACACGTTCAATTCGAGACATCATTCTCGCCTTGTCTGAAGCAGATGGTTCCCCACTAGATTTGTTTAGGGCCGGGTTACATTCGGTTGTGACAACCTTCAATTCGTTCCTGACGGACGGCGCACCTCAGGAGCTGAAGGTAAGCATAAGTTTGCTGAAGCTAGGCACAGGGAAGGACCAGAGCACGGATGTGGAGTTGTCGCGGCGCGCAAATGCCAATCTTACGCCCCTACATTCGCTGATTTGTCAAAGCATCGTCGAATATCTCGTGCAACACAGGCCAGCAATGGATTTGGCAGTGTGCACGGAGTGTTCACGCATTTTCGAACGGGCTCGTCGCGACAACGTATTTTGCTCGAAGACTTGCCAGAATCGCGTCGCTTACAAACGGAAGCGACTGATAGATTCCGGCCTCCTCGCACAGCTCCCGCACGACAGACTAACAGTTCAGACGATTGGCCCGGGTCTTTGGATCAATCATCCACGTTGGGGGCTAGGTGTCGTGGAGGCGATTCGATTTACGAGAAAACAGCTGTGGTACCGCGGCGAGGATGGGCGAGCGCGCTCGCGCCCATACAAAGGCCTGTCAATCGCAGAGCTGGACGAGATTCCAGCGGCAAAAATCGTGATGACCGCGGAGACGGAAGAACATCCGGTTCCAGCGAGCTTAGTAGCGTCGGTGCGCTATCTCTCAGGAATCGTACGAGCCCTTTCCTATTCTGATTTGTTCGGGAATGAGCTGAACAAGGGTCGCGTATCCGCATTCGAAGTCCGAGATCGAGAAACCTTAATGAGGCTCATCTGATCGCGACTAGATGGCAATCCAGAGTGGAAGGGAGGATACGAATGTCACGGTAAAGACTCAACAAGTCCAAGTTTTTAGATGATTGGGCCGAGCTATAGGCTCCCAAACCTTTGAAGCCCGGCCCACGGGCCTTGCTCAGCGCAAATAGGGCCGCGCGGAGCAGAGCGCACACCTCTTATTCTAAGGTCGTGCGATCCCGTCGGCAAGTGGCCCATTGGTGGACCGCAGAAACGGTTCACTGCAATGGAGCGGTGTATGCACGAATTTTCCGAAGCAGATTTAGGTGGAATTTCCGGTTTGGACTTCCTCAGCTCACGCTGTTTCAAGCTGAGCCCGTCGGACTTCGCTTTTCTATACGAAGAATGCCCACGGTGTTATTTCCTCAAAGTGAAGTACGGCATCTCGCGACCTCGTACTCCGATGGCGACGATCTACAAGCAGGCTGAGGGTGCGATCGTAGCTCGGTTGCGCACCGAGGAACTCAGCGGCGTCGTCAATGATGCTCCCCGTGGACATTTGAGGTTCGGTGAGCGGTGGGTACGGTCGCGCGTAATCAGCTTTCCCGATCTCAGATCAACCTGTTTCATAAGTGGAAAGTTCGATTTGCTCGCTGACCTAGAGAGCGGCGGGTACGCAGTGCCGGATATCAAGATGTCGAAGGTTAAGGACCCGTACCTCGCAAAGTATTCGCGTCAGCTTCACAGCTACGCCTATGCTCTGGAGCATGCGCGACCCGGGTCGATCTCCCTGACCCCGATCCGACGACTTGGACTGATCGTCTTTGAGCCGGACGCATTTGCGAGCGGCAGAGCGGGCAATGGCTTCCTTCGTGGTGCGGTTGACTGGATCGAGATTCAGCGCGATGACGCTGCATTCGTGAGATTCCTGTCGGCGGTAGTCTCGATGCTCGAAGCACCCGTTCCCCCAGAGGCATCGCCAGATTGCAACTGGTGCGGCTATCGCGGGATAGGGAGATAGACGGAGAATGAAGACTTCGGTGAGTCCTGTCAGGTGTTCTGGGAGGACTCACCATCAACGCGGTAGCGCTGCAAGATGCGACTAAGGCGTTATGTGGGGAATAGCCCTGATAAGGAACTCCCACAAATCAGACGAAAGTTAGTGATACGGAAAACATCTCGAATAGTAGGCTGCTGAAGCAGCTATAGACCGTCGCGTCGTCGCGAACGTCGGTCGGCGTCGTGCGCTCTCGGTAATAGCGAACGACCGACTCGATAAACGCGTCGGCGTCGAGCTTTTGCGGCGCGTTCACACAGTGATATCTCCTAAGAGCCGGAATTTGATATTCTCGCTTTTCAGCCATCGCGTCACAATGTCTGTCGCTCTGTCACAATTATTGTCCGGGTCGCGAAAGATAGCGATTTCGAAAGCGCGACTGTTGAGAGAGTCGTTGTCAACATTGGGAGCGGGACCGTGACTTATCACGGTTAAGTCGTACACGACGTTTGCGCGCGCGAGCTCGCCGAGCACGCCGGCAAAATCTTCCTTCTGAGTCCGACCCATTTCCCTTGCGACGTGACGTTAAACATAATCCGACTGGCGACATTGACCGGCGCCTTTTCTTCGACGTCAGGGCTTACCGTCTTGCTGCTAACGTGATTCTGTGCAATCCACCGGTTTATCTTTTGCAGCGCGCGCTTATCCCGGCCATCGCTGTCGGCGTAGAGAATAATTTCGACCGTTCGACGAAACGCGCCGTCGTCGTCCTGCGAGCTTACTGCGTTCATGTCCCAGAACACGTCGCTAATTTCGTTGAGCACTTCGGCGATGGGATGCTTTAGAATCGAGACCGGAAACTTTTCCTCAAAATTCACTATTACTCGGTTCGCTACTTTTAACATCGCGTACGCTCCATTAGCTCAATTCCGCTAAAGCGTGACTGTAGCGAAATGTCCCACTTGTCTAGTACTGGCCAGGGCGTCCACCCATTATTTTCCCTTCGGCGCCCAAGAAATAATCACGCCACAAGAGACGCAGTAGACCAGCCATCCCTCCTCTCCCTGAAAGAATTTCGTTTGCGCCGTAATGTCGGAGCCACCACATTTCGGGCAGCATGGAGTAGCCATTTCGGACGCAAGTAACAAAGCGTTCACTGAGCGTCAAGAGGTACGAGCTCGGCGACGAGTTTCGCTTCAAGCTTGCCGAGAAATTTGTATTGCTGCTCCTGGGCCCAAGCTTCGGCGTCTTCGCGCGTGACGAACCGATGATCGCGCGAGATCGAGAACCAGCGCCGGCCATCCTTGATCGCGACGCAGAACGGCGCCGACCCATCATCCGAAGCCGGCGCCGGTTTCTTAGCGAAGAGATCGGCTTGCGCCGAATTCTTCTTTTTGCATACGTCTGCAAAGCTATTCGAGCTCGGCGAGATCGAGCTCGCGATTGCGCGCCGCTGCGCCGGCGGCGAGCTCGCCGAGCTTCTGTCGGCCGCGCTGCTCGACTTCGGCGATTGACTCCTGCAACGCTCGAACCGAGACGTCGGTATCCGGATACGCCGGAAACGTGACGGCGGCGACGTCGCCGTTATCAATATCGACTTTAAGCAGCCGGCGAACAATTGTTCCGTCGTCGTCGCGCGACCAGTCGTCGTCGAGCGTCCGAAATGAGAACGAGCATTGCGTGACGTCGCCGCGCTTAATCGACTCGGCGAGGCCTTCGGCGTCGTGATGCCGCGGAAGCGCGACCTCGAAGCGAAGTCCGTCGTCGTCGCGCCAACATCGCAGTGTGCCGGCTTTCGTGCGACCGTAAACCTTGTTCGGATTGTGATTAAACGTGAACCGAACGTCCGGATTCTTCGCGAGCGACTCGTCGAACGCTTGCGGGTCGATCTCTTCGCGAAAGCCCATCCCGCCGATTGGCAACGAACGCGTATAAAAGCGCGCTGCATAACCTTGCAGAACCGGCAACGGCTTGCCGTCCTTATCTTCCTCCGGCAGGATCTCGCGAAACTCGATTGACGAACCGATAATCCGACGTTCAACGTTTGCCATTCTTCGAGACCCCCTTTTTATTGAACGTGTTCGGGCATTCGCATTGATGCCCGCGACCATTCGAAACAAAGTACGCGTCGCAACGCGCGCGCTTGCTCGCGTGCTGATGCCGGCATTTCGGACAAAGCTTCAAACGTACCCGCTCCAGCCCCAGGACTTGCTCGACCTAACGGTTTAACCCGCGCGAGAACTCGGTGCCGGCGCATTCGCGCCGTATGACAGAGCGTGCATTCGGACTTCCGCCCGTCCGGCGAGCTCGGCTCGCGATAAAAGAGCGCGAGCGCCTTCGTCCGGGCGCAGATGGGCGAAATCACGGCTTGAACCCGTCCGAAATGGTGCAACCGGCCGCTTCGCCGGCAGACCTGGGCCGCGTCAGAAACACGCTTACAACCCTTGCGCTACAGGGTGGATTTGCTCTACGTGTACCTTAGCTCGTAAGGTCATAATGCAAATTCCGGCTAAAGGTTTCAGTGCTAGCCAGGATGAGGAGGCGACACCATGGTCTATCTGCAAGCATCTATAAAACTCCGGCCCGGAAAGCAGGCGGAATTCGTCGCCATGCTGAACAAGGCTGCCCCGGTGCTGGCCAAACGGGGAGTGAAGCTCCTCGGCAGCTACGCCAGTATGGTGGGGCGTCTGAACACGGTTGTGGATTTGTGGGAGGCGACCGACCCCAATGCGCTCCAGGCCGCACTGTCAGACCCCGAGCTTCAGAATATGGCGCCGCAGATGGCCGACATTATTGAGGACGAAACCCTGACACTCCTGACCAAGCTCCCTATCGGCTGAGCGCATATGCGGGGCGTTGAGAAGCCCATATACTCAGCTTCGAGCTCGCTGCCAGTCTCAACGCCCTTCACAAACAACTAGTTCTTGTGAACTACGTCCGGTCGCGCCACTTCGCCATTTCACGCTCGACAATTTGCGCTGCGCGTTCCTGCTCCCATCGGACGAGCAGCGTCTCGATATCATCGCGAGCGGCGAGCCACGCAGAGAGCGGGCGTTTCGACTCACGCGTATAGTCGGCGTCGGCCTCGCCGAATTCAGAATAAAATTTCTTAACTTCGCGCTCGAATTCCTTCACTTCTGGAAACTTCTTCGCGAGAAACCGCAGCCGAGTCGTCTCTTTCCGGACGAGCCGGTTCGCGCGTTCGGTTACGAGCTCGCGATAAGCTGCGACCATCGACGAGCGCTCGTCGTCGTCTTCTTCGCCGGAGACCTGCGGCTCGCGTGCCGGAGGCCTCGCCGGCTTCGCTTGCGTCGGTCCGGTCGGCGTCGCGCCGACTTGCTGAACGTTGAGCGGTTCGAGAAAGACGTCGAGCCCGGGCTCCGGATTGAAGCCTTCGCGCTCGTGCACTTCGTTGCGATTAACCCAACCGGAGATAATCGCGGCGTTCCACGCCTGGAAGCGCTGTGAGACGTCCGAGGCAATCGGTTGATGCGCGAGGAATTGTGTTCAAGGATCTCGCGCCGTATTTCGCTTGTGGCTCTAAATGACGGACCTGGCGTTTCAGAAGTTATTTGCGGGACGCCATACTAGCTCTCGTGTGCAGCCTTCGGTTGCGTGCGGAGAGAGCTGGCGGCCCATAAAGCGAGGGAGCCCAGAATCAAGGGCAAAAACGCGTTGATGATGTTTTGCCGCGCCAGCCTAAGCACTATCTCGATGACGGCGAGAACAAAAAGCAACCACGCAGCCCAGGCCCTCTTCTTGAGAATCGCAAATCCGAGGACCGTAATCCCAGCGCACTCGGCGATGACCCCAACTATTGCGCCGATTCTGGCAGCCTCTTGGGGTTCTGTTATCGGCGGAGCCGGCCGTGAGAGAAGTATCGGCAGCTCTGTAAAAAGTGACAACCCAACATACAGAAGTGCGAACGCAAACACGGCAATTGCTGCGGCAGGCGGTGGTTTTGCAGGATCAGCCCTCCCGAACGCATTCATAGCTAATCAGGCTGTAAACACCGCGGATAGCATAATGCGGACCTCACAAGCTCGTTTCTTCGCTGCTTCCGCGCGTTTTGCCTAGCGACGGCATGCTTCACCTTTGTGATCTTCCCTGTAGGCCGGAGAGAACAAAAGGAAAGAAGGCCAATTTCTTTAGTGGGACAGGCTTTCTAGCCTGTCGGTCTTCTATCTTCCAGAATGACCGGCTGGAAAGCCGGTCCCACTTAAAGAGGGCATGGCTGTGTCGGATTTTACGACATCAATTCTTTCGCTTTTTGGGTATCGACGTATTCGCGCACCCGGCGAATCTTGCCGCCTTCGAGTTCGAATACGAAGCAGTATTCATTTTCATAGTCTCTGCCGTTGGCCAGCTTGCCACGATTGGTCAACTCGAGAATTACGGTATCTCCGTCACCGTACGTGCGGTTGATCGGGGTCTGCAGACCATTCGGAAAAGTCTTGGCGGCATTGCGCGCGAACTCCAGGATGGCCGCCTTGCCTTTACGCAATCCAGACAGATTATTTAGATTACCCGGAATGAGCCAGCTTACTTCGTCCGACATATTAGCAAAGGCGCTCTTGATGTCGCCTTTGACGAACGCCTCCCAGGTGCTCTTTACCATCTGCTTGTTCGCTTCAACACTCATCGTCTGGTCCTCCTTGCCAATAGGCTAATAGGCTGCTTCTAGCAAGCTGACAATGTCTTCGCGAGTGACCGTCCTGTCGACCACCTTCGACCGTTCAACTTCGTCCAGCACGGTCGCCGCGATCTGGTGAATTTCGTCGCGGGGCACGCCGGCGTCCTTAAGAGTATGAGGAACGTCGAATTGGGCGATGAATCTGGCCACTCGATCCGCACAATCCAAAGCGCCAGCGCGGGGATTGCCGGGGTCGAAGCGTACGCCCAGGCCTTCCGCAATCGGCCCGAAGCGCTCCGGCGCAATCCCCGCCATGAACCGCATCGCATGTGGCATCGTAATGCAGGACGTGACCCCATGTGCCACGTCCCATTTCGGACCGATCTGGTGACCCAACGCGTGCGACACGCCAAAACGCGTATTCATCCCTCCGAAAATCGAAAACCAAGCCGCCATCTGACAGTGGCCACGATGAGCGAGGGTTTCATCGCCGGAGGTTTTGATCGAAGCCGGCAGATGTTCCATCAGCATCGCTATTGCCTTGACGGCGAGCGTATCGCTGATTAGCTGGTGGCGAATTGAATAGATTGCCTCCACGGCGTGGTCAAACGCCCGCATCCCGGTCGCCACCCACAGCCATTGTGGTGTCTCAAGGGTTACCGCCGGGTCATTAATGATGGTGCGCGGCTGCAGCCTCGGATCGACCACGCCGCCCTTTACCCGGGTGTCTTCGTTGGTTACGCCGCCTGCCGGCGTGTATTCACCCGCCGACAGGGTAGTGGGAATTGCGATTTCGACCAAATCGCGTTCGCTGTCGACGTTGGTGTTGGTGCCGCCGAAATCGATATGGCGCGCACCCGCACCAGGATCGCGTCCGGTTAGGATCGAGGCAGCGGCGACTTTGGCCGTATCAATGGGGCTGCCTCCGCCGAAGCTAATCAAGCAATCGGCATCAGTTCGCCTGATTTCATTTACCAGTTCGCGCACTGTCTTCAGCGGCACGTGCTGTTGCGCCCCCTTGTAGACCGCCGCGCACCGCGAACCCAGAGGCGACGTAACCTTGTCCAGCAGGGGCGAGCCGCCAAGGGTCTTGCCTGTTACGACCAGGGCACGTTTCAAGCCGCGGCGATCAAGTTCATTTGTGAGCGTCGCGACCTTGCCCGGACCGAAGATGACCCGCTCCAGCCGCGTGAAGTTGAATTCACCATTCGGAGCTTCCACGGATTTATTCCTCCTTTCCGCCGCGCGGCTGCGTGGCGAGCGACCTCATACCTGCACAGGATTTCTTTCGCGATGTTAGTTCTGCAGCCGAGCCCGGGCAAACAAAAACAGTGCCGCGCGGCCACTTCACGGAGGACGCCCAAAGAGGGCGCAGTCGCCCCTACGGTTCAATAATCACGAGAGTGCCGACGGGCAGCAGCCGTGCAAGTTCGCCGATGTCGCTATTATCGACCGAAATGCAGCCGGTGGTCCAATCGACATCGGCAACATTGAGGTAAGGCGAGTCGGTGCCATGGATTCCGATTTGGCCGCCTTCATGTGCGCTGGCCGGGATCAAATGTGAAGCGCGCCCCTGTTCAAACCGCTCATGGTCCTGCTCATTCGGGTAATTTATATGCAAAAACCATCTGAAGCGCGCGCTGCGACGCTTGCCCACGATTAGATAGTTACCCTCCGGGGTTCGCCGATCGCCCTCCCACAACTTGGCGCCTGCCTCGGGGCTCCTGCCGAAGACTGCGTGATAAGTCCTGTAAAGCTGGCCCCTGAAATAAACTTCAAGCCGATGCTGCGATTTGTAGGCATGCACCACCCAATTGAACGGATCCTCTCTCAGCGAACCGCCACTCTCGCGGGGCACACTCATGCCATCGATCTGAATATGCGCTGTCGCAGAAGCTGTTGCTGCACCCGGCACGGGCGGCTGGCCGGCGGCCGTTCCCCTGTTCGGCGGCACAGAAGCTGACGCGCATACCGTACCGGAGGCATCGCAGATTAGCGGTGGTGGCGTGGTTGCGGCTGTTTCCTGCTTCGATGGCTGCAATTCGGGAGCCGCGAGCGGAGACGGCGATGGCGCGGCAACCGGCGCCGAACTCGGTACCTTGCGCATTGGAGGCGAGGGAGCAGAAGTGACGGCTTTAGCGGTGCCGCTTTCGCGTTTGCCTACCGCGATACATATCTCGCCGGAAGAGTCGCAAATCAGCGAACTCATGACCGTCGAGCCTCCTCGATATGACATGGCTGCGCACGTTGGACATGCATCAGCAGGGTGCTGAGAAGGGGTTACGACTGGCATTCCCTGGGAGTTCGGACTCAACACGCTGCGGGAGAGATGGCTTCCTTCCTCTAGTTCTCTCCCGCTTGTGGGGGAGACTACAGAGGGGGAAGTAGGCTGTTGAGGCTTTTCCAACAGACTGCCAGGCGAAATGGGCGATTGCGCAATCGCAATTGACCCCCATAGTAGGACCAATCCTGTGGCTGCAGTGGCCCAGAGCCAGCTCGATTTATGCATTCTCCTAACCCCTCCTCCCACAAGCCTTATTCTAAATCGGCTGCCGTGGTGGTCAATTGTCCTTTGGGGCGTTCGCGGCGAGTTTTCCGTTTAACAAGACCACAGAGCGGCTTATTGCAGCCGGTCGGCCGCCGGATCTGCTAAAGATAACGAAGCAGGAATAACCGTTGCCGGAAGCCGCGCAGCGTTAACTACCGGGCGTTTTGGTGCTCAAGATGGACACGGACCTTGCTCAAGCGATGGCTGCCCTGACTACAGGAATTTATGTTCTGACTGTAAATGACGCCGGCCAACATCACGGCATGTCATCGTCGTGGGTAACGCAGGTATCGGGCGAGCCGGTGCTGTTCAGCGCTGCGGTAGACGTTAATCACTTCTCGCGTCCAATCATCGCCCGCACCCGGATCTTCGGCCTCAACATCGTGGGTCGCCGGGGCAAGGCCCTGGAAGATTACTTTTATTCGCCGGGCGCCAAGCGTCCCGACAATTTGGCTGAACTCGAATATGAACTCTCACCGAAGCTGGCCGTGCCGTGGCTGGGACTGGCGGCGGTGTCGATCGAGGCCCGCGTGCTGAATTCGTTCATCGCGGGCGACCATACGATCTTTGTCGCCGAGCCGGTTGGCGTGTGTATCCGTCAGGCTGACCGCCCGTTGACGTCGCTTGAACTCGATTATGTGTATGTGGGTGGGAAAGTGGTTCTGCCGCGCGATCGTAGCGGCTGGTAATGGAACTCTTTTATTGTTCGGTCTCCAAAATCGCAGTAACAAATGCAACAAGTGAGGCCGCTGGGACCCGAGGTTCGGAGCTTGGCCTCTGTCATCCTGAGCACCGCGAAGGATCTACGCGGAGCGATTCTCCGGCAGCATCGCGGTTCAAACTGGCTTTAGCCCTTGCGCACGCGTATCGCCGCGCTTCGCGTAGATTCCTCGGCTTCGCTCGGAATGACAGAAAAGGCGGCTTTGAGTGGAGAGTCTGTCACTGTGATTTATGAGGCGCGACACTAGTCTAGCAGGGGTCCTGATCGCCGAGGGCGCATCGCCTAATCGAAGGCGAGTTCGCAATTTGAACTGGCTGCGAATATGTTAGCGGAATGCGTTAAAGGAGCTGGCGAATGGGAATTGGAGAAACGACGAAGCGAATTACTTATGTAATCGCTATCTGTTTAGCTGCCGGCATATATATTGGCGGAACGGCAGCCGGTGAGAACGCTCAGGCCCCGATGGACGGTGCGTCTGGTTCAACTATTCCGCCTGGCACTGTCATCACGATGGCCAACTGGCAGCGCTACCGCGCTTTTATGCCCGATGGGATGGCGGCATTGTTCGAGGGCAAGTACTTCTGGAAAATGCCGCCCGACGTGCGCATCGAAATCGGTCCAACTGTTATCCTCCCGCTGCCGCGTGGATATCTAGCAGCCACGGAGAGGTATTCACCGCAGGTGCGCCTGGTTGAACTGCCTGATGGCGGCGTGACGCTCGACAACTATCACGGCGGCATACCATTCCCCAATCCGGCAGAACCGCACAAAGGATGGAAGACGCTAGCGAATGTCTGGTATCGGTACATTCCGCATCTGTCAGTCGACACTTACGGCTCGGGCTGCGCGATCGACGCCACACTAAATTACAACTGTCAGGCCTATACTGCAGTGAAGCGCCAGCTCGCTTATAACACCGACGCGGAGGCTCCCGCCGAGCCGCCGGGACCCAATGCCAAATATTTTACCGAGTGGTTCATGACTCTTGAACCTGAGCAGGATAGGTATACTGCCTATCTGACTGTTAACTATGCCGACCCGTCCCGCTCTGAAGATGAATATGCATTCCTGCCTGCGTTGCGCCGCTACCAGCCGGTTTCGAGCACGGCGCGATGTTCCGAGAGCGGCGGCATGGATGCGACTTTCGAGGACTTTCACAACGGTTTCGATTCCAACCTGACCGAACTCGATGCTGAATATATCGCCCATCGCAGGATAATCGCGCTGGTCGATCCCCATCCGCCGACCGCGCCATTCCCGGCAGACGTTGATATGCCGCTCGGTTGGCCCACGCCGAGTTGGGGCAAATGGCAGGTTCGTGACGTTGATGTATTAAAGATAAAAAAAATCCCGGCCAAAACCGCAGGTTACTGTTACGGCCGCCGGGTAATGTATGCGGATAGTCAGTTCTCGTCGATCTTGTGGGAAGAGATGGACAACATGCAGATGCAGCCGTGGAAGATCCTCGCAATCTTCCCGCTGCAGGTGGATGTCCCGCAGGTGGGTGCGATCAATACGGCCGCCCTCGACGTCGAGGTGTTCTGGGATATTCAGCGCCACCACGCGTCGTTTTCAAGCGAGCCGGCCAACGGCCGCCCCTATTACATCAACGAGCAGGCGCCGCATGAATATCACGACGACGCGCGCTATACGACACCCGCCGGACTCAATTTGATCATGCGATAGACTCGTCTCCGGGAATAACTAAACAGTAAGAGCCGCTTCCCTCATTCTGAGCTCGTGGAGCTTACTCTCTGCTTTTGCTGGTGTCGCAACCGCGGCAATCGTAATTTTGATCCCTATACGCTGAGCTATAGTTCCTGTCACATAACGCTTGACATCGTGTCGCATAACGCGTTACGTTAACGAGATGGCGCCATGATCGCGAGCTTCTGGCACAAGGGTTTGGAGGAGCTGTTCCATACTGGCCGCAGCGCGAAAGTGGATCCCAGGCTGAGGCAACGGTGCATTGACATCCTAGACGCGCTCGACGCGGCCAACACTCTCAAGGATCTCAACGTGCCGGGATTCCAGTTGCATGAGCTCCACACCGATCCAGTTCGCTATAGCATTCACGTCAACGGGCCATGGACGATCACCTTTGAGTGGGAGGCGCCGAGGGCCAGGCGTGTGGATTTGGAACAGTACCATTGATTAAAGCGGGGGGCAGTGCAAAGAGAACATAGCCATGCGAGAGGAATCAGCTGTCGACCGCGAAAAGATGACCCGGCCGCCGGTGCATCCTGGGGTTTTCTTCGAGCGTAACATTCTGCCCGAGTTCCGCCGACAGAATCGCACCATCGGCGAGATCGCGACGCTGCTTGGCATCAGCCGCCAGACCCTGCACCGCGTGATGGCGGGGCAGCAGCCGATTAGCCCGGACACCGCGGTTCGGCTTGGCAAACTCTGCGGCAATGGTCCAGATTTGTGGCTCAATATGCAGGCGCGTTACGACGCGTGGGAGGCCACACGGCGGCTGGCTCCTCAGCTCAAGAAGATCCCAACGCTCAGAGAATAGACGGATTGGAGAAACACCAGGTCGTCCTTGGCACTTGAATGAGCATTAGATGAGTACCGCCCACGGATCAGACTGCTGCCAGATTCAGGTTACATAGGCATTGAGCATTACCCGTCATTTTCAGCAAGGGTGACGTTGTCACGCGTTTAGTCAACCGTCGGTGCCAGCCCTCGTCACCCTGGCGACATGTCGATTCGGAACCTTAAACCTCTGCAAAGACTCGCCGAACCTCTGCGCCTCATCATTGAGAACGGCTGTCATCGAGCGTTGATTCCGCCAGAAACAAACAGAGCTTGCTCTCCGCGCCTCTGCTTCCGAGATCTCTCCCCCTGCCTAGGGGAGATACGGCGCAGTGGCCACAGGCTTTAGCCTGTGCTTGACGGATGACAGGCTGAAGCCTGTCGCCACGCAGAGAGGGTCCTTATTCAGCGCGTCTGCGCGCTGCTTCAGAATCTTAATGGGTCGTCGGACTCGGCGAGTCCGCGTTCGGCCCCGATGCCGCCTTTCCTTCGTTTCAACTGCACAGCGGAGAGACGTCGAGCAAGGGTGACGATGTCACCCGTTTAGTGCTCATGCGACCGGTTTTACGCTTGTTTGTGCGATTGCGAGCGGCGCCCTGCATTTTCGCCTTCTGTGGTCGGCGCCGCTCGCAGCTGACTCTCGGTTACGGAGACTGAACGTGAACGACAAGACTCTCTTCGACAGAACCCGCCTGGAAACGGCTCGCCTATCAATGCCGTGCGCACTGTACACAGCCCCGCCGCTGGAGGCCGGCGAAATGATCTTCCGGCGTATCCTAAATGATTTCCACATCGCACCTTCTCTGGATGCACCGCACTCACCTGCAAGGAAACCCACTGGCGGGTGTGAACTTTGATGCCGGCGCGCTCGAAAGTGGCGATGCTGCCGGAGGAGGTGCGAACTGAATTGGAGCGCAGGATCGTCGAGCGCTCGTTCAGCGGCTATCAAGATCTTGCTGACTGGCTCCAGACGAAGGGTTATCAGATCGCTCATGACAGCATTCAACGCCACGGCGCCAGGCTCGGGCGAAAAATGGCGGCGATGGAGCAGCTCACTCATGAAGCCCACGCAATCGCCGCGGCCATCGATCATTCTGATACAACCGTCGTCGAGGTCTCGATCCAGCTCATCCATCATAGAATACTTGCGCTGCTGCTCGAGGAGCCCGCCAGCAACCAGGAATCCAGTAGCGCAGGCGTTCCTGCGCCCAAATCCGATTTCGCCTGCCGACAGACACTTGGATTGCCTGATTTAGCCCGCATGACGCGCATCCTGGCCGACCTCAACCGAATCACCATGGCGCGTCAACGCCAAGCTGACACGGCCGGTTCGCAGGCCAGGCAACCGACCCGCGCAGCGCACGCCAAAACGAGCGGCGGGGGTCTTTCAGAGGAAGCCTACCATGCTATCCGCAACGCGTTGCTCGGCATCGATCCGTTCGATCCCGAGCACCGCGAGGGATCCGATGGCGCAGACGTCCCCGGCCACGCACCTGGGCAGCGCGAGCCAGAGGGTGCTGAGGAATCCGATAACCCAGACGCCGATGGCTATACATCTCAGGCGGAGGAATCGATTAGCCCTGCAGCCGCGTCTTCTCTACGGGAGCCGCTGGCGGACGCAGCTGACGGGCCTCAGACGCAGCTAGACGCAGATAGACGGAGCTCTACGCCGAAACCCGGCTCGGTTATGCGCTTTACAAGATGAGACCGATCGTATCGCCCCGTTGGGCCGACACTCGTCGCCAGGATATTCGCTGAACCCTTGGAAGAACCCTCGTTAGAATCGATACTGCTGCATTACCAGCGCCAATGGCTCACTGATCGGGCTCCGGTCAAGGTCTACGAAAAATCCCGCCGGATCGGCATCACCTGGACTGAATCGGCTGACGCCGCACTCAACGCGGCCAGGCGCGGCGGCACGGATTGGTGGTACATCGGTTACAACAAGGAGATGGCGCTTGAATTCGTCGAGGCCGCCGCCGGATGGACTCGGCGTTTCAACCACGCCGCGCGCACCATCGAAGAGATCGCTGTGGCTGACGAGGACGACGATATTCTCGCGTACCGCATACGCTACGCTTCCGGCCACAAAATAGTTGCTTTGTCGTCGCGGCCGTCCAACCTGCGCGGCAAGCAGGGAGTCGCGATTCTCGACGAAGCCGCCTTTCATGACGATCTCCCAGGGCTGCTCAAGGCGGCCCTCGCGCTTACGATGTGGGGCGGACGCGTCCATATCATCTCGACACACTGCGGGGCCGCCAATCCATTCAATCAGCTCGTCGACGATATCCGGGCCGGGCGCAGGCCCTATTCGCTCCATCGTACGACGCTCGACGATGCCCTAGCGGCGGGGCTCTACCGCGCCATTTGCCGCGATAGCAAGGTGTCATGGACCGTGGCAGGTGAAAGAGCCTGGCGTGCCGAACTGATGGCCGAATACGGCAGCGACGCTGGGGAGGAATTACTCTGCATCCCGAGCGTCAGCAGCGGAGTTTTTCTCCCTTCGGCCCTGGTTGAATCTAGAATGAGGGACGAGATTCCGGTGCTGCGCTGGCATTGCGGCGCCAGCGCTATCGAGCGGGGCAACGCGGCGTTGGTGAAAGACGCCGAGGATTGGATCGCCGCGGAGTTAGCGCCGGCGATGGCGCGGCTTGACCGGGACCTGATGAGTTGCTTCGGCGAGGATTTCGGCCGCTCCGGCGACCTCACCGTGATCTGGCCGCTGCAAATCGCGCCGAACCTGGTGCGCCGCACGCCTTTTCTGGTGGAGTTGCGGGGCGTGCCCTTCAAGCAGCAGGAACAAGTGCTCTTCTATATCGTCGACCGGCTGCCGAGGTTCATCGGCGGCGCGATGGATGCGCGCGGCAACGGCCAGTATCTGGCGGAAGAGGCAGCGCTCAGGTACGGGTCTCGGATTGAGCAGGTGATGCTGTCGGTCGAATGGTATCGAGAGAATATGCCGCGCTACAAAGCTGCTTTCGAGGACGGCAAGATCGAGTTGCCCCGCCACGCCGATATTCTGGCGGATCATCGACTGCTGCGGATGCAACAGGGCGTCGCCCGCTTATCTGAGCGCCGCACGCGCGGCGACGACCGCAATCAGCGCCATGGTGACTCGGCCATCGCGGGCGCGCTCGCTTATTACGCCAGCTATTCGAACCAACAGGAATACGCCTATACGGCAGTGAACAGCAGAAGCGCGCGGATGGAACTGCGCGGCGACAGCAACGAGCGTGAGGCGCTCAGCGCCTCCAGGATTTGGGGTGAAAGCAGAACCCGTTTCCGTTCCGGCAGTTGGTGATGTTTTCTCCTGGTCTATCCCAAAGACCGCAACAGCAATTGAGCATTACTAAATGCCTATTTCACTTTTACCGCCCGGCCAGTTTTTTGCCGGCTTCGAATGCTCTATCTACCAGAGTTGGAATAGTAATAATGATGCGGAAGCCTTGCTCCAGCCTTTTTTCGACGTCTTCGGGACGGAACGCTATGCATGCGCAAGCGACGTTGTACTGCTTGCAGGCTTTCAGAATCTGTTGCATGCCTTCCTCTACCCTTGGATCAGTCATGTTCGCGGGCACGCCCAACTCCATCGCGAGATCACCCGATCCCGCCCAAATTGCGCTGATTCCCTTGACCTCCTTCAGAATATTCGGCAAGTTGCGCACGCCTTGCACCCCTTCGACGAGCGGCATGAAAAACATCTCGCCGCGCGGATCGAGCGGCCACAAGTCTGCAAGCTCCGTATACTCTCTTCCGTTTAATCCCCAATACCGCGGCGCCACCATCGGTGCCCATCCCCGTTGTCCGGCCGGCTCATAGTCCGCGGCCCCGGCCGCTTGCGGGTAGCGACATGCGATCACCGCGGCTTGTGCCTGCTCGGCGGTGTCCAGATGCGGCAGGATCAATCCGTAAACGCCCGTGTCGAGAGTTTGCTTGATGACCCACTGGTTCAGTTCCCGCGCGTTGGGTGGCACTCGCACAAATGGCACAACATCAGGTTGCAGGCTGCCACTGTTGGCAATGCGCCGGCGATTCAACAGAAATTGCAACGAGAGGCGCAGATTTGGAAAATCGAAACCCGCATGTTCCATCTCAAAGATAATAAAGTCATAGCCCAAGTCCGCGAGGGCCATCGCGTTTTCGAACTCGCCAGGTGTCACGACCGCTCCGCCGAACACAACCTTTCCCTGTTCCAGCAGTTCGATCACTTTGTTCAATCGCGGCATCGCACGCTCCCCTGGAAGTTGATGGATCCGGCCATGGTGAATAAATGCGTTTTTCGGCTCGCCTTTCAAGACTCCCGCATACGACCTATCCCCCTCGCCCCCTTTCCTTCAAGGGAAAGGGAGACCACGCACAGAAAATCGACGGCCTCAATTTTATGGTGAGAACTAAGTTGTTACCGAGTCAGAGATTCCTGGCGTCTCCACCGGCCGGGCTTGGCGATTCAGCCGGCGGCGGATTGATCGGCAAGCCGGTGCCTATCGACGGCGTCGGTGATGGTGCTGGTGTGGACGGCACAGCCGGAACGCTGGGCGTCGGTGTGGGAAGGATTGAAGTGGGGGTGCTGGTCGGAGCAATCGAGGGTATCGGCGATGGTACGAGGGACGATGCCACACCCGGAGTAGTCGTCGTCTCCGGGGCGGGGACGGCCGGAGAGGCGACAGGCGATGGAGACGGGGCTTGGCTGCCGGTTAACAGAGCGGTGCCGATTCCGTAATCGTACACCATCACGCTGCCGAGGTGGCCCTGATAAACTATCAGGGCGCCGGCGATTATCGCCGCCAGGAGATAGATCGGCCGCGACACAGCAATGAAGCCGATGAATTGAAGTCCCAGCCGCCATATTGCGAGCGCGCCAAACACCCACGGCAGGATATTTCCCCACCACGCGTGATTCCGCAGCACTGTCTTGCCGGCTCCGCTTACCCAGCCCCACACACGATGAGCTTCCCATCCGCCGGTGACGTTGGAGCCTGCCGCCCCGATGGCGCCAACGATCATCAGGGTCAACGCCATGTATCTCATCCACAAGCGTGCGGAAAATAAGCTGGCTATCAGATCCGTCACGATTCCGAGCAGAATCAGAGCAACGGTGAAATGGTCGACAAAGGGGTGAGGTTGCCAGCCTTTCAGGTACTCGATAACCGCCTGCATCATTCTCCTATGCCCGCTTGTGGTGTAGGTGTATTGCCCGCGGCGGGGGCCAGTCTAATGAAAAATTCCAGCGATTATTGCAGGCGGTTTCCTGCGCGACAAGCGACACCATGCGGCGGGTGGTCCCTTGGCATCGCACGCCGCAAAAGATCCATTAAGCCTAAAAATTTGTGCTTTGCGAGAGTCTACTTATAGTCCGGGAATTCTGCGCTCCGGCAGCTCAGCGGCAGCGCGCGCGATTCGATTCGCTGACGGTCCGCGGAAGCGACCCATGACGAAGTATTGATAGAGCAGATAAAGGTCGAAGAGTATGACGATTGCCCATAAGCTGTATGCTGATGACGCGGTCATCAGTCTCAATTCGATGATGGTTCGCGAAAGGCCGAATCCGACGATCCACGCATCAAAACTCATGCAAATCCGTCTGAAGGTTTCGCTGTGCATATAACGAATCAGGTACGAGCCCAGAGGGAGGCCAAGCAGCACCGCCGGCGCAAGCGGAATCACCAGATGCATGGTGTGGGAGCTAAATAGCCCCAGGCATGCGTACACCAATGCCGTCAGCGTCGTTTCGACCACTCGGACGGTGCCCAACGCTGCGCGAAATTCCTCTTTATGAAGTCCCTGGTTATTGAACATCAGAGCCAGCGGTGGTCCCGAGATTGTGGTGGTCGAGTAAAGCAGGCCGACCCCAACTCCGAGTGGCAAACCTGCCGCATGCTCAGCGTGAATCGGTCGGCGAACGCCGGCTGCCTGCAGGAGAATTAAGGGAAGCAAAACCACATAGGTCCAGAACTTCAGCAATCCGGGATTTGCGCTGTTCAGCAAGTAGCTCCCAATCAGGATGCCCGGCACGAGACCGATCAGGATCGGAAAGGCGCGTCGGCGAACCACCGCCAAACTCCCCCGGTTATGGAGGACGACCCAACTATTGATGGCCAGTTCGACCAGAACCAGGGCTGGGCTGAGGACCTTTTGTGGCAGAAATAACAGGGCTATCGGAACGGTCAGCGATGAAAAACCATAGCCCAAGGCCCCGTTGACCGCAGCTGCGAACAGTGCGACTAGAAAGAGAATCGCTTGCCCTAAATCAAGACTCACCTTAGCTGACCTTCCAGTATATCATCTAATGCATGCTATCAGATGTTATTTACTTGCAAATTCATCCCGCTTGACTAACAGCAGGCTTGAATATGCCGCTTGACGGTCGGCCAGTCACTATACAATCTATCGGATTAGTAGGCAAGTAGTAAAAGGACGACGCCCCGGTTTCAACCTCGTCTACACTTCGGCGCCGGGCAGGCTCTGATCAGCGCAACTGAAATGAGGGACCCATAAAGCTGACCGCGCTGGTCCACTCACTAGCCGAGCGCGAACCGAACGACTGCGCCCTTGCCATGAAGCCGCCATCGACCACCATCGCAGTGCCCGTAATCCATTCGGACTCGCCGCTGGCAAGAAACAGCGCCATATTCGCGATATCATCCGGCTGGCCAGCGCGCCGAATCGGCTGCGATTCTGCCAGCACTTCCGCGCTCCTCTGGGACCGTCTGCCCGCAATCGGGGTGTCGATGCCGCCGGGGCAGATGCAATTGACCCGAATATGATCCTTGGCCAACTCAACCGCAGCGCACTGAGTCAGGTTGATTACGCCGGCCTTGGCCGCACTGTAAATCGTGGGACCGAACCCACCTCGCATTCCTGCGATCGAAGCGGTCGAGATAATTGAGCCACCGCCGCTTCGGCGCATCGGGGGAATCGAATGCTTGATGCCGAAGAACACGCCCCGCAGCAAGACCGCGTGCGTTGAATCCCAGCTCTCGGCGCTGATTTCCTCCAGAGGACCCAGCGCGCCGACGAAACCGGCATTGTTGAAGGTGATATCGAGCCGGCCAAATTCGCTGAGTGCGCGCGCAATCAACGCCTTGATGTCGACCTCGGCGGCGACGTCGGTTCTTTGAAAAACCGCGCGCCCACCGCTTTCCTTGCAATCGCGCACGGTTGCCGCCCCGCCGTCCTCATTGAGGTCGGCGACTACAACGGCGGCACCTTCGCCGGCAAAGCGAATTGCCGTGGCGCGACCCATCCCACTGGCGGCGCCAGTAATCACTGCGACTTTGTTATCGAGTCGTCCCATCGCGATGCCCTCCTCTGCGTTCCGTCATATTGGATGGAGAAAGCCGATAGCGCTGGAGAAGCCCGGCGTCAAACGAGCGCACGACTTCGCAGTCCTGTGCTAGCGCCAGGGTCTTGAGTTTCGATATTTGGCGGGCGATGCTTGACGTGCGCCGCAAAAAGGAGATCTCGAATCATGAAATTTATGTATTTTTTCCTTCCGACTCTACCTGCCACGTTCGAGGAGCGGCGCAAGCTGCGCCCAATCGCGAGCCATCCGGAACGATGGCAGCGCATGATTGACGAAGTCACCCAACTCGCCCGGGTGGCTGAAGACATGGGCTGCGATGCGGTCACTTTCCCAGAGCATCATCTGCACAGCGAAGGCATGGAACTGGGATCTCTGCCGGTGCTCACCCAACATGTGATTCATAATACCAAGCACATCAAAGTGGGACCGATTGGTTACGTGCTGCCGGGATGGAACCCGCTGCGCCTGGCCTTGGAAATCGCCTGGCTCGATCAGCTTACCAAGGGGCGGTCATTTGTGGGCTTTGCGCGCGGATACCAGACGCGATGGCTCAACCAGATGGCGCAAAAGGTCGATGTTACCGCCACGCTAAGCGATAAGAGCGAGGCCGATCGGGTAAATCGTGAAGCCTTCGAGGAAGTCTTCCAGTTTCTCAAGCTCGCTTGGGGTGACCAGCCATTCAGGTTCAAAGGTAAATACTACGAGTATCCGCATCCGCAGGAGGGCACGCCGTGGCCGGCTGCAGAATGGACGCGCGAGTATGGCTTCCCGGGCGAGGTTGATGAACTTGGCCGGATTCAGCAAATCAACGTCGTTCCTAAGCCCTACCAGCGGCCTCATCCACCTTTATTCCAGGCCTTCTCAGTAAGCGAGGAGACCATCCGATGGTGTGCTCGTGAGGGAATTATCCCCACCATCCTACTGCCGCAACCGCCGGTGGTACGTAAACTTGTCGAAGCTTACCAGCAGGAGTCGCGCTCGGCCGGACGCAACCTTAAGTTGGGCGAGAGCGTGGGGGTGGTTCATTGCGTGTATCTCGGCGGCAGCAAAGAGGCAGCGCGCAAGCTGGCCAATGAAGGGATCGTCGCCGGCTTCCGCAACTTTTTCCATCACTTCGGGTTCTCCGAGGCATTTCGTGAAGACCAGGATGAGGCCCGGTACCCGCGCGGCAAAGTGAACCTGCCTGCTTCGGAAATCACCATTGAACGCATGGAACGTGTCGATTTCGCCTATGCCGGGACGGTGGACGATGTTCGCCGCGGAATCGATGCAATGGTCGAGAATGCGCACCCGGAATGGTTCGTATGGCAGGGCGACCAAGGCTTGCTGCCACTGGATGAGGTCAAGCGCCAACTCGAAACTTTCGGAAAGGAGATAATACCTCGATACAAATAGTCAGGCGGGCGCTGCGCGACACAATCGGTTGCGGGCACCATCCGACAGAGCATCAGCATGGCTGATTACGACGTCATTATAGTGGGCGCAGGCAACGCCGCCCTCGCCGCCGCCGTTTCGGCGCGCAATTTGGGGGCGGAACGCGTGCTGGTGCTGGAAAAGGCTTCAGAGGAAATGCGCGGCGGGAATACACATTATAGCGGCGGCCTACTGAGAATCGCCTTTGACCGCGTCGATGAAATAATGCGCCTCGTGCCCCGCGCCAGTGAACTTGAAGGTTTCATCGAAGGCATTGAACCATATCCCGCTCAGAGCTTCTGGTCTGATCTCCGCCGGATGACGAGTGAGCGCACTGACCCAGAGCTTGCGCAAATCCTGATTTCGAATTCGTACGATACGGCATGCTGGATGGGCGAGCAGGGCATTAGGTTCGAGCCGGCCATCACCCTCGGCGCGGTTAAGGTAGGCGGCGTCATCAAGTGGGCCAAAGGCGCGATCGTACGGGCGGTCAACGAGGGTATAGGCCTTTCGCGGATGTGGTTCTCGATCGCGCAACGAAAGGGCGTCGAAATCCGTTACAACACACCGGCCATCCGCCTCGTGCAGAACAGCCTAGGCCGGGTGTGCGGGGTGGTAGTACGCGACGCGAGCGGCATCCACGAGGTTAGCGGCCGCGCAGTTGTGCTCGGATGTGGCGGTTTCGAGGCCAATGCCGCCTGGCGCGCGCAATATCTCGGCCGTCCATGGGATCATGCCAAAGTGCGTGGCACGCCGCACAATCAGGGTGACGGACTGCGGATGGCGCTCGAAATTGGCGCACTACCTTGGGGCCAGTGGAGCGGCTGCCATGCCACGCCGATCAATGCCGATGCGCCCCCATTCGGCGACCGTCAGCTCACGGATAAGACTAACCGTCTATCGTATCCATATGGCGTTATGATCAATCGGCGCGGCCTCCGTTTTGTTGATGAAGGTGAAGATCAGGCCTTGTTCACCTACGCAAAGTTCGGTGGCGCGATTCTCAATCAGCCCGGAGGCGCTGCGTACCAGATTTTCGATGCGAAGGTGACCGGCCTGCTTGAGCCTCGGTACGCGACGAGCCAGCCGATTAGCGCCGACCGACTCGATGAGCTAGTGCGGAAGCTTGAGGTCGATCACGAAGCGGCGCTTCGCACGCTGAACGATTTCAACAGTGCATGCGGCGATGGGCTGTTCAATCCTGGCGAGCGCGACGGTATGGCGACCCGAGGACTTGCGTTGCCGAAATCGAACTGGGCGCAGAAGGTGGAGACCCGTCCTTTTTCAGCTTATCCGGTGACAGGCGGGATTACCTTTTCGTTCGGTGGCCTCAAAATAAATGAGCGCGCCCAGGTTGTGGGTACGGACTGGAATCCGATTCCGGGCCTCTACACCTGCGGCGAAATGGTTGGTGGCTTGTTCCATCACAATTATCCTGGTGGCTCGGGCCTGATGTCAGGCGCCGTATTCGGCAGAATCGCAGGCGCGAATGCCGCGCACAGCGCCGACTGATGCCAGGCACCAGTCGAAGATAGTCGCTTCGGCGCTTGAAATAAGCAAAGATGTTGCTGATCATTGCTGTCTCGATTCGCCGTCCGAGGTCCGGTTAACACAACCGGGGTCGGAAAACTAACGCACTGAGAGGAGCATCATTATGGCCGTCAACTGCGAAAAAGTCGTCAACGATCTCTTCGCCGCCTGGAGCCGCCTCAACCTTGACGAGATCATGAGCCACTTCGACGAAAACGGGGTCTGGGACAATGTGCCGATGAACAACCCGGCCAAAGGCAAGGCTGCAGTCCGCGAGATCACCCAGGGCTTTCTGAAGGATACAGCCGCTTTCGAAGTAAAAATCCTCAAAAGTGCGCACGAAGGTAACCTCGTTTTCAACGAACGGGTCGACACGATCCGGATGAAGAATGGCAAAAGCGCGGCAATTCCGGTCGCCGGAGTCTTTGAACTGAACGACGCCGGCAAGATCACCAGTTGGCGCGATTACTTCGATATCGCCACGTTCAACAAACAGATTGCTTGAAGGCGCCTGGGCAGCTTTTCAGCGGTCGGCGTTTAGCCTGAGCTGAAGGCAGACGATACCGTCGATTTTCATGGAGAGCAAAGGAGAATCGGGATTCCTCGCGCGGGAATGACAGAAAGGGCGCGCACACCTCTTAGCTTGTCATTCACGCGTGCATGGCTGCCGCGCGTGAAGAATCCCGTTCTTTTCCGGCTAGAGGCCAAAACAGGGAAGATCCACGCTTCATCCAGGAGGGTTTTTTCATGAGTGCAGCCGCGACCCGAGAGTTCAAAGTCATCGGAACTCGTCCCATTCGTCACGATGGCATCGACAAGGTCACCGGGCGGGCGAAATATGGCGCTGACGTGAGCTATCCGGACATGCTCCATGGCAAAGTGTTGCGTAGTCCTCATGCTCATGCGCGGATCAGATCGATCAATGTCGAGAAAGCGCGGCACTTGCCCGGCGTCAAGACGATTATAACCGGAGCCGATTTGCCCGAACTGCCCAACCAGATGGTCGCGATGGGCGAACTGCCGATGAATCCACACTTCCTTGTCCGCAATATCATAGCGAAAGAGAAAGCGCTCTATTCCGGACATGCGGTTGCTGCGGTAGCGGCGGTATCGCCGCACATAGCAGAGGAAGCGCTCAGGTTGATCGAAGTTGATTATGAACCGCTGCCGCCGTTGATGAGCGTGCGTGATGCGATGGCGCCGGATGCCCCCGCTTTGGTCGCCGGTGTGGAAAATCCCGAGGCGCCAGGCAAGCCCACCAACATCGCGTCCCACGTGCAGTTTACACGTGGCGACCTTAAGGCGGGATTTGCAGCGGCTGATTATGTTGTTGAGCGTGAGTTCAACACCGCGATGGTCCACCAGGGCTATATCGAGCCGCACAATGCCCTGGGAATCTATCACGCTAACGGGCACGCGACCGTGCACTGCTCCACGCAGGGGCCATTTGAAGTGCGCGCGATGTGCGCGCAACTGCTGCAGATGCCCGAGAGCAGCATCAAAGTGGTGCCGGGCGAGATTGGTGGCGGCTTCGGCGGCAAGATTAACGTCTATCTTGAACCGCTGGCGATTTTGCTCTCGAAGAAAACCGGCCATCCCGTGAAATTGGTAATGGG
>Ga0187846_10000197_pt1 | contig 36938 bp, 65 predicted proteins | sample TC_taG_FD_161473 | JGI IMG/M metagenome (GOLD analysis project Ga0187846, IMG submission 161473) | Biofilm microbial communities from the roof of an iron ore cave, State of Minas Gerais, Brazil - TC_06 Biofilm (v2) | ecosystem: Environmental > Terrestrial > Deep subsurface > Cave > Wall biofilm... | reverse complement strand
CGCCAGAGCCATCGCCAGAGCCATCGCCAGAGCCATCGCCAGAGCCATCGCCAGAGCCATCGCCAGAGCCATCGCCAGAGCCATCGCCAGAGCCAGAGCCATAAATAAAATTACTATTTAAACTTTCCATATGGGAACTTCTTTTATTGATGATTTTGCTTTTTCAGTAACATCTAATATTTCAATTGATTCTAATAGCTCTACTCTATTAACTTCACATGGGAATTTACATTTATCAGGTTTTGATGTTCCTTCCATTGCTAATTGAGATAATGAGGCAGCACCTTCCCAATACCATAATCTTCGTGCATTTAATAAAACAACTTCTTTTTCATTTCTTGATTCTAGTTCTCCAGCAAATACACCTGCTGAATAAGTCCTAACAATGACATATTTCATAAAATTCCTACATTTAATTAATTTTAATAATTTGAATATTATATGATATGTATTATGATATCAAACTTTATGAGTATATTATGATGAGTTCTATCGTTAAAGACAAAGTAATTGCTATCCAAACAGCAGCGAACATTGCAACAAAATTAATGGAACAAATGCTAACTCAAATACGTGAATATCAATGTGAAGATGATCCGGCTGAAAATTTTTATCTTATGGCACATATATTAGGCAGAATGTTATTTGTATCGGCATCGTCCGTTGAATTATGTGGTGCGACTTATCAGATTAATATTGATAAAGAATCATTCATTAAATGGGTCAATTTAATTGTTAAGGAACATAAATTAGTAGGGAAGAAATTTTATGATTAAGAAATTAACTATTATAGTACTGACCATTGGCGCAATCGTTAGTTTTAATATGTCTGGATGTGATAAAGTGCCAGCTGGATATCGTGGTGTTAAGGTAAATTTATATGGAAGTGATAAAGGCGTCGATGAGCAATCTCTTGGTGTTGGCCGATATTATATTGGCTGGAACAGCGAACTTTATTTATTTCCAACATTTTTACAAAATTATAGCTGGAAAGACGAACAAGCAATCACTATGCAAACATCAGAAGGTTTATCTATTAGGACTGATGCTGGTATCACTTATAGTATTCAACCTGATAATGTTGTTAAAGTATTTCAAAAATATCGTTTAGGCATCGAAGAAATTACTAATACTTTTCTTCACAATATGGTTCGTGATGCGATGAATGAAGTTGCATCTACCATGACAGTTGAGCAAATTTATGGATCGCAAAAAGAAATATTTATATCCAAAGTTAATAGCATCGTTAAAAAAGAAGCATCAGCAAATGGAGTTGACGTGGACAAGATTTACCTCGTTGGCAGTTTTATACTTCCTTCTAGTGTGGTCAATTCTATTAACTCTAAAATCCAAGCTGCGCAAAATGCAATGAAAGTTGAAAATGAAGTTGCAACGGCTAAAGCTGAGGCTCAAAAAACCATTGTCGAAGCAGAGGCTAAAGCACAACAAATATTAATCAATGCTGAATCTCAAGCAAAAGCCAATAAAATACTTGCTGAATCTTTAACATCTGAATTTGTTCAATATCAAGCTATATTAAAGTGGAATGGTCATCTGCCGAAATTAACAGGATCAGGAGCCATCCCATTTGTTAATATATCGGGTAAGAACTGATCATGGAGAAACCATTGAAATATATCATGAAGATGGGAATAACCTTATTCTGCTTGTTAATACTTACAGGGGCTATTTTACCATTCATTATTTCAACGGCTCTCCTGCCAATGCCCATCATACTTATTCTAGTTTTAATAATTATTATATTGGCAGTTGTAACTTTGAATTGGCTGATGCAATCAAGTATAAATAAAAATCAAAAGAGAAGACGTAAAAGATGAGTTTAGAAATTTGCGTTACTTGTGGTAAAGAAGCAACTCCATGGAAATATGTTGTTGGCCATCTTTGCCAAGATTGCAGTTTTCAAGATAAATGGATAAATGTAAATGATCAATTACCAGAAGATTACAAAGAAGTATTGTATCTAGCCATCAATGAAATAGGCTCAAAAGAACTCATGATTGGTCATAGACAGCATGGCAAGTGGACACATTGTTGTTTATTTTATTCTACACAAACATTACTTGATATTGTTAAAGTCACTCACTGGATGTATTTACCGGAATATCCAAATGAATCTTGAAGAAATCTGCCTATCAGTAAAACTTGCTAAGAAACTAAAAGAACTCAATGTTTCACAAGAATCTATATTATATTGGTTATGCAACCTATGCAGTGACAAATGGTATTTAAGTATGGGCGGTGGATTTAATAAGCATTATCATAATGAATCATTATCAGCTTTTACATCGGAAGAACTAAATACATATTTACCTTTCTCAATTGAAATAGATGGCAAAGACCACTTTTTAACTTGTCATATGGGAACTGTAAAAGGTCGAAAATCAACATGGATTGGTTATCATTGGCACGATGAAGATGTGGGATTAGATATCATTAAAGTTGATTTTGATGCTTCAAAAGAAGTGGACGCTAAAGCTAAAATGTTAATTTATTTAATTGATCAAGGAGTGGTGAATATTAATGGTAAAACCTGATAATAAATCTAATCCTCGTAATTTAACCTATGAGCAAGGGTTGAAATTGATTATAGAATTTTTTCAAGGAGATAAAGATAAAGCGCTTAAATGGTATATGACTAAAAATCCATTATTAGGTGATATGTCTCCTTATGAAATGATAAAAATTGGCAGGGGGAAGAAATTAATGCAATTTATTACGTGTCAATTAGAAGGTAATCACCCGTGAGTGAAACAGATAAAATTAAGAATATCTTAGCATTTATTGTTTTACTATTTGGAGAAGATGATCATCTTTATTATAAAATGATGGATTTCCCACCAGATTATTTATTAGACAAATTCGCAAGATATATTCTATCTCATAAATATGAAGCTGATTGGGGATTGCATCCATCTTTGCGAAGATCAGTATTTAATATATATTGCAAAAAATATGACTTACCAATAAGTGAGGAATAGTATGAGTGAAATAACACATCGAACAGAATTTGATATACAAAAATTAAATGATATGAATTGTAGATGTTTGATGATACTTGGTTATGCAATGGCAACAATACAGAAATATTATCATTTGTTAAATTTACCAGAATCATGTATTGAACACGAACAATATATATGGTTCATGCAAGCATGTGAAAATATTATTTATTTTGATAAGCCATTGCCGCCATGTCCATAAAATCATTAATTAAACAATATTTTTGTTCGCATAAAGATATCATGACAACAACAGAATCTTATAATCCTGAGCAAATATTTATTGTTAAGAGCTTAATACAATGCAATACATGCAGCAAAACATTCGCGCGACATCCTCATACAAGATGCTGTCATGTTGAACATATACATATGCAATTGATGTATGACTATTGGGTTAATAAGATTAAGAACAATCAATAGGGGATGAAATGACTGATATTACAGATTCAGATATTGAGTTAATTATGTGTTTATGTTTGGAAATGTCAGATAGAGCTAAATCTATTTTGAAAATATTTCCTCATGATAAAAAAGAAGAAATGGTGTTGAAGCATTTGACTGCGGCAATGATACATATTAATTTTTTCATGCATGATATATGCAATCATATCGGACTAACAAATATTAAAATTGCAGATGAGTTAAAGAATAAATTTTTAGAAGAGTGCGGATGTAAGGGAAAGCAATGACAGATCGTATAATAAATTTATTAGTAACATTAGATCAAGAATAATGAAAAATATATTTGATGAGATTTGATATGAAGTTAGAATACCAGGTATGCTCAATAGAATTATCCAAGAAATTAAAAGAACTAGGAATTAAACAGAAAAGTATTTTTATATGGGAATGTTTTAATGAGACAGCTTATAGCGTAAAATTTTTTCCTTTTTCTATGGTTTCTATTGATGAAAAAATACAAGTAAAAGAATATGAATTATATTCAGCTTTCACAGCATCAGAATTGTTATCATTCATTCCAATGATGGTAGATACTAGAAAAGATGAGCCATTTAATAACTTTCGTTTTAATATGCAATTGAATTTGATTGTTAATCAAGAGAGCTATACTGCAGCACAAGTTAATTCTATTAATTATAATTGTGATACGATCCAACTTGAATCTGGAAGCCCATTTTTTTCATATACACTTTTTAATCATAATATTTATGATGAGAATTTAGCTAATGCATTTGCGAAAGTATTAATTAAATTAATAGAAGATGGATATCTTAAAATATGAATTTAGTCGATCTTGAATTGGAAATAAGTAACAAAGAAATAACACTTTTCAAAAAAGATATGAATAACAGTTATTGGTTTATTAATTTATATGCCATTGTATCTATTGTATTAATTATTACTGGGCATTATTGCGGTTATAATTGGATTAATGGATTTGGTATAGGAGCAAATTTTATTTTTTGTATAGTTAATATATTTAATTATTTTATAAAAAAAAATGACATAGAAAAGAATGAAATTAAATTTGATTTTTATTCCAAAATAAAAGCCCGCCAAGGAGCGGGCTAAATCGTTCAGAAAGGAACATCATCATCAAAATCATCTTTTTTAATAGGTTTCAAAGGCATTAATATGGATTGCTTATCAGGCGCAAGATAATCTTTTACTGAATTTTTATCAGGATAATATCCACCTTTATCATTTGGTTGTCCAGGTTGGATCATGATATCTGCTTTCCCAGTTTTACCAATGCAATCGATGGCATGTAATTTTCCATGTTCATATTTTTCTAGTAATCCAGTGGACGCGCAAAAATGCCTGAGTTTAAAAGCCATTGCATCTAATAAATAATCATACAATGTCCTTTCGCTTCCATCTTTGTTCCAGACTTTAAGTGTCATCTTGATCATTTCATTTCCAGATTTTGATATCGCATCTTCTGCATTGACTACTTGGAAGGGATACATCCCTTCATCAAGTATTAATGATGCTTTTAATTCTGCTTCTGATTTTGGAGTAATGTTCATGCTGTTTCTCCTTGTACTTTTGACTTGCTTTCCATGTGGTTAATGAGTTTTAATATGACCCCTTCGTTGAGCTCGTCCAGAGTAGCTGCGTTTGCCTTGTCCAGCCATTTTTGGACGATCTCTTCGGGTTCTTTGTAAAGGTCAATTAACATCCTTAATCTGCTCACTTGTTCACGAGAGGCAAGCTTTTCTGCAACAGCATCTTTTTCTAACACTTCACGACCATAACGGTTTGCAATTTCATCATATGAAAATGGGAACGTCTCATGGTCTGGGAACATCTCAATTCGTGATTTTTTAATAATGCCAACTCGTTCTTTGCCACGTTTTTGTATTTCAAACACCAAGTCAAACAAATAATCTAATTTCTTATAGCAATCAAATGTCTGTCCCAGTACAGATAGCCCTGCACCATATTCATTCTTGGCATGTGACGTAATGATGACGTTCATATCAAGCCTCAAAAGCAGGTTTAGCAAATGCTTCATCGATTTATTGGCCTCACCATAATGCCGACCAAACTCAGTCCCATTCTTGAGCGCTGATTTTTCTAGCAAGTCATTATAAAGTGTGGTCAATGGATCGATGATTAAGGTCTTATATTCGTGTTTTTCTGTCAAAAGTGCTTTGACTTCATTGACTAACTCATCAAAGTCTGTGGTTTGGAAAACGACGCCACCTGACTTTTGCAGCATCTTCACATATTGGTCATTGGTTGCGCCCTTTTCTGTGTCTATCAAGTAAGGCTTCGGGAAGTTAATAGCAGCGGTGGTTTTTCCAACGCCCGCACTTCCATAAAATAATGCCTTTAAACGTTTTTGTACTGCTTCGGGTTTAATTGCTCTCAATTTCATAATAATTACCTCTAGTTAAGTTATGCACATTTAAGTGCTGAAATAAATCCTTCGAAGAGACTCAAGGAATCTCTTCTGAGGATTTATTTAATTAATTGCTTTAAAATATTTAATTTATCTTTATCGCAATAAGATATAAGTTTTTTAATATCATTTTCACTTCCATGATTAATTAAAAATGCTAATGACTTTAATTTATTAGTATGATATTTAGTTATTTGTTTAGCTTCTTTTTCTGTAATTTCAATATTCATATAAATTTTCTCCTAACCATTTATCTTTTTAAATTAATTCTATTTGCATATTTTTCATGAAGTTTTTCTAAAAAAGGATAAATATCTATTCCATGTTTTTCTTTAACAAAATCTTTCATGTCAGTCATACAATCTAAATATCCTCTTTGTTGTTTTAATTTATATAAATCTTCTATTTTAATATTAATCATATATTTTCTTCCCAAATCATGTTATCGCATGCTTCAATACAGGCATCTTTTGTACTCATACATTCCGGATAATGTTTATAGAGGTATTTCTCCGCTGCGATTAGATCAAAGAACACTACTGTTTCATCACCATAAATGCCGTAAATAGTTGATATGTTCATCATCTATCTCCTTACCCAATAGCATTCGCCATTGTCTCGGCGATAGTGGGCTACGCAACCATGGTCTCTCATGTCTTCACGATAGATTTGATCGGCGCAATCGGATATCAGACGTTCAAGTACTTTGTAATGCTCACCAAAGACTTCTTCAACCCGGACAGGGTTTTCGCAAGCCCATTCGTAATCTGATGCTTCAAGTAGATGTGATAACAATAATTTTTTGTCAATGTGAGTCAATGAATCGATGTCTACAGACAATGTCCCGTCTTGATACACACCATATTCACGCACAATAGTATTGATTAACTGTAGGAATGCTTTTCCATGCATTACCAATGTTTCCTTCCGTGGTTCTTGCTTAACAATACGTAGTTTTGCTATATTATGACCAATCATAATGTATATCTCCTGCGATATTTTTATGTTAGGACTAGCAAAGGGTGCAACCTAAGCTAGTCCGCTATAAATCTAATGTTTAAGTAAAAATGTCATTAACCCAACACAACCCAACATCATCATTCCTAATTTTATTGTTAATTTTTTTTCAAAAAATTTAAACTCATTGCTTAAATGTTCTTTGAAATATTCTTTTGTTATTAGCTTATCTAGTTCATTATTTAAATTTTTGGCTTGAAATTCAGCTTGGTCTCTTGTGAAACCTACAGATTCAGCGACTTTTATATATTCAATGACATCTATCATTTAATTTCTCCTCTCTTGTTATATATACTATTATATCGCGATATCACTATTTGTCAACATTTTTGATGCCTCTTTTAATTTCTCATCCATTAATTGTCTAATTAATTCAGCCATTGACATTTCATTCAAGTAAGCTAACTTGCGCCATTTACGGTATTGCGTTTCTTCCATCCGGATCGGAAGGACTTTAAATGTTTGTTTTTCTTCCATATTTTTTCCTATTATGATATATAAGTTATTATTTATATCATAATATTAACATTTTATTTAATTGTAAAGGTAAAAACATGAAATTTGAATGGGAAATTTTGTTTAAACTGATATCGCCTAATGAAGAAGCTGCCCGTTTCACTTCCAGGGCAAAAACAATTGGGGGATGGATCATGTCTGATGTGGTGGTGAATAATGTAGGAAATGCGTCAGCAATGGTATTTGTGGCTGATCCTGAACATAAATGGGAAATTGAGATAGAATAATTAGCAAATCAAAGAGCAGCACTCAATTGGCAAAAGATGGGAAATTTTGGATTAATAAGATATATTTTAGTTTTGGAATGCCGATGTGCTTTAACACATCGGCCAAACAAATTCGGTTCAACCCTTGAACCTTAGTCAACCACTAACTAATTAGTACCACTGATTATACGTGGCCATAGGATCGGGTCAACCTCTAATTTAAGGATTTTCTATGTCAGTCGAAAAATATAACCCAAAAATTGAATATGAAGATACACCATACATGCTAATTAATGTCCATGTTGTTCAGAATATATCCAACATGGAAGCAGGATTTGTTTGGATATATCTCCAAAGTAAGCCTAAAGATTGGATAATAATAAAAGAACATATCAAAAATCACTTCAGCATTGGAAATGCAAAAATAAAATCTATTTTTTCTTATTTAGCAAAATGCAATCTTATTGAATATATTCAAGAATCTGGAGAAAAAGGACAATTTGGTAAACATGATATTCGCATTTTAAATGGCTCACGATTTAAAAGTTATCCACAGGAAAGCACCGGTGGGTCAATTTACCGCCCAGCGGTCAACCGGTCGACCGGTTCTGGCCTACTACATATAAAAGAAAATACAAAAGAAAATAAAAAGCATAGAGAGCCTACAAAGATAAAACCTGATGCAGTGGAAAAAAAACCCGCGCGCATAAAACGCGCGCCTCTCTCTGATGGTTTCTGTTTCAACGAAGCAAACTTAAAGCTATGCCAAGATCGAAAATTGAACACTTCACAGGTACTAGAAAAGTTTAAGGCGTACTATAAAGCGAAAAAGGCGCTGTCCGCTGAATGGCAAGCACAAGCAAGCTTATGGATTTTGCGTGAAAGACCCGATATTCCCGAAAATGATCAAAAATCCAATAAAGTAATCAATGAACCACGCTCAACAGTAAAAGAATTCGGCCCGGGACATCCAAGCTGGGAAGCCATGCAAGAATGGAACAGAAAACATTTAGACAAGGGACTGTCAAATGATGCAAGAAATAGAACTAGGCCAACGAATATGTGAAAAAATAAAGTATATTTTTTATATAGATATTGATTGGGGCAATTGTCATAAGGACGTGGCAAATAAATTTAGTTTGTTCAAGCGCATAATGAAAAAGATTTATCCTGAAGATAATATGTTAGGTATTTTGAAAAAAGTGATTACATTTGACACATTGGACATCCAAGAAATATTTGATATGGAAAGTTTCTATCTAAAATAAGGGAGCCATGATGACAACGGATCGTCGATTTGAGTGCAAACCTAAGAAATATAGGTTAAAATATATTCAATTATTGAATGCTTTGTACAAGGACGTACAGAATGACGAAACGAAGCCTTCCTTTGGTTCCGACCGAGGAACAAGAACAGATCATATTATCGACGTGGATGACAAAAAAAGGGATTAGACATTATGCTGTCCCTAATGGCGGACGTAGGAGCTTTTCAGAAGGGGTTAAATTTAAGCGTAGCGGAGTTTCTCCTGGAGTACCCGATATAGTAGTGCCATACCCTAGATCGTCTTACCACGGTCTTTATATTGAGCTTAAACGGAAAGAGGGCGGTGTAGTTTCGCAATATCAAGCTGATTGGTTGACTTTTTTGCGCGGCCAAGGATATCGTGCAGACATTGCGCGCGGGTTTGATGAGGCCAAGGCCATTGTCGAACAGTATTTAAGAATTTCTTAATAATTGAATTGAATTGTATTTATATTAATCAAACTAAATAATGGACTATTGATATGAGCGAATTTTTATTAGGGTTGTTCGTTGGAATTATCGGTTTGCCGACCGGATTTATTGTTGGGATGTACTATTTCCGTCATATGAAAAGTAATGTAGAATGGTCACTGGATTCTTTAAAACAAGATATCCACACGTTGCACGAGAAGATTGATAAATCGTTACAAGAAAAAACTCCCTAAATGTTCATTTCCTTACTATGAATGCCCTGATACCCACAGGGCATTTTTTATGGCCGACGATATTTTAATAGCAACATGTGACTATGCAAATTGCATAACGGTGGAGCACACCCCAATGAATTTAAGCTATCTGGTGCAATTCCAGAAGATTGCCGCCAATTTTTAAAGGAATCAAGGATGATTGTGAGTAGATGTTGCAAGAAACAAGTTTATGTTATGATTGATTATTACATATGTGAACATTGCCATATGTCTTGTCATACGATTGACTCGTCATTGTTATTAAAGGACTATCATGATGACTCCAGAAGGGAAGCAAAAGCTCAAAAATCTCTTAGTGCAACATGAGTCTTATCGACAATTTCCTTATTCTGATACTACTGGTCATCTCACTGTAGGGATTGGGCGCAACTTATCTGATAGAGGCATATCCACAACTGAGGCCTTTTATCTACTTGATGACGATATCTTGTATTTTACTTCTAAGCTCATGCATTATCTTGAATGTTTTTCTGGCCTAAGCGAGAACCGACAGATAGCATTGATTGATATGTGCTTCAACCTTGGCGTGCAAGGTTTCCTTAATTTCAAAGACATGATATCTGCGTTGAATCGAAGTGATTATATTGATGCCTCTAAAGCTATTCTTGATTCTAAAGTAGCAAAAGACCAAGCCCCTGAACGTTATAAACAAATTTCGCATATTATTTTAACGGACGAACTATGAACTTTAAGGACATTTTATCAGCAGTTTTGCCAGTGATTGAAAAATCAGCCCCTGCAGTCGCCTCGGCAATTGGCTCACCTATTGCAGGAATCGGCATGAATTTTGCAATGTCATTATTGTCGAATGTATTTGATGTGAAACCAACTGATGTCCATACATTGCCAGACATTATGAGCAATGATCCAGATGTCCATGACAAATTGTCGCAAGTTGAAGAACAATTTAAACATTATTTTGTGAACTCACCACAAATGCCTTCCGTGGCTGAGATCAATGTTAAGTTAGTTTGGGACAAGCAAGTCAATTAAAGTATTGTGTGAAGAAGAACATACTACCGACTAATGTTTGAAATGTTACGATTAAGCCAATGGTTTTCCACATACTTTCTTGAATTAATTTTGTTAGTTTTAATTCTTGTTCTCTGATTTTCACTTCTATTTCTTTGATGTCTTTTTTCGTTGCAAGTTCTCGTAGTTCTAACATTTCATTTAATGCTTTCGCATTTGCTTTTGTGATTGCTTCTGCTTGTTTTACATCCATTCCTGAATCTCTTAGTTCTTCCATATAAAGTAAAGTATCAAATGGTATCGCAGTTCTCATGGGCTTATCCTCGTAAAGTTACTTATAATATATTTGATTAGTATTAATGCAATATTAAATTTATTGTTAACGAATGGCTTTTATAATCAGGATTTTTAATTAGAAAATCTAGTCTAAAAATTTTTGCATTTTGAAGTGTTGAAAATTTACCGATTACTTTTTTATTTAAGATGACCTGAAACATTTTATTTCTCCTCATTAATAAGTGATACAATAATATCGCTTATATCACATATTAACAATACTTTTATTATTCATATTTTCATGTATAATAATTATTCATATTAAAGGACTTTGTAATGATTGTTAAGAAAGTACGCTGCAAAACATGTCATGGCTCAGGTAAAGTGATGGGCGGCGGGATGATGTTGCAAGATTGCGAAGATTGCGACGGACGCGGTAAAATTGAATATGAGGATTTTTATGAAGACGTTAAAAATTCTCCTGAATATAATAAAGCTGTTGATAAGATTGCTCAAAATGAAAATGTTTCGCAAGATAAAGCGAAAGAAATGTTTGAAGATGAATTTAATAAACTAGAACCTAAAAAGAGAGGAAGACTACGTGTTAGATAAATTAACACTCGGTGAATTTATTAAAGTAAAGCGTGAATTATTAGGATATGGAAAGATAGAATTCAGTAAAATGTTAGGTGTCGGAGACGACACGTTAAGAAGCTGGGAAAGAAATAGATTTCGTCCCGCAGGTAAAAATAAGGATTTACTTATTAAATTTTTACAATTATCTAATGATGAGATTGATAAATTTTTTTATTACAAAAGATTATTATGAGACCAACAGATTATAAACCAGAATATTGTGAAAAAATTATTCCTTTGTTGAAAGAAGGATATTCTATTGAAGAAATAGGATTAGAGCTTGATGTTGGCTGTTCAACTATTTATCTTTGGATGGAAAAATACCCGGAATTTATGCATGCCATAAAAAAAGGACGTGAATTTTCTAAGGCTTGGTGGATGAAACAAGGTCGGATTTCATTGCGTGAAAAAGATTTCAATCCTACAACTTGGTACATGAATATGAAGAACCGTTTTGGTTGGAAAGATAAAACTGAAACTGAAAATACTCATCATCACGATATTTCCGATAAAGCCCGCGAACATTTAGACTCGCATGAATCAAAATAATAAAAAGAAATATGATTTAACATGTGAGTTGATGTCATCATTAATAAAATTTACTCAGTGTTTTTATAAAGAACGCACAGGAAGAAAATTTGAGTTGTCTTTTCCTGATGGGCGAATTTCACATTATATTGAAATAGCTGATGCATTGCATCGTGTTATCAAAGGTGAATGTAATCGACTAATTATTAATGTTCCACCACGTTATGGGAAAACTGAAATGTTAATTCATTTTGTAGCGTGGGCATTAGCACGTTATCCTGACAGTAATTTTCTTTATGTTAGTTATTCACATTCGCTTGCAAAGAAACAAACTTACACAATTAAACAAATTATTCAGTTATTAATGTACGATTATTTTTTTGATGTAAAAATAAAGGATGATGTGAGTGCGAAAGATAATTTTGAAGTGTCAACAGGTGGGAGCGTTTATGCTGCAGGTGCCGGTGGTACTATTACTGGGCGCGGTGCTGGCATTAAAAATAGTAATCACTTTGGTGGATGCATTGTTGTGGATGATATCCATAAGCCTGACGAAGTTACATCTGACACTATTAGGGAAGGAATCAACGATTGGTATTATAACACGCTGCAAAGTCGAGTTAATTCCCGCACTACACCCATTATATTTATCGGCCAAAGATTACATGAAGATGATTTGGTCGCTAATCTTATTAAAACCAATGAATGGGAAACATTGATTATTCCTGCAATTGATGTTGCTGGCAATGCTTTACATCCACAGATGCATGATATTAAAACTCTTCGAAAAATGCAGCATGAAAACCCTTATGTCTTTGCTGCACAATATCAGCAAGACCCTCAGCCTGCAGGTGGCGGTATATTTAAAACGGAGTGGTTCCCGATACTTGAACATGAACCACAAATGCTTGCAACATTTCTAACCATTGATACGGCAGAAACGGACAAAGATTATAATGATGCAACAGTGTTTTCATTTTGGGGAATTTACGATATTAAAATTAAAGACGTAGAAACCGGACAACGAGGACTACATTGCATTGATTGTTTGGAGACACGTATTGAGCCTAAAGATTTAGAGAACACATTGTTTAATTTCTATGCTGGTTGTATGCGATATAAAGTCAAGCCATCGATTGTTGCGATTGAGAAAAAATCTACTGGTGTAACATTAGCTTCTGTATTAAAACGCTACCCAGGAATGCGCATCATTGATATTGAGCGCACAAAAGCATCAGGAAGTAAGACGACAAGGTTTTTGGAAGCTCAACCTTATGTTGCTCAACGATTAGTTTCATTGTCTGAAAGTGGGAGACATACTGAAATGTTTGTTGAGCACATGAGGAAGATAACTGCTAATAATTCACATCGATTTGATGATATTTGCGATACGATGTGCGATGCAATTAAATTGTCATTGATTGATGGCACGATTGTGCCAAGCCCTAGCACGCCGGATGATTATAATAAAATGGCAAAGAACATGATGTCTGGGTTTAATCGGATTGATCAGATGAAGAAGAAAGCGTATGAATAACTTTAAATTATAAATAATATTATTAATAAAAATTAAGGAAATAAAATGATAAAAAAAATTACATTATTATGTTTACCTGCTTTGGCTTTAAATGTTCAAGCCTATGAAGGAAAAAACTTTAAAATTATTAGTGAGGAGTATAAAGAAACACCAAATTTTAATGGTTCAATAGTGCCTAATGATAATTCTAAAAAAACAATGTCTACAGAAGCTGAAGTATATACGCAAGATGCGAAAGGCAAAGTTAAAGAATATGTCAAAATTCAATCTTTGCATTCAGTTAAGCTTCGCAATGAAACAAACGAAAATAAACGGTATGAATATATATTCACATTAAAAAGTGAAGATGCTATGAATACATTTAAACGTAGCATAGAGATTTTTCCGCGCGGCGATTTTAGAGATACATCATATAATTATGGAACTGTGCAAAAACAAATTGAAGGAAATTATAAGATATCTGCATTTACCAAAATAACCTGTGCAGAAAATGATGAGAAAGAAGCAAATGCGTTGCTAAAAATATCTAAGTAATAATATTAATTAATGGCACTCTAATAGATGATTGAAACTTGCCAAAATTGTAAAAAAGAAAATATATTTGTATTGCCGATTTTGGCTTATTTCGCAAATGGATTGCCTGTATTTAGAAAGTTTTGTTTTGATTGTGAAAAAGAAAGATGGATTAAGATGAAAGAACATTTAATGGGTGATTGATGAATGAATGGATAAACATTAAAAATAGATTACCTGATGACGAAGATGAAATATTATTTTTTAATATTTTAGATAAAAAAGTATCAATAGGTTATAAAAAGAAAGGATATTTTTTTGATTTAATTGATTTTACTATGACACCTATTAATATCACTCATTGGATGCCATTACCAAATCCGCCGGAGAAAGAACAAATGAAATTCGAAGCAACAGAAAAATGGATCAAAGATGCTGCTGAAAATGAAACTGGGATTGATACTATTCCTACTGGTCATGTTCCAGAAAATAAGATGAAAAGAATATATAAATATCACGTTCCAATAGAAAATAATTTTCACATTGAAATGCCATTAGGTGCACATATTTTATCATTTCAAGTCCAGAATGAGGTTGCTTTTATATGGGCACTCGTTGAACCAAAGAACAAAAAGGTATTGAGACATTTTGTTCTTGTTGGAACTGGACAAGAGTTTGATCCATCATGGTTGGGATATATCGGGACAATACAGACTTATCAAGGGAAATTTGTGTGGCATTTGTTTGAAAAGATAATGGCGTAATGATTTAGATTTTATCTCTATTCTGATTATAATATACTCTATTCATCCCCTAAGGATAGAGGAACTGTCACAATGGAAGTGGCAAAACTGCATCAAGACAACCTTACCCGCATCAAGACCAATGTTAGACGGTCGCATGACTATTTTAAGCCAAATTATGACCGATACAATGAATTTAAACGGTTTGTATTTGAGACATCGCTTAAGAGTGAAGAAATCACTTTGCTCATGCAACTATCTAAGCCTCAGCTTGAGTTTAATGTGTTGGAAGCCTATATATCCCGATTATTAGGCGAGTTTTCCAAGCAAGAGCCTGACATTGAAGTCTCAGCGGATGATCAAAATACCGCCGATCCAATGACTATCCGCGTCGTTGAAGACCATTTGCGCCATACCTTGACCGATTCTGCTAATTATCATACTCGATATGAAGTCTATAAGGATTTACTAAGTGGTGGATTTAGTTGTCTAAAAGTTAAAACTGATTATGCGCATGCCATGTCATTTGATCAAATGATATTTATAGAGCGTGTGTTTGATCCTACTCTATGCGGGTTTGACCAGCTCGCACGACATAGCCATAAAGGTGATGGACGGTTTTGTTATGAACTGTTCCCAATGGCAAAAGAAGACTTTGAAGAACAATTTCCCGATGTGAAAGTCGATGAGATGAACTTCCGACGCGACTTTGCGGGGTTTAATTGGTCGTATTTGAACGACCAAACACCAACATTGATCGTTGCAGACTATTACGAGAAAAAGAAGAAACGCGTCAGCATTGTTCAAGTCCGTGATGGCCGTGTGATGACGAAGAAAGAGTATAATAAGATGCTTTCTACGTGGGGTGAATATGAGATGCCACCCGAGATCATTGGCGAGCCCCGCATGACAGAGATAGAGACGGTTTGCCGGTTCAGGCTAATTGAAAACCAAGTACTCGAATATGTGGAAACAGATTTTAAGTTCTTGCCGATTATTTTCGTGGATGGCAACTCAGTCCTTGTTAAGACGCCTAAGAACGGCAATGTTCGCCAAGTAACACGACCATATGTCTATCATGCTAAAGGCGCGCAGAGATTAAAGAACTATTCGGGTATTGCGCTTGCCAATGAAATTGAAAATATTGTTCAACATAAGTTCATTATCAAGAAAGAAGCCTTACCGAAAGAAGACATGTGGATGCAAGCTATTAAAGACATCCAGAAGCCCTCAAATATCGTCGTCAATGCATTTTATGAAGAGAACCCTGACCAACCTATTCCTGATCCTATTCGTGAGATTGGGAAGATTCCTGCGCCGCCTGAAATATTACAAGCGTTCACAGGTTCAGATTCATTAATACAAACCATATTAGGATCATACGATGCCTCTCTCGGGATCAATAATAACCAATTATCGGGCATCGCCCTTGTTGAAGCGGCGACCCAATCGAATGCGGCAGCTATGCCTTATATTGTTGGTTATCTTCAAGGATATCAGAGAGCAGCCCAAATCTATGTGGATTTACTGCCCAAATATTATACTACACCTCGAACATTGCCTGTTCGCGACCTTGAAGGACAACGTGATTATGTGAAGATAAACCAAAGCCAGCAACAGGGGCAACAAGGCATGCAAGGACAAGGGTTCAATATGTTCTTCGATGCAAATGCTTTAAATGTGGTCGTGAAAGCGGGCGCATCGTTCCAAGTACAGAAGTCCCGTACGATTATGATGGTCAAAGAAATGATGGGCATGTCGACATTGTTTGCACAGTTCATTGCAGAGAAAGGACTGCCATTTGTTCTTGACAACATGGAAGGCAAAGGCATTGAGCAGTTGAAGAAAATGGTTGAAGGTTGGCTGCAAGAAATGCAACAACAAAAAGCCATGGCCATGGAACAGAAAAAACAAGAGATGATGAACAATCCTGCTATGCTAAAGATGCAAAATGATAAGGCTAGATTAGAGCTTGACGCTAAAAAACATGAGGCACAAACGCAATTAGACATTGCTAAGCTTCAGCAAGACCAAATCAAAGTGATGGCTGATCTAAAGAGCCAACAAAATGCCAATATGGTACAGCTAGTCAAAGCCAATACAGAGCGTTTTTCCAAAGAAGTTGAATTGCAGATCGCGCATAAAGACCAGCGACACAGACATATGCGTGAAGCGATAGAGACACATTATAAGATGACACAACCAAGACAATCTCAAGGAGCGAGATGATGCAGAAAGTAGAAAGACAGAGAGTAACATGGAATGACTTGCATAATGCAACACCAAAGGACTTGAAGCGTGTGTACAAGCTGACTGACAGACAACTTGAAGTTCAAGTTCGAACACATCTTGATGGCGCTAATGCAACACAGAGACGCGCTGAGTATGATCAGTTGTATAGGAGACGATAGATGCCACTCAAGAAAGGAAAATCCAAAAAAACTGTGAGTTCTAACATTCGTGAGATGATGGAAAGTGGATACCCCCAGAAACAAGCTATTGCTGCCAGTCTTAATCAAGCGCGTAAGTCAGGTGCAAAGATTCCGAAAAGGAGAAAGAAATAATGGACGCACGAGCTAAGCAAGCAAAGATCAATCCTTATGATAAGCGTAAGGTCAAAAATTCAAAGAAAGCTAAGGATGAGACTGAGAAAGGCGTTAAGCCAGTTGCTAAAGATACTAATAAGACCAGACGTAAGATGGTAAAACCTGCTAAGGGTAATCTTGGTAAACGGAAAGACATGTAGCTATAACAATATAATCTTTTATGTTTATATTTGTTATTAGGATCGGCAATCTTTTGGATTAAATGAAATATATTATATTTAACAATATCTTATTCAAATAATAAGTTGTGTATAAAGCTGTGGATTAAATAAGATGATAAATTTTTAACGAATTAATTAACAAGTTACTAACAGGCTATGTAAAGGCTATATACAATTTTATACACAGAAATTGGGGATAAGTTATGAAAAAGAAATGTACAAATGTAGCTAAGAAAGGCGATCTTAAAAAGATGAAGAAAGAAATCTTGCGTCAGGATCGGAAAGAAGATGATAGGCGCTACGAACGTAAACATAAGGGGAAAACCTAGGAGGTTTTATGGCAAATGAAAAGTTTATACAGAAAATAGGACTCAAAAAAGGAGCACTTCACAAACAACTTGGTGTTCCACAAGGTAAAAAGATTCCAGCTAAGAAATTAAATGCTGCTGCAAAAAAAGGCGGGAAGATTGGGCAACGCGCAAGATTAGCCAAGACTTTAAAAGGACTTCATAAATGATGTTACAGCTTGAACCGTTGATTGAGATGAACACACCCAAAGGATTTGGCTACGCGATGTTTGTTATCGATCCTGGGATGGACAATGATCTTTATTGGGTCATTGCTATTAATGATACGGGTGAGATATGGACATTTGCGAACCGCGAAGTTCGAATGGCTAAAAATATTACACTTGGTCGGATGTTAGAAACTAAAGAGGAGTATATTGTGAAAGGAGACCATTATCGTGGTTGTCTCTAGTGCGGGGTCTAGTACGAATATATCATGTAATTGTTATTGTCATGTGCCTTGGGGATCAATTTTGCCACCGCCACCATGTGTATGTCAGTGCAATAAAACCTATACAGTTATTAATACTTTTAGCGGAAGTGATAATAAATTTGCGCAAATTGATATGGTATTAAAAAGTCATAAATCAAGTTTAGATATGTTATGGGAAGTAATTGAAAAAATTAAAGCAAATAATTCTGATAAAAAACCATATAAATGTCCAGTTTGTGATGGAGAAGGCGGAACAAAAATTAGCGGAACAATAGATGAAGATTGCTGTGCTTGCCAAGGCAAAGGAATCGTTTGGGGATAACATGTATAAAAGAAGAAATTTATTACAATTAATAAAACATTTTTTTTGCTTATTAACGTCACATTCCTATAAAAATTTTCATTTAGCACGTGATGGCTATGGATGGTCATGTACAAGATGTGACCATATAATTTATTGGCATGATGTATATGAAAAGATATGATGTTTGATATAATATATTGACAACAACTTAATTATTGTGAAAAGGAATTCACCATGAAAAAGCACCATGCTAAGAACGCCCATAAAGACGGACATCCCCACCATAAGAACGAAATGTCGCATCACAAAATGCGTGACCATGCGCATGCCGCCAATAAATCAATGCATCACAAAGAACATGGCACCCATAAACATGCCCCAATCCATGAAATGGGCGCAAACCCAACCCATTTGATTGGCGGTACTTCTCATGATAATCATCAAGAAGGTATTAGTCGCGTAAAACAACGTTCAGGCAGTATGCCCGTAGGACAACATGGCTCTATGGCTGATGGCTGGAGACATGAAAGGCATAAGGAATAGTTGAATTACAGAGACATCAACTTGTAGCTGATTCATTTAAGCATCAACTTTTGAAAAGGAATTCAAAATGGCAATATTATCACTCACTACCGATGTAGCGGGTCAAGTTGGCATTATTAATAATGCCTCACAACAGCCTATTGGTGGTGTCTCTCCTCGACGCGTGAAAATGGTTGTGACGGACAATTTAACGACTGTAACGACTGCGGGCTATATACCGACTTTCTTGCAAGGCTTTGCATTCTATTCAACTGATATCATTGATATGTGGTATGGATATGTTAGTCCATCTAGCCCTGGAACGCTGGCTTCTTTTACGCCATCATTTTCAAATGGTGTGATTACCTTAACTGAATATACTAATCCTGGTAACGTTTTATTACCGGTCGTTGCTAACCATATTGCAGCTTTCAACGGCACTACTGGTCAGATTTACTCCGATCCTGCTACTGCTATTAATGGCGGCAATATTCAGGCTGGATTGTCAGGAACAGCAGGCGCATTGATTAGTTTCCCAGGGACTGCGGCATCAGGTACTTTGCAGTTAAAAGCTGTGAATAGTGGTGGTAATTTCAACGGTATTATTAGTAATGCCTCTCTTGGACAAGCTACTACTTGGAGCTTAGCTGATCCAGGTGGTGCAACAGCCAATATTCTTGAAGCGCCATCTGCTTTAGTTAGTGGTAACTTAGTGCAAGCATCTGGAACTGCAGGATTAGTGGTTGATTCAGGTATAAGTGCGGCCAATATTCAACAATTCACGCAAACTTTTACTCTAAACCAAGCAGCAGTACAAGGTGCATTTGGCGCACCTGTTGCTCTGCTAGGCGCTCCTGGTGCTGGTAAAGTTATTATGGTAACAGAAGCTTCTATTTATACGAACTTCCAAACTTCAGCATTTGCAGGTGGTGGTGTTGCTATTGTTCAATACGGAAATACTATTCATGGTGCTGGTACTAATGCTCTAGCAGCAACTATTCCTGCTGCTGAAATTACTGCGGCTGCATCACAAGTTTATTTCTTAAATGGTAATACTGCGAATGCAATCACTGGCGTGACAAATACTGGGCTTTTCTTTAGTAATCAAACCGGTGCATTCACTGGTGGGTCAGCATCATCAACAGTTGTTATTACAGTGAACTACATTATCATCACTGCAACGATTTAATCGCTTATTCATTCTAATATTAACTTATTAGGTAATAAGACACACCCCAGGTAAATCCTGGGGCATTCTATTAAATTACTTAATAACTTCTTGAATGTTTCTCTGAATTTTATTCATGCATTCTTTTTAGAAAATAGATGTTTTGTTAGCTGTATCGTTAAGTAAATCAGAAATTTTTATTTTTAATTCTTCTTCTTTTCAATTTGATCTGCGCACAATCCACTAAAATTGTATTCCATTAAAAATTACTCCTAGATTTAAGTTAAGGTTAAATTAAAATTCATTTAATTCAATTTGATTTTTGAACCATTCTTCGATTTGGTTCATTGAATAAAAAATACGACCGGATTTTAGCTTTATAAAAGGGGGGCCTTTCTTTTTGGAACGCATGAGGGAGAACCAAGATTTTGAATAACCATAGAAATTCGAGGCTTCTTTTTCATTGATATATTTAACGCCATCGATCATACGCATACCTTTTTAAATCCTTTTAAAAAGTACTAATACAAAATAAATCTCATAATTTTCCCAATTCACTATAAATCCCACCAATCATTTTTGCAATTAATTTAGACAAATTTAAAATACTAATATGAACAAGATGTTCATCGAGACCTGTGCGTAAGCAGGGCTTAACCGTGATGGGGAAATAATCAACGCAGCCATGCGTAGGGATGAAATGGCCGAGACTCTCGCGTTTGAGAGGCACTACCGTGACGGGGCAATAGTCAGAAGGAAATCATTATGAATGATATGGCTAATGGAATGGGCCAAAGTCAAGATACAAACTCGCAACCAGTTGTAAGCTCTGGAACAAATGAAAGTGCTCAACCAGCACAATCTTATAATGCTCCAGAAGAAAGGACATTCAGGCAATCTGAAGTCAATGACATCGTTCAGCGTGCAAAACATGATGTTGAAGCACGATATAAGAGGATGCAAACAGAGCAGCCTCAATATTTGCAGCAAAAGTATGGTGAAACAGCGATTCAACAGCCGATTAGCCAGCCTGCCAACAATGATGCTCATTATAGACAGATTGCTGCTGAGGAAGCACAGCGCTTACGTGATGATTGGATAAAGGACGCCCAAGAACGTACGCAAGCTGAGAATGCGCAACGGACTGTGCAAAATTTCTGGACGAAAATTGCACCTGGTAAAGAGAAATATCAAGACTTTGATTCAGTGACTGGTGATATAGATTTGCAACGGTTTCCAAATGTTATACAGCTATTGGGAGACTATGTAGAAAATTCCCATGATGTACTGTATGCACTTGGTAGTGATCGTACAAAGATGGCTAACCTTGAACAGCTAGCCTTATTATCGCCAAAAGATGCAATTGTTGCTGCGAAAAGACTCGCACAATCCATCAAGGACAATGAGGAAGCAACAAAAGTACGTCAACCCAATGCGCCATTGACTCAAATGAGGCCTTCTAACACTGGAACGGATAGTGGTGTTAAGGCGGTCAAAGATTATCGGAGAGACCCGAGGTTTAGAGTCTAGTGACTTTAAATCAGGCCAAGGAAACTTAACACAGCTACATCCGAACTATTTATGGACTAATAGTTAGGAGCATTTAACATGGCTGTTTTACCAAGTAATATTTTACAAACGGTACAAACTTATCAACGTTCATCGTTAGCGCTATTGCTTAATTTATGTTGTTTTGTTTCAACCGCAAATACTCGTTTCAAAGATTTCGATAAAATTCAAGCAAACCTTGGATCAACGGTGACATTCGATTTGCCGCCACGGTTTACCACCACTGCTGGGCTCGTTGCAGCATTTGAACCCGCCGTACAACGTGTACAGACATTGGCTTGTGACCAAGCGGCTAATACCTCTTTTGCAGTGACCGCGCAACAAAGAATCTTCAACTTAGAAAAAGGCGAAGAAGATTATATGCGTGTGTTCGGTAAATCAGCGATGGCTGAGCTTGCCAATCAAATCGAAGTAAATATTGCGCTGAATGCCATTTCTGGTGTGATCAGTCAGTTGACAAATACAGTAAATACATTTTCGGGGCCATTCCGGTTTTTTGGTGACGGTAGCACGCCAATTACTTCATATCAACAGCTTGCTCAGTTCATTATGTTCTTCAAGAACTTTGGCAGTGTTGCAGAAGGTATTAAATTCTATCTGCCAGACACAATTGTCCCGGCAATTGTGGGCAATGGCCTGAACCAATTCGTGCCACGACGTAACGATGATATTGCCATGTCATGGGAAGTAGGTGATTTTGGTACACCTTTAGTCCATTACTATCAATCTAACTTATTGCCAATCCACGTATCAGGTGACACGGGTGTTAATGCTCAAACATTGACTGTCGTCAGTGTCAATGATCCGACTGGTCAAAATGTCACACAAATCACTGTATCAGGCGCGACTGCATCCGATGCAAATGCAGTGTTCCAAGGTGATGCGTTCCAATTTAAAGATGGTGTATCAGGCCAGACTAATGTTAGATATCTGACTTTCATTGGCCATGCGCAATCTGCCAATCCTTGTCAGTTCATGGCAACTGCGAATGCAGCAGCAAATAGTGCTGGTAACGTGACAATTAGTTTAAATAATCCTCTTAACTGGGCAGGTGGTGCTAACCAAAACATCAATACTCCGATTGTTGCTGGCATGCAGTTATTGACTTTCCCATCTCATAGAGCAGGAATGATTGTTGGTGGCGATGCTTTCTACATTGCAATGCCTCAATTACCTGAACAAGACCCGTTTGATACAGCCAATGAATATGACCCAGAAACCGGCGTCTCTATGCGTTTGACTTATGGTTCTCTCTTTGGCCAAAACCAAACTGGCATGATCTATGACAATACTTGGGGATCGATGGTCGTACCTGAGTACTCAGGCCGTTTATTAGTGCCATTGTCTCAAGGCTAATAAAGGACAAGGGCGCATCCTTTATTAGAGCGCCCTCTTACTTAAAGGATTTTAGAGGACACGAACATGACTTCATCGACTTTTTCTCCAACGATTCAAAACAATCCGATTATTCAATTACCACGATTGTATATTGATAAATTAAATATTTCTGTTTATTCAACTACTGTATTGGCCATTGCTCCAGGTGCTGCACGTGATCAATTCAATACAATTGATATTGAAGTAGGCAATTCAAATTTATTTGGCTTGAACATTCCAGCGCCATTAGCTGTGAATTATCAGCCACCTATTTTGATTAACTCAGCAGTTAATGGTGTGAATGGCCTTGATACTGGATCACTTGCTGCTAGTACAGACTATGCAATTTATTTAATTGCAGATTCACGCAACTTAAAAAATCCAGCAGGATTATTAAGTTTAACGAGTAATACTGCTCCTATTGTTCCATTAGGATATGACACTCTTCGTTTACTTGGTTTCATTCAAACTGATGGCTCAAGCCATTTTGTTTATGCAACGCATAAGCCACAGAACATGTCTGGCGCATTGACTTATTATCTTGCAGCAAGTTCGGTTTTGTCCGGCGGTAATGCGACTTCCTTCACTGCGGTTGATTGTTCAACTCCAATTCCTACCACTACTCTGCGTAATGTTATCGCGTCTTTACAGGTAACATTTACTCCGGTTGCAGCAGGTGACGTTGTTCAATTCAGACCAACTGGAAGTTCAGCCACCACTAACGTAACCACTATTGTTGGTGCTGTTGCAGGTGTTGCACAAACCCAATACATGCAGTTGATCTTAGGTGTCGGATCGAGCAAGCCAGAGTTTGATTATTTAGTGACATCAGCAAGTGATGCGGTAAGCGTATCAGTAGTTGCTTGGACTGGCGTATCTAACACGGCATATCCAGCATTGGTGTAATGATGACAAGGAATGTCTTATGGCATATCTTGCGCAAACGCTCGTTACAAACTCTTGGTATCTATCAGGAATCGTCGCCCGTAATCTGCAAACGGTTACGGGTGATCAAATTACTGATGGTTTGGCGTTGCTTAATGCGTTGTTAGATTTCAAACAAATCGAAACCGACCTGATCCCATATTGGACATATATTCAAATCAATCCGATTACTGGACAAGAATATTATTTCTTGCCAAACGCTGTTGGGATTGAATCAATTACTTTCAACATTGGTGTTGTGCGATATCCAATGGATTCAGTTACAAGACGAAATTATTATGGCTCATCACGCGTAGACAATATCCAGACATTGCCATTTTCTTGGAACTTTAATCGTGGCCAAGGTGGCGGCACATTTGCAACATACTTTTTACCATCAGCACAAATCCAAACATTTAAGTTAATGGTGAAGCTGTTTTTAAATGATGTTCAATTAGATACTGACCTCACTAATGTTTATCAATTATTTGCAGCGGGATTTGTATCTAACTTCACAATCACAAATCCAGGTACAGGTTATACGTCGCTTCCTACTGTTACCATTTCAGCCCCCAATATAACCAATGGCACGCAAGCTGAAGCATTTGCAAATATTAATAACGGCAGCATTACGAGCATTAATTTGATCAATGCTGGCAGCGGATATACCTCTACACCGACCGTGGCAATTACAGGTGGCGGCGGAGCTGGGGCAGTCGTCCAAGCTAATAGGTCAAATTATAGCTTCTTGCAATCCAATAATGCAGGATTTGATACGTCCTATATTGAATATTTGCGATACGGCCTTGCACAAATGATGTGCTCCGAGTATGGCGTATTGTTCAATCCCGAATCTGAAAAGATATTGAAGAAATACGAACGGAAATTGATGCTTGAATCACCGCCTGATTTGTCGATAATCAAGAGTTCGGTACTTTGTGAGCAAGCAGGGTTGAATTACGGCGATGTAAATTTAGGCCTTGGCTGGAGACCTAGTTAGTTGATTTTAATAATAAAACTATATTTATTGTAATGGCATTTTAATTACAATATAATGTCATTCGTTATTTATAAACGAGGCAATATAATGAATGAATTAAAGACAGAATTATTACAAATTCGCGTAAAAGAAGAGACCTTGAAGCAAATAGATAGGCTTCAAGTTTTAACAAAAGCCGCTAGTCGATCTGATGCTGTTAGAAGATCATTTGATATAACAGAAATGATAATCAATGAAATAATTAAAGGCGGATCGGTTATTCTTGCTGATAGTAAAGGTAAAAAAAGACAAGTATTAATAACAGGCCTTAATTATGAATGACATAATAAATGAGAAAAAGTCATTTCATGAAAAAAATGTTACTGATAAAGATTTATTAATTTTTGCTAAATGGATTTTATTTATTGTTTTTGCTCTTTTCATATTAGGTTGTATTTCTGAATTAATATGGAAAGGAAATATGGTATTTGAAATTTGCAAAACAATTTTACCATCATTTGCGACATTAATTATTGGGTATTATTTTGGTAAGGATTAATTTATATCACAAGGACGGACAAAACTTGGAGAACATAAAAATGTATTTTATATACATGCTAGGTTGGATAATGTTTTGTTCATGGGCAGCATATTGTATATTAAGTTAATGATATAATTGTTCCACATAGAACATTTCCTCATGGAGATCAAGGATGATCGGTCGAGGCCAAAATTTCAAACAAATGCCAATCAATGTGGTTGGTAGCTCGGTATTTGGTCGTTATCCTAAGATTTCCATCGAAAAAACCCTCAACATGTTTGTCAGTGACAATTGGATGGTGCCTTATGCTGGGTATCAAGTTGGGATTGCGGCTTCTCGTTTTCTTAATGGTCTGTCTGGGCGTGGAGTGCATTATAGCCCTAAGCTTAATCGTTTGGTCGTTGTTATCGACAATACAGTGTACTTAGTTAATATCTTTTTTGATCAGAATTTAGCAATGACACGAGACCAATCTGCAGTGCCCATCGGCACATTGCAGACCAATACGGGCGTTGTGTATATTGCTGAAAATAATAAACCTCAAATAGCCATTTCAGATGGGTTTCAGATTTATATTTATGATCCTTCAACTAACCCTATGTTTCAGGTAGCAACAAAAGATGGCACAGTCCCGATTTCATTTACGCCTGGATATATTGATTTTCACGATACTTATCTTATATGTGCTGCGAGCAATGATTTATTTTACAGTCCTGCTGCTAATAATACTTGGCGGTTATCAGCCCAAAACAATGGGCTACAATGGCCAGACAATGCTGCAAATATTGGATTGTTACAGACTAAGCCCGATAATGTCCAAGCCGTCGTAAGGTTCCCATCAAGAGGCAACATGATATTAGTCATGGGATCAACGGTAAGTGAGCCATGGTATGATGTCGGTTATCAATTGTTCCCTTATCAACGTAGCAGTTCTTATAGTGTGGACTATGGTTGTATCAATCCGGCTACGATTGCTTCGATGGACAATATTGTCGTCTGGTTGGCGCAAAATGAAAAATCAGGCCCCGTCATACTTTACTCAACTGGTGGTGAACCTCAAAAAATATCTACGGACGGTATAGATTATCTGTTTTCACAATTACAAAATCCCGCTGATTCTCAAGGATTTCTCTATCGACAAGATGGACACCTTTTTTATCATCTTAATTTTTATACTGATAATTTTTCTTTGTTCTACGATTTTAACACAGGAAAAATTTACAATGCATCTGATGAGAACTTGGATTATTTCATTGCAGGACAAGTTGCCTTTTTTAACAATCAATATTATTTCGTGACTAAAAACAATGGTAATTTATATGCGTTTGATACAATCTATACAACCTATAATGGAAATGAAATCCCACGCATTAGGACATGTAAATCAGTAAGGTTGCCATCACAAGAATATTTTGTTGCAAATGATTTAGGGTTTACTATCGAGCAAGGCGAAACACCTTATCAACAACAAGCTATCGATACGATTTATTTGGAAGCTGAAAATGGAAACTTGTTAATAACAGAAGCTGGCGCAATACTTTTACAAACAGAAGATAATAACTATCTTATCAGTGAAGACAATAAGTTACTTATATCTGAACAAGTTGACAATACCGATGTATTTAATCTCATCTCTGAACAGCCATTATTGGAAAACGTACTGCCTCGTGTAGATTTGTCTATTTCTATTGATGGTGGTGCTGCGTTTGGCAGTGATTTTTCTTATACATTAAATCCATTGGGTAAACGAAAAAACAAAATACAATGGTGGCAATGTGGTCTTGCAAATGATTTCACGCCGCAGTTTAAATTTTGGGGGCTTGGTCGGTTTGTTGCAACGGATGGGATTTTAAACATAAGACAATGACTACTCAAACTTCAAAACCCATAGCATTATTTCCTGATGTGCCACGCCAGACGCCGTTCATTGGTGAAAATGGAATGGTACATGAATTATGGTTACAATATTTTGATCAACTAACAATAAGATTGCAGACAATATTAAGGCCAGAAGGCTTTGCTATACCTCAGCAAACTGCTGCCAATATTGCATTGTTGGTGGCCAATGAAAACTCCATTCCGCCATATAATCCGACAGGTTATATTATTTATGACTCAACAAATAATGCATTTAAAGGTAATATAGCAGGTACATGGAAAACGTTTACACTGACATAAAAGGATTTATGTTATGGATTCAAGAATGTATGGAAGGGCAGCAGGGCTTGGTAATATAGGCGCAGGCCTTGGACAAATGTTTGGAGGATTTTTTGGCGGAGACCCTTCAAAATCTGCTGGAAAATATTTAGACCAGATTCCTGGACAAACAGGAAAATATTTTGATCCTTTTATTGGTCGTGGTAATCGCGCTGGTGATATCCTTGAAGGACAATATGGTAATTTATTAAATGATCCGTCAGGAATGCTTAATAAAATAGGCCAAGGCTATCAGCAATCTCCTGGTTTTAAGTTCGCACTTCAACAAGCCATGCAAGGCGCAGGCCATGCAGCAGCAGCCGGTGGTATGGCCGGTTCTCCTCAACACGAACAGCAATCCATGGGCTTGGCAACCAATCTTGCAAACCAAGATTACAATTCATGGTTGCAGAATGCTTTAGGACTATATGGACAAGGTCTTTCTGGTGAGCAAAACATGTATGGCGTTGGGTTCGATGCCAGCAAATCTCAAGCTGATCAAATTGCACAAGCACTAGCTGCGAGGTCTCAACTTGATTATGCAAGCCGCGCTAATCGAAATCAATCTATAGGTGGTGGTATTGGAAGCTTAATTGGTGGTGCAGGCCAATTACTAGCATTTTTATAAGGACATGAACTATGCCATTCACAATGCCAAGTTACCCAATATTGACTCCTGAACAGGCCAACCCTTTATTATATGGCGCTCAGATTGGTCAAAGCATGATGCAAAAAGGCATGATGTTTCCTCAAGAAATGCAAGCCAAGATGCTAGAGAACCAACTTAATCAAATTAAGGCAAAATATGCTGAATCTTTAACGCAGGAAGAACTGACGAAAGCGAAACAAGCGAATGAATGGAACCCTCAAATTTGGAAATCTGAAATTGGATTGCGTGGTGCTCAAACAGGATTAGCAGGGGCTGAAACGCAAAAATTACATGCAATGCAACCTTATATTGCTCAACAAGCGGAAGCTGATATTGCTGAAAAAAGAGCTTTAGCCGGTATGCATGGTGAGGATGCAAGACAAAAAGCTTTATTCAATTCCATTATTAGAAATAGATTTCAACCAGGATCACAAATGTCCCCTACTGGTGGAACAATAGGTGCATCAATTACAAAGCAACCTGTTACACAATCTCAAGCAACGCCAGCTTCAATGAGTAGTACTTATGGTATTGAAAATCCACAAATGACAAATGATGATATCATTAATAAAATGGTATTTGGTCAAGATACTTATTCTGGAAAAGAAAAAACATTTCAAGATCAAGTAACAAAACAATCAGATGCTTTTAATAAAGAATTAAGCCAATCTGTACAAGCATCTCAAAGTGCCACGAAATTTCAACAAGCTTTAAATATATTTAATAATGCAATGAATGCAGCGACTTATAAAGGCCCACGATTAGGAAACTTAGCCTCAGGTGGTTGGAAGTCAACATTTGTTCCAGGCAACTTAGACCCTGAACAACAAGCAGATCGTGCTGCAAATCAAATGTTACCAGAAGCTATTTCGACATTACGCGATGCGATGGGTTCTGTTAGATGGTCTAATATGGATAATACAATGGCTCAAACACTCAAATTTGATAGAACATTAAGTGATAAAACGCGACAGACTATGACTGGTTGGACAAATGCAGTCATGAATAGAATGCAAGAATATAATAAATTTTTATCAGTCATGAATAATCCAAATACTGGTTTAACAGCACAACAAACTAAAGCATTATTTGAATCATATAATGAAAATTTCCCATTAATTAGTAAAAATGGTGAAGAAGTATTAACTAAAAACTTAAATAATTGGCCATTATATACAACACCTAAAGCTATAGAATCTATAAAAAGGACTGGCACATATAAACCATCAAACAAAGAACAAAATAGTTTTATGATGAGGCTTCCTGATGGCCAAGTTGTTCCCATAAAAAAAGGCCATGTTGAAGATGCCTTTAGAAAAGGAGCTACACTGCCATGAACACGATACAAAATAATATTATTGATAGTTTTAAAGATAATATTGATTGGGGTGTATACAAATCCCAACAAAGACCAGATCAACTTTCAAATGAATCAGAAAATGAAAATATCAATATAGGTTTTAATAAAAAAAAATCAGAAAAAGTTAATACACATTTACCTTTTTTTGGCGAAATGCCACGTCCAAATTTAAAAGATTATTTCAGTCCAGAAAATATAAGAGAAGCAACTCAAGAAGGTCTAGGTGCGATTTCAGGAATGAATGTTCTTAAGTCTGGAAAATTAATAGGCAGCGCAGCAAAAAAAGGAATGGAATATATTAATCCTGAAGCTATTTCTGAACAATTACGTGGACAATTTGGCCAAGGGACTGTTTCTGAGAACATTGGTGAATTAGGCCAACGAGTTAAATTCGGCAAAGAATCTGCAAAAGAACAAGCTTTAACTCCGAAAAGGGAATTGATGGAAACAATTAAGGGCGAAGAGATAGTAAAACCAAAACCATTGAAACTAGAAAAAGTTGCTAAAATATTTGAGCCTGATGTCAATAATATTTCATCACAACAATCTGATGCGTTGAGAAAAGCAATTGCGAATTATTACAAATCAGGAAATTTAGGCAAGCTAACCGAAAAAGGCGAACAAATATTCTCACATGAGGGATTGGAATCTAATCAAATTGATAAGTTAGAAAGATTATTGACAACGCAAATGCCAGCTAAAGGAAGATATTTGTCTGATGCGGAAGCAACAAAATTTTATTCTTCAAAAGGTACTTTATCTGAATTGCATAAAGATTATATAAAAACAAAATCTCCTGACGTTGCTGACCAATTAATGTCTGAATTAAAATCAGAGATACGTAAATTAAAAAAGATAGATAGAAATACCGGACTAGGAGATGTGCAAAGTGAGCGCTTGGCATCATATGAAAGTAATTTACAAAATATTGAAAATGATTTTAATAAGTTCATAAGTACGCTCCCAAAAGAAGCGCAAGGTAAATATAAACAATTCACTACTTCTTATAGAGAGAATGTTGCTCCTTATAAGTCAGAAGATATTATTAGAGAAATGTCTTATGGTAATACTCAGGGTATACAAGCCAATGAAGTTGAATCATTATTTTCAAATCCAAATCCAACAAAAGATGTGAAAAAAGTTATTAATGATATAGGTTCTTCTGGTTGGAATAATATTGTTTATAATATGCTTTCGAAATATGAGCCAGGAGAAGCATCCAAAATGGCAAAGGCTATTTTAGAGGGTAAGCGTAAAGGTTCTCCAATCATTACTGATGAGATGGTTCAAGCTGCCAATAATGCTATAAAACGTAGTAGAATATCCACGGCAGTGAAGACAAGTGCTAGGGCTGCCGGTGGTGCAGCATTAGCAGCACCATTTGGATTAGCACCATTAGGTGCAATTGCAGGGGCAGCATCCCCTTATCTTTTAGCTAATAAAGATTTAATATCTAAAGCGATTCAAAGATTTAAGCGATAAATTATAGGAGCCAAGGAATGGCCATCAACACAGCGCTACTTGTAGCCGCACCCGTTTTGCAAGATGTCATTGTCGATGATGCGACTGGTGAACCATTGGCCAATGGTACGATTGCGCTTTATCAAGATAATTCACGTACGACATTTAAGAATTGGTATTATCAATCTGGTGCTCCTGGTGCTTATACCTACATCACATTGCCAAACCCATTAACATTAAATGCGGCAGGTGCTATAGCTGATCCAAATGGTAATGATACGATTCCATTTTTTTATCCATTTTCAGAAGTGGACAATGTCACGCCGCAACCTTATTACATACAAGTTTTTAATTCAAACGGTCAACAAAAATTTGTAAGACAGAATTTCCCATTCAACCCTGAAATTCCACCTGCCCCTGAATCGAATGCTTCAGTTAAAAATTACATTGTAAATAATGGATTTTGGCGTAATGCAGGAAGCTTAATAACAGGTGGTGCTGGCAGTGTGATGGCAAGCAATCCGTTATATGGATTAGCTAGCACATTACTGAGTACAGTCATTGCACCTGGTGCGAATGATGGTTTCAGCATGCCTGACTATGTGTATTTTAAAAATGGAACAGGAGGGACTGAAACTGTTTCATTTATTAAACAAAAAAATGGAATTTTTTTAAGTACTGCAAATCCATCTAACCAAGATGTGACGCCTGAATATTATGTCAATGTCAATTGTACGGCAGCAGGATCAGAAAATTTACGATATATACAAATTCCAATCCAAGTACATCTCAAGAATTTTGAATCGACCCAAGCTACTTTTACAATATGGGCACAGAATGCAGGCAGCAATCCTAATAACCAAATAACTATTCAATTATTGCAATATTTAGGAACAGGTGTCGTATCGTCTGCGGCTGGATCACTACAACCCTTTATTTTAGGGAACAATTGGACAAAGTTAGTGGTGAATTTTACATTTCCGACTATTGTGGCCGCTGTTGGAAATGGTGGAGATGATGCTTGGTATATTCAGATTGCATTGCCTGCTGGAACTGGGATCACCTGTAATGTCAATCTTTCGAAACCGTCTTTATATATTGGAAACAACAATAATCCTGGGAATGATTTTACGAGTTATAACGAAACAACACCTATCATTGATGGTTTTAGAACAGGTGACATTCGACAAAGTTTAAATTCATTTCAACCTTATGGTTGGGTTCCGATGAATGACGGTACCATTTGTTTATCAAACCCAAATACTTCACCTATTGTTACGCGATCAAATGCTGATACATTTCAATTGTTCAATTTGATTTGGAACTTGTTTAAAGCTTATGACACTGGATCAAATTTTAATCCTATTTGTCAAATGTACACAAGCGCTGCAACGCCGACAGCCACTAATTTTGGTGGAAGTGCCTATGCGGATTTTACTGCAAATAACCAATTATCACTGACCAAAATGATGGGGAAAATTTTAATAGGCAGTGTCCCGCAATCTCAATTATTAGTTGCCACATCTGCTATTACTGGTTATACGTCGGGTGTGACATTTTCAACTTCATCTGGAACATTATTGGTAACGACTTCATCCTCTAATTTGCTTGGTGTGTACAAAGGTGGAATTGTTACATTTGCAACAGGAAGCGGCGGCACATTGCCAACTGGAATTACCGCCAACACGTTATATTATGCATCTCCTGTCAGTTCAACAACATTTTTTGTCAGTACATCGTTTGCTAATGCAATGGCAGGGACTTATATTGCATGGACTAATAATGGCACACCAACTAATAATGCATTCTGTTTCCCCGCTGGATCATTTGAAGGTGAATATAATCATACGCAATTATTAGCAGAGCTTGCAGCGCATAATCATACAGTAACACCAATTGGTAATTCTGATGCTGGTGGCGGCATTCATCATATTCAACAAAATGCTGGAAATGATAATCAGACATCTACCGTATTTAACACAGGAACAACAGGAAGCAGTACACCATTTAACGTTGTGCAACCATCTACTTATATGAATTTCTACATCAAGTTATAAGGACATAACGATGACAACAAAATTGAATTTTGGACGCGATGTACAAGGATATAATGCATTCGCACCCAATGTATCAGGCGATAAATATTCTGCAACTTTAGCTGCTGGTGGTAATTCAACGATTACATTGCCAACTAATTCACAACAATGGATTGTTTCATTTTCTTATCAACCAGGTGCAGATATTTGGGTCAATTATAATGCAAATGCTGCTGCGCCTGCCGGCAATACTTTTGCCAGCACAACATCAGAATTATTGCCAGGCTCACGGTATTTACCTGCATTACAGAATAATGGCACATCGGCAACAACCATTAATCTTTTAAATAATGGAGCAGGTACAGCGGATGTTGGAGTGATTTTATATGCTATCCCGTAATGATCAGCCCTATTTAGATGGTTTTAATTTTGGCATGGACAGTGTTTTTAATAATGTTCAAGTCACTAAAGCGGATGTGACGCCTATATTGCCTAATGCGTTTTTATTATTAGATTCACCAATGGATTTTTTACTTCTTTTAGATGGAAGCAATTTTCTTTTATTAGGGACTTAAACAAACATTAACAAAAGGATTTGTTAAATGTCAAAGAACATAGACCAAGTTTTTATTTCAAATCCCATTACGTCAAATTTAGGCACAGATTTGATGTATTTCGGACAATCACCGTATGCAGCCGGCAATGATGCTGCGATGACATATACCAATTTCAGTGCACAGTTTGTGCTATCCACAGCAATTGTAAATGGTGCGCATGGTGGTACTGGTGTTAATAATGGCACATCAACCTTTACAATCGGTGGTAATGTTACATTTTCAGGTGCATTTACCTTTGCGGGAACATTGACCGCCGCAACCACAGTGACCTTCCCCACATCTGGTACCTTAGCAACGACTTCACAAATACCTACACTGCCATTGTCGCTTGCTAATGGTGGAACCAATGCCAATCTGACCGCTTCTAATGGTGGTATTTTCTATTCAACGGGATCGGCCGGGGCAATTTTAGCTGGCACAGCTACTGCTAACCAGGTTCTATTATCAGGTTCTTCAACCACTCCTGCATGGTCAACAGCAACTTATCCTGCTACGACGACGATCAATCAAATATTATACTCATCCGCCAACAATGTTGTGGGTGGTCTTACAACTGCAAATGGTGGTGTATTAATTACGAATAACAGTGGTGTTCCATCGATACTTGCGGGATCAGGCTCGACAGGCACTATTTTACAAGCAACATCGGGTGGCTCACCTGCTTGGTCAACCAGTACTTATCCAGTAACCAATGCGATTAATACATTGCTTTATGCTAGCGCTGCAAACGTCATGTCAGCTTTGGCAACAGCAAATAACGGTGTTCTCGTAACATCAGGTACCGGCGTGCCAAGCATTGGATCATCATTGCCTGCTGGGTTTATTTATCAAACCACAGTTGATCAAACATCGGCATCCGTTAATTTGGCAGTCAATACCCAATACATTACTGACAACGGTGCATCACTCGTCACTTATACCTTACCAACAACGGCTGCTTTAGGGTCAGTCATTAACATACGCGGTTTCTCATCGGGTGGCTGGAAAGTAGCCCAAAACGCATCGCAGCAAATCCATGTCGGTAGTTCAGCAACTACATCGGGAACTGGCGGATCGATAGCAAGTTCAAACCAGTATGATTGCGTTGATTTGATTTGTGTTGCTACGAATAACACTTGGGTGGCTAATGCAGTCCAAGGCGCTTTAAGCATCGTTTAAAGGATTAAACACATGGCAAATGAAAAAGTTAGTCAATTACCTGGGGTTGCAAATTCAGCTTTGACGGACGTTATTTATGCGATTCAAGGCGGTATATCGAGTCAAGAAACGCTTCAGCAAGTTTTCAATTTGATGCTTCAAAATACCATCCTTAATAATGCAGGAAACCCCAATAGTTTTGTTGCTGGTGTCATTTATCAATTATGTTGGGACACTGTTAATTCTATCATGTATGTTTGTACAACTGCCGGTAACGCAGCGACCGCTGTGTGGACGGCCGTATCTGATAAGGCAGGCATTATCAGTCCGGCAAATGGCGGCACTGGTGTTGCAAGTCCTACTGCGCATACATTGCCCGTGGCAGAAGGTTCGTCGAATTTTAACTTCCTTGGGCCATTGGTCAATGGCCAATTCTTAATTGGCTCAACAGGTGCTGATCCTGTCCCTGCAAACCTTACCGCAGGGCCTGGCATATCCATAGCAAATAGTGCTGGCGGCGTCACTATCAGTGGCACAGCAAGCGGCATTGGTTGGACAGACGTCACCGGCACATCACAAGCCATGGTTGCTGATAATGGTTATACCTCGAATAATGCAGGTTTGGTAACATTGACGCTGCCTGCAACGGCTGCTTATGGAACAGGTCTTGCAGTAGTCGGAAAGGGGGCAGGCGGATTTACGATTGCCCAAAATGCACTTCAAAACATACAGGTCGGATCATCGTCATCAACTGTTGGTGTTGGTGGTTCAGTATCATCGACAAACCGGTTCGATTCAATCAATTTAGTTTGTACGACTGCTAATACAACTTGGACAGTATTAGGCGCCGTTCAAGGGAATTTAACTATTGTTTAAAAGGAATTAAACATGACAACGAATAATGCAGTCAACGTGGGTTTATCTGGGGCAACTGGAAGTGGAAGCTTTGTAGGAGCAACATCCCCAACATTAGTCACGCCGACATTAGGTGTTGCGACTGCTACAACAATCGCATTTAGTCCAACTACTGGAGGCATCATTGGCACAACAGCTGCGGACAGTGCATCTGCTGGTAATGTCGGTGAATACATATCATCGGTGATTGCTTCAGGTAGTGCTGTTTCAATGAGTAACTTCACTGCTAAAACTATCACATCAATTTCTTTAACAGCGGGGGATTGGGATGTATGGGGAGAAGTTTATATTTCAGCAGCAAATACAACCACTATTGCTCAAGTTCAAGGCGCTATCAATACGACTACAAATACCATACCTACGCTTCCAGGTGATGGAGTTGCAAGTCAAAACTTAGTTACTCCTACATCCGCAAATTGGGTACCTCAAACGTCTGGCGTTCCTAGTGTATCTATATCACCTTGTAGAATTAATATTAGTACTACAACCACAATTTTTCTTGTAGGGATAGCAACATTTGGAACATCAACCTTGAGCTTGTACGGCAAAATAGCTGCGAGACGTAGACGATAATATTATTTTTTAAATAATTTATACGTTAAATAAATTGGCAATCCAATTATATATAATGAGATTAATAGTGGAACACAGATTAATCTCATTATTTCATTCCATATATTTTTAGTCTTCATAGTTTCTCTATTTATTTTATATATCTCATTAGTCACCGCCAGAGCCATCGCCAGAGCCATCGCCAGAGCCATCGCCAGAGCCATCGCCAGCGCCA
>Ga0187846_10000196_pt1 | contig 37086 bp, 37 predicted proteins | sample TC_taG_FD_161473 | JGI IMG/M metagenome (GOLD analysis project Ga0187846, IMG submission 161473) | Biofilm microbial communities from the roof of an iron ore cave, State of Minas Gerais, Brazil - TC_06 Biofilm (v2) | ecosystem: Environmental > Terrestrial > Deep subsurface > Cave > Wall biofilm... | reverse complement strand
GTCCAGGCGACACTCGCCGGGTTGCCGAGCCCGTACCACACCGGCAGCGGCTGCTGAAACGGCTTCATCACGATCGGCACGTTGTCGAAATCGTAGAATTCGCCGTGGAAGGTTAGCCGGTCCTCGGTCAGCCCGCGGCGGATGACCTCGAAGGCCTCGCGGAACTGCTTGGCTCCGGTATCGAAATCGACACCGTAGAAGCCGACCTCGACCGGTGAAATGCCGCGGCCGACCCCGTACAGGAAACGCCCACCGCTCATCTGGTCGAGCATGCAGATCTCGTCGATCAGCCGCAGCGGGTGGTAGAGCGGTAGCAAATACACCATCGGCCCGAAACGCAATTGCTCTGTTCGCTGCGCGACCGCGGCCAGGAACACGCTGGGTGATGGCGCATAGCCGAGCGGCGTGTTGTGGTGCTCGGCGAGATGATAGCCGTAGAAACCGGCGCGGTCGTAGGCTTCGATCAGCTTGAGCCGTTGTTCGAAATGCTGGTCGAGCGGCAGACCGCTGTCATCCAGGTGGTCAAAGATCCCAAAGCGCATGGTCTTTCCCTTTGAGCGGCCGATCAGGCTTGGGCAAAAGCCGGCATGACCTCCTGCGCGAACAACTCGACCGACCGCTTAGCCTCGGCCAGGGTGATATCACCAAAGGCCATGTCACAGACGAAGTAGTTGATGCCGGAACCGTCGGCCTGGGCGGCGACATAGTCGCGCGCACCGGCCGGGGTGCCGGCAAAAGCGACGCCGTGGTGCTGCAGGACATCGAATTCTTCGGCAAGTTCGCCCTGCAGTGGGAACGGGACACCGCGCTGCTCCCACAGCACTTCCATGTTGCGGCGCCACGGCCGGTAAGCGCGCGCGGCGATATTGCGGGCCTCCTTCTCGGTCTCGGCGACGACGATGTGACGCGTCACGCCGATGCAAGGGAGCCTCTCTGGCGGCTTTCCGAGAGCCGTCCATTCGCCGTGGAACCGCTCGACGAGCGGGCGCATCGCCGACACCGGCCGCAGAAAGGAGACGAGATTGACGTCATTCTCGGCCGCCCACGGTATCGTCTCCGGCCGCGAGATGCCGTACCACAGCGGCGGGTGCGGAAGCTGCATCGGCTTTAGCACGATCGGCACCGCGTCGAATTTGTAGAAGTCGCCGCGATAGGTGAGCTCGTCGTGGGTCAGCCCCAGGCGGATCACCGCGAGCGCCTCTTCGTACTGCTCCATGCCGTGCGCGAAGTCGACCCCGAAGAACCCGACCTCGACCGGCGAGATGCCGCGGCCGACACCGAACAGAAAGCGGCCGCCGCTCATCTGGTCGAGCATGCAGATCTCCTCGATCAGCCGCAGCGGGTGATAGAGCGGTAGCAGATACACCATCGGCCCGAAGCGCAGCTGCTGGGTCCGCTGGGCGACCGCGGACAGAAAGACACCGGGCGACGGCGCATAGCCGAGCGGCGTCGCGTGGTGCTCGGCGAGATGGTAGCCGTAAAATCCCGCACGATCATAAGCTTCGATCAGCTGCAGGCGCTCCTCGAACAGCTGGCCGAGCGGCACCCCGCCGTCATCCAGGTGATCGAAAATCCCAAAGCGCATCGGTTATTTCCTACTCGTGTTTCATAACGCCTGCCGTATGCCCCTCACCCTCCCGCTTCGCGGGTCCCTCCCTCTCCCCGCTTGCGGGGAGAGGGCTGGGGTGAGGGGCCTATGCCGCGGCGAGCATCGCGTCAGCGATCTTCTCGGCGGTCATCAAGGTTGGGAAATTGGTGTTGGCGCAAGGCACCACCGGGAACAATGACGCATCGACGACGCGCAGGCCGGTGACGCCCCGCACCCGCCCTTGGCTATCGGTCACCGCCATCGGGTCGTCCTCGGCCCCCATGCGGCAGGTGCAGGTGGCGTGCCACACGCCAATCGTCGCCTTGCGGATGAAGTCTTCGAGTGCCTCGTCGTTCCGCATCAGCTCGTCAAAGCGGTAGCCCTCGACGATGACCTTCTCGATCATCATCCGCCGCAGCCACGGCGGACCGTCGAGCAATTTGGCGATGACGTCGGTGATCATCTTGTTCTTGTTGTTGACGACGCCAATCTTGCGCACGCGCTCGGTGTAGCTCGCCGGAAACGGGTTGCTCGTCGCATCAGCCATAGCCGCACTCAGCTGCATCGCGCCGAGCCGGCGGAAGGCGTCCATCAGCCGCTCGAGGTCGCGCCGGTCGGACAACAGGTTGAACTCGACGATCGGCTCGGCCCGCCAGTCGCGCGAGGCGAGCTTGACCTGGCCGGTCTCGGAATAGGTCTTGTAGACGGCGGCGAGCAATGAGCCGATCTGCTCGCCGACCGCATGCCACGCGGATTTGCTGACACCGGCGACAAACATGTCGCCTGGCGGCGCGTCGCCTATCCCCGACGAGTAGCGCAAAGCGAGCAGGATATGGCGCCGGGTCATGTCGTTGAGCCGGCTCTCGGGTTTAATAAAGGATGAGACCGAGATCGACGGGTGGTCCATCAACCGCTGACCGACCCCCGGCACATGCGCCACGACCTCGATGCCGAGATCGCGCAAATCGCCCGCCGGCCCGACCCCGGCGCGTAGCAGATGCGCCGGGGAATGGATCGCGCCCGATGAGACGATGACTTCGCCACTGCGGAATTCGGTTTCCTTGCCGTCGACCAGTGCCTTGATGCCGACACAGCGCGTTCCCTCGAACAGCAAACCCTTGACCTGGGTCAGCGCCGAGATCGTCAGATTGTCGCGCAGCCGCGTTCCCGGATCGAGATAGCCGATCGCCGCCGAGACCCGGCGGTCGTAGAGGTTGGAGATCGTGATCGGGAAATAGCCGTCCTTGAACTCGGCATTCTGATCCTGGATGTATTCGAACCCGGCCTCCTTGAAGGCCTTGGCGACCGCCTTGGCGTGGCCGTTCCATAGATCGGGGAAGATGCGGCGAACCGGGATGCGACCATCCTTGCCATGCCACGGCCCGTCAAAATCCATGTCACGCTCGACCTTTTTGAAATAGGGCAGGACCGCGTTCCAATTCCATCCGGCCGCGCCCCGCGCCTCCCATTCGTCGTAATCGGAAGGGGCGCCCCGGTTAGCGAGCTGACCGTTGATGGACGAGCCACCGCCCAGCACTCGCGCCTGCTCGTATTTGCGCAATGGCGGGCGGTCTTCCTCCGGGCGGTTGTGCGAGATCACCTCGGTGTGGACTTTTAGCTCGGTCCAGTGAAAGCGCGGATCGAAATAGGCGGTGCCCGGATAGCTGTCGAGGATCTCGGGCGGCACCTTGCCGTGCGGCGTGTCCTGACCAGCCTCGCAGAGCAGGACCTTGTTGCTGCTCCTGGCCGACAGCCGGTTGGCCATGACAGAGCCGGCTGACCCGCCGCCGACGATGATATAATCGTAATTCATCTCCCTCCCCTCTCGGGCATCTCCGGGACTTTTATCTGTCGATGATGTAATGCAATCCCGGATGGCCTGGTCAAGTCCGAGGTGCCATTGAGCGCAACCGAGTTTGCCGTGCCGGTCGAAGACCGCTATTTCGAGGATTACGCGCCCGGCGCCGTATTCGAATATGGAGAAATCCCGGTCACGGAGGCCGAGATCGTCGAGTTCGCCCGTCGCTTCGACCCGCAATACATCCATGTCGATCTCAAGCGGGCGGCCCAAGGCCCCTTTGGCGGGCTGATCGCGAGCGGCTGGCATACCGCGGCGATGATGATGCGGCTGATCGTCGACAATTTTCTGCCCAAAAGTGCGAGCCTCGGCTCACCCGGCATCGATGAACTGCGTTGGCTGCGGCCGGTTCGACCCGGCGATGTGCTGAGCGTCCGGCTCTCGGTCCTCGAAGCGACACGCTCGCGATCAAAACCCGACCGCGGTGTCGTGCGCACTTTGTGCGAGGTGCTGAACCAAAACCGAGCGGTCGTCATGAGCCTGAAGGGGATGAATATCATCACCTGCCGGAGCATTCCTTGAAGGTCGGCATCGTCTCGGACCTGCACTGCAATGTTGCGGGGCTCGCGCAGGCGCTGGAGCTGATGGGTGATGTCGACGAGCTGGTCTGTCTCGGCGACAGCATCTGGGAATACCGCTTCTCAAACGAGATCGTCCGCCTGCTGAAGGAGCGCGGCGCGCATACGATCCTCGGCAACCACGAGGAGGGTTTTCTCGGGCCGCTCGGGGTCCGCGCGCGCCAGCCGGATTGGATCGACCGTTCGCTGCTAGGCTGGCTCGCCGAGCGGGCGCACCGCCTTGAATTGCGCCTCGGCGGCAAGAAGCTGCTCGCCGTCCACTCGACGCCGTGGGAGCCGCGCGGCACCTATGTCTACCCACACGACACTTTGTTGGACCGGTTCGGTGAAGCCGACGCCGACTTCGTTCTATACGGTCACACCCATCACCAGCTGGTGCAGCGCCTCGGCAGGGTCCTGGTGATCAACCCGGGCTCGGCCGGCGATGCGCGCGATACCGGCAACGGGCGGCAACTGAGCTGCGCAGTACTCGACACGGTTAGCGAGGAAGTCGTGGTCACCGATTTCCCGGATCGCTCTTCGTTAGCCGGGAATTTTGAATCTCCCGGTTTGGAAGCTTGACTCTGCGCCGTCATTTATCGTAATATCAACTGCTTAAACGTAAATTACTATGTCGGCCGAAGCGGGAATTTCCGCGCGGGAACCGAGAATTTTCGACCGCGTAAAGGTGAAAATTTCCCGGTTCGGGGCCGTATCGGGGAATTAACCAGGAATCGCCGACCAAGCTCCTCCCGCGGTCACTGACCGGGCTGCCACGGGCCCATCGACGTCGCCGCGATCGTCGCAACGCGGGCAGTGCTCGGGACATAAGGTGGCGGCACCAGAAAATTGCCTGCGATCAATTTGACCCGTTCGCTGTCACTGGCCAGAAGCATATGTCGCAGAGCGAGCAGCGCCGAGCCCGCGGCGGTAGCCTTCCAGAACCAGTCGTAAAGCTGGCGGCTCGACGGTTTACCGGGCTGCGCAGCACCCGCCTCCAGACAATACGCCTTCAGATCATCGGCCGTGAAGCGCAGCAACAGCAGCGGCGAAAAGCCGTCGTTCGGGCTCGGCGGCTCGCGACCGTGCAGCCATTCGTCGATGTAACCGCCGATCTCCTGCATCGACAAGCCGCTGAGCCCGACAGCAGTGCGACGGTGTTCGGCGATCCAACGACGGTGCAAGTCCGCCAGCAGCAGAATTTCAGCATCGAGCTGCGCTGTGAGCCCCGACGGCGGGCGGTCGGCAAGAACCGCGGGAAGTGCCGGCGGACGCCATGAGGGGTCGGCCTTCTCGCGCGGGTCGTCGTCCGGGAAATCCTCGATAATCACCGGACCGGCCGGGCGCTCCAGCAACCGCAACGCGGCAAGAACAACGCGTCGCTGAAACGCCGGTTCGGCGGGTGGGCCGAATGGGCGGCCGAGCTGGAATGGCACCCACAGCGCTCGCGGCGGCCGCGTTTTCTCGGTTTGCGGCCGGATCAGGCTGATCGCGACCGTCGCCATCCCCTCTTCCTCCAGGTAGTGTCGGAGCGCGCTCACGGCGCGCGTGCAGACAGGTCAAACCGGGGCGAGCAGGACAGCGCTGACCTCGTCTTGCTTCAAACGGCCGGCTAGTTCGCGAGCATGGGGTTCGATCAGATCGGGTTCCGCCGCCCCCATAAACGAATAGTGGATATCGGCGACCGAACCGATTGTCCCTTCCGCAGCGAGCTCGTTGAGGCGATCGATCGGGAACAGAACGTTCCAATCTTCCTGGAACCCGGTGCGGTCGAAGTTGATCGACACATGGTTGATCAGCAGGTCTTCCGGCCGGGTGCCCGGTGGGATCGTATGGTAGTCGGGATCGCGGCCGCGAAAGGGAACGCCGCCGCGCAGCACAAGGCCGGCCGACGATACGATGGCGACCCGCCGCTGCGACAGCGGCGGCCCAGTGACCCACGGCTCGGTCGTGAAATTGGGGCAGTCGAACGCGGCGAGGCGTTGTGCCTGCGCCGGCGGCAAATCAGCCAAGCGTACCATCGGGCCCTCCCTATTTGTCAGCCGGCTTGACCCTTGCGATCGAGAAAGTCTTTGAACCCCTCGCGCGGGTGGCCGGCAGCGAGCCAGGTCGCGCGCGCGTCCTCCTCGGTGTTGAAGCGGTCGCGCCAGCCCATCCCGATCTCCTCGTGCAGCAGGCGCTTGATGCCCTGCACCATGCGCGCGTCGTTCTTGGCGATCATCTGACCAATTTCGAGGCAGGTGTCGAGCAGGTGCGCAGCCGGGACGACCTGGTTCAATAGGCCGATGCGCTCGGCCTCATCGGCGGCGACGACGCGCCCGGTGTAAAGCAGCTCCTTCGCTTTTGGCAGACCGACCAAGAGCGGCAGCGACCAAGTGGAGTTGACCCGGCCATAGCTCGCCGCCAGAAAGCGAAAGGCCGAGCGCTCGCAGCCGATCCGCAAGTCGAGGGTCGAGCTCATCAACGCTGCGCCGCCATAGGCGAGCCCATTGATCGCACCGATCAACGGCTTGGCGAAGGTCGCGACGTGCCAGGTGGCGTGGCCCCGTACTTCCTGCCGGGTCGCCAATTCCTCGGCGCTGAGCCCGGCCATCTCGTGTATATCCGCACCGGCGGAAAACGCCCGGTCGCCAGCGCCGGTCAGGATAACTGCCTTGATCTCGTCGTCTGCTTCGTAGTGGGTCAGCGCCTCGTCGAGCTCGCGCACCAGCGGGAAGCTCAGCGCATTGAGCTTCTCCGGGCGGTCTAAGGTTATGAGGGCGACCCCCTCGAAACGCTCGGTCAGAATAAATTCATAGGCCATCGCTCGCCCTCCTTCCCCGGCTGCTGGTCGTTTGACACTACGCGGGAGCGGGTGTTCACTCAACCGGAAGACAGGTTTGGGGAGATGGCGATGGCTGGGGCTCTCGAAGGTACTAGGGTGCTCGAATTGGCGCGGTTCCAGGCGGGCCCGCGCGGCGGCATGATCCTCTCCGACCTCGGCGCCGAGGTCATCAAGATCGAGAAATTGGGGGGCGAGGAAACGCGCAAGTCGCCGCCCTTGGTGCGCGGCCAGAGCGTCTATTTCTCGGTCTACAACCGCGGCAAGAAGAGCCTCTGCCTCGATCTGCGCACCGAGCGCGGCAAGGAGGTCTTTGCCGCCTTGGTCAAGACCGCCGACATCGTATTGCAGAACTTCCGCCCCGGGGTCATGGACAAGATGGGCTTCGGCTATAAGAGGCTCTGCGAGCTGAAGCCCGACATCATCCTCGGCTCGGTGTCGGCCTTCGGCCAGTACGGCCCCTATCGCGAGCGCCCGGGCTTCGACCCATTGGGCCAAGCCATGAGCGGGCTGATGAGCCTGACCGGCGTGCCGGTCGGCCAGCCGCTCGGCACCGCCTCCTCGATCGTCGACCGCTATACGTCGTTGCACGCGACGATCGGCATGCTCGCGGCATTGCATCACCGCGACCGCACCGGCGAGGGTCAGGAGGTCGATGTCTGCTTGATGGATTCCGGGCTAACGATGGTCGAGATCCCGACCTCCTATTATCTGGCGACCGGCCAGGAGGGCGGCGAAGGCGGCCGTCCGCCATACAAGGCAAAGGACGGCCATGTCGTGATCTCGGCCTCGGGGCGCGAGATGGGCTCGCGGCTGTTGCAGATCGCCACCGGCGACCCGAGCGCCGTCGCCAACACCGGCGCGTTCACCGGCCGCATGGGGCTCGACGATTCACCCCGCAAGAAGGTCGAAGCCTGGTGCTTGGCTCACACCGTCGAGGAGATCGTCGCAGCACTGGTCAAGGCCGACGTCCCGGTGGCGCCGGTCAAGACAATCCCGCAGGTGGCGCAAGACCCGCATCTTTGGGAGCGCGAGATGCTGGTCAAGATGGAGGACCCGGTCGCCGGCGAGATGTATCTCCCCGGTGCGACGATCAAGATGTCGAAGACCCCCGGTCGGATCGGCCCGGTGCCGACCCCGGGCCAGCACACCGACGAGGTACTCTCCCGGCTGTTGGGCTACGACCGCGCGACCCTTGGGGAACTGCGCCAGGCGAAGGTCATCGCCTGATTACCTAAAAGACATCACAGTATAACTCGACGAGGAAACCTAACGGCGGGGCGCGTGATCGCCGCCCAGCGGGACACCTCGGTGTTGGCGCTGGTGAAGAAGTATTTGCTCGAGCTTGGCTCCGGCAAAACCGAGACCGAGCGGCTGAAGCGAGAAGAGCGCGCTCACGCGAGCAAATCGCCGTCTTCCGGGCCTCCGACCAGCTGTCGCGCGACGACCTCCACCGCCGCGGCCTGTGACCCCGTCGCATTTCCTCCACACCAATGTCCTACACTATTCGATCAGTCGGGACCCCTCGGAAGCCTCAGAGCGGGGCCGCGCCATCGATTTGCTGGAACGGGATGACGACGCATTGTCGGTACAGGTGGTGCAGGAATTCTACGTCCGAGCGACGCGAACCACCCGGTCCGATTCCCTGCCCCATCAGATTGCTGCCGGTCTGATCGCAACCTGGACGCGCTTCAGAGTGCAGGAGATCATGCTCTCGATCCTCATGGGCGCGCTGGGGATCAAGGCGGCTCACGGCTTCTCGTATTGGGACAGCGCGGTCATCACCGCCGCCCGTGCCCTCGGATGCCGTACGCTCTACACCGAGGGCATGGCCCATGGCCGGGCCTCGTCAAATGGGCGACTAGCCCGCGACATCGGCGGCAAGGCGGCGGATGGTAGCCATGGTTGACCCGGCGGCAATCTTACACCGGGACTGCCCCAATCCTGTCTCTATGTTGCGAGGTGCTTCTTGGCGAGCTCGTACCACTCGCGCTGCTCGCGGTATTGGTGGCGCGGCCCATAGTCTATGGATTGGCGAATTTCCTCGAAGATTTTCTGCGCCTCCTCGATCCGCCCGGTCTTTTCGAGCAGCAAGGCGTAACGGGCGCGCGCTTCCTGACCCGCGTAATAAGGGACCAGCGCGGCATATTCATAAAGCGCAGCGTCCGTCTTCCCTTGCTGCTCAAGGCTCCGCGCGTAGAGCAGATGGCCATCGGGCGAGGCGTAACCCGGATTGGCCTCGCGAAGTCGTTCCAGCGTGACTTGAGTTTCGTGCGCGTCTCCGAGCGCAAACAACGCGCGCGCCAGTCCCAGCATCAGGGCGGGATCGGTTTCGTGAATCCCGGTTAGTGCCTCGCGGTACAGAGCCGCCGATGGTTCGGGTTGGCCAGCCCGGAGATATTCGTTCGCAAGCACAGCCTTGTTTTGGGCGCTCGGCGATATCGCCACTTGGCGTTGCGCCTCGCGCAACCCGCGGCCGGGATCAAAGACCTTGGCTGCGCCCGATACCGCCTGACGAGCACCGCGGCTGCCCAGCAATCCGGGCAACACCTCCACGATGAGATACACGAGAATGCCGACCAGCGGAACCATGACGATCAGGAAGATCCACCAATAAGGACGCCCGGTGCGTACAACATGTATTACGCACAACACCTGAGCCCCCAGTATCAGCAGCCCCAGCGCCGGCATCTCTGTCCCTCATTAGATCCGCAGCACTCAGAGTTTCATGCTCTCTGAGATCGAACGATAGCCCACGACATCAGCCGCGAGGATCGCGGCAAGACGGTGGGTGGCGGGCATGATTGCCTACTTCAGATCGCCTTTCACGGTCTGGAGCACCTCAAAGCCCTCGAATTCGGGGTGGCCGAGATAAAGCGGCTTGTTGGAACCGGCGTCCCGGTGCGCGCGGCGGAATGCTTCCGATCGGGTCCAGGCCTCGAAGTCGGCCCGGCTATGCCAGATCGAGTGGGACGAATAGAGAGTGTGGTCCTCCCGATCGGGCCCGCGCAGCAAATGGAATGTAATGAAGCCGTGGACGTCGCGCAGATGGGTGTCGCGCGTCGTCCATACCTTTTCGAACTCCGTTTGCGACCCGGGAACGACCTTGAAGCGATTCATCGCGATAAACATCGGTGCACCTTAGGGTTACCATCCGCGCGCAGCTGTTATATCGCTGCTGCCGCTTTCCGTCCTCCCCCGCCTGTTCTACGATCGCCGATGGCAGGTACACCTGGCGGTAGCGAGATGAACGACAGCACCGACAACATCATCGTCGACACCGCGACCCGGATCTTCCAGGATTTGTGCGAGCCGGCCACGATCAACGACGCCGAGAAGGGGGTATGGCCCAAGGCGCTGTGGGAGGCACTCGAAGAGTCGGGGCTGCCGCTCGCCTGGGTTCCCGATAATCTCGGCGGCGCTGGTGCCACGATGGCCGACGGTTTCGCGGTCCTGCGCGTCGCCGGGCGTTTCGCGGTACCGGTGCCGCTTGCCGAGACCTTGATGGCCGGCTGGCTGCTCGCCCGCGCCGGGATCTCGGTGCCGGGGGGACCGATGACCGTGGCGCCGGTGCACGCCGACGGGCATATCGTTGTGGGAAACGACGGCAAGCTTGCCGGCCGCGCGCGCCATGTACCGTTCGCCCGCAACGCCGGTCACCTCGCCGCTCTCGCCCGTCGCGGGGGTGAGCTGGTGGTGGCGCTGGTCGCGGCGGCGGATTTGCCGATCAGCCAAGCGACCAGCCTCGCCGGCGAGCCGAACGACGACGTGTCGTTCGAAGGTGCGCTCCCCACAGCGGTGCAACCGGTTTCTTTAGACCAAGAGGGGCTCGTCGGCTTTGGTGCTGCCGTGCGCTTGCAGCAGATGGCCGGTGCCCTCGAAAAGATCCTCGAACAGTCGGTTCAGCACGCGCTCGACCGCACGCAATTCGGCCGCCCGATCGCCAAGTTCCAGGCGGTTCAGCACAATCTGGCGACATTGGCGGGCGAGGTGGCTGCGGCGAGCGCTGCGGCCGACGCCGCCGCGGAGGCCTGTTCCCAACCGGAGATCGGCCTTGCCGAGGTGGCGATCGCCAAGGTCCGCGGCGGCGAGGCGGCCGGCACTGGTGCCGCGATCGCGCACCAGGTGCATGGTGCCATGGGTTTTACCTATGAACATTCGCTGCATCATGCGACGCGGCGGCTCTGGGCATGGCGCGAGGAGTTTGGCAACGAGACGATGTGGGCCCAGCGCTTGGGACGCATGGTCGCCGCACACGGCGCCGACCAGCTCTGGTCCTTCATCACCCAAGGTTCATAAAGAGACCCGGATCGCGAGGCACCGATGAATTTCAGCTTCCGTTTTGACCCGATCGAATTGCCGCCCGAGGCCAAAGGAATGCGGCAGGAGGTACGGGCGTTTCTGCGCCAGGAGGCGGAGGCCGGCACATTTGTGCCGGGCGACGGCAAGGGGTCGTTTTCGCGCGAGTTCAGCCGCCGGGTGGGCGCCAGGGGCTGGATCGGCATGACCTGGCCGAAAAAATACGGCGGGCACGAGCGCTCGCAGCTCGAGCGGTATGTGGTCACCGAGGAAATGCTGGCGGCGCGCGCGCCGACTCGCGCTCACTCGACCGCCGACCGGCAGAGCGGTCCGGTCATCCTGCGCTATGGCCAGGAGGAAATCCGGCAGAAGATCCTGCCGCAGATCGCGCGAGGCGAGCTGTGCTTTTGCATCGGGCTTAGCGAGCCCAATTCGGGTTCGGACGTGTTTGCCGCCTCGACCCGGGCGACGAAAACCGACGGCGGGTGGCTGGTCAACGGCCGCAAGATCTGGACGAGCGGCGCTCACCACGCCGATTACATGATCGCCCTGCTGCGTACCTCACCCAAGACCAAGGAGAACCACCGGCACGGGTTGACTCAGTTTCTCGTCGACATGAAAACCCCAGGCATCACCACCCGGCCGATCATCAACCTGACCGGCGGCCACGACTTCAACGAGGTCGTGTTCGACGATGCGTTTCTGCCCGACTCGCACCTGATCGGCGAGGTCGACATGGCGTGGAAGCAGGCGACCGACGAGCTCGCTTATGAGCGCAGCGGCCCCGACCGCTGGATCGAGACCTTTCCGGCGCTGGTCGAGCTGGTACGCCGGGCCGGTGAGGAGCCGAGCGAGCGGCTGGCCGAGGGTATCGGCCGCGAGGTGGCTCATCTCGCCACCTTGCGCCGCATGTCGCTGTCGGTCGCCGGCATGCTGCAGGCCGGGAAAACTCCGTCAGTCGAGGCCGCGGTGGTCAAGGATCTCGGCACCAATTTCGAGCAGGCGCTGCCGGACAAAGTGCGGCTGCTGGCGCCGCAGACCGGCGATTCACAGCCCGACAGCAATGACGACCGGTTCGAGGGGGCGTTGCGCTACGCCACCTTGATCGCACCCAAATTGACGATCCAGGGCGGCACCCGAGAAGTCCTGCGCGGCATCATCGCCCGCGGCCTCGGTTTGCGCTGAACGTAATGCCCGACCTGAGGCCTCTGCTCTCGCCCGACAGCGTCGCCGTGATCGGCGCTTCCGGCGACACAGAGACTCTGCGCGGCCGTTTAACGCGCGCGTTGATCGGGCACGGCTATGGCGGGCGCGTCTATCCGGTGACGCGCAGCCAGAGCGAAGTGCTGGGCCTCACGGCCTATCCGTCCGCCGCGGCGCTGCCCGAGCCGACCGACCTCGCAGTGATCCTGGTGCCGGCGGCACACGTCGTCGACACGCTCGCGCAATGCGGCGAGCGAGGGGTCCGGGCAGCGGTGGTCATCAGCTCGGGCTTTGCCGAGGAGAGCAACGAGGCGGCCCGCGCCCGTGATGGCGAATTGCGCGCGGTCGCCGAGCGTTTCGGGATGGTCGTATGCGGCCCGAACTCCGAGGGGATCGTCAACCCGCTCGCACCGCTCGTCGCGACATTCAGCCCTGTGTTCCATGACCCCGACCGCAGCTTCCCGCCGGTTGTCGGCGAGCCGCGGCCGATCGCGGTCAGCTGCCAGAGCGGCGCCCTCACGTTTTCGTTCCTGAGCCGCGGCCGCGACCGGCAGCTGCGCTTTACCCATCAGGTCAGCGCCGGCAACCAGACGGTCCTCGAAGCGCATGACTACGTCGATTGGTGGCTCGACGAGGGTGATGCCGACATCTTCCTGCTCTATCTCGAAGGCATCCGCCGCCCGGATCGGTTCCGCGTGGTCGCCGACAAGGCCGCCGAAGCCGGCAAGCCGATGATCGTCGCCAAGGTCGGCCGGTCGGACGCCGGGCGGCGTGCGGCGGCCTCACATACCGGCGCCTTGGCGCATGCCGGCGTTATCGACGATGCGATCTTCCGCCACCACGGCATCATTCGAGGCGACGATCTAGACCACATGGTCGACGTCGCGAGCGCCTTCGCGTTCTGCCGCCTGCCGCGCGGCAACCGCGTCGCGGTGATCACCGGCTCGGGTGGCAGTGCCGTGTGGATGGCCGACATCCTCTCAGCGCACGGTCTCGAACTGCCGGTGCTCGAAGACGACATCCAAAAGCGCGTCTTGGCGCTGCTGCCGTCCTACGCCTCGGCACAAAACCCGGTCGACGGCACCGCCCAGGCTATCCACGAGGTCGGCTATGCGCGCTTGGTCGAGATTGTCCGCCAATCGAAGCGCATCGATGTGATCCTGCTGATCGGCTCCCTCGCCAATGACGCGACTGCCGCGCAACGGGCCGAGGAGCTCGCGGCGATCACCGGCTCCACCGAGCAGCCGATCCTGTTGGTGACTTACACGACGGCCTCGGCCGGCTCGATGGCGGCGTTCGCAAAGGCGGGCATCCCTTGCTACACCTCGATGCCGAGCTGTGCGCGCGCGATCCGGGCATTGGCCGATTACGCCCAATTCCAAGCTCGCCGCAGCCGACCGCGAACCGTGCGAGAGACGCCGCGAGGCCTGCGCGAGAAGGTTGGCCATGCTCTCGCCTCGGCCGGTCCAGTGCTCACCGAGGCCGAGGCTAAGGTTCTTCTTGCTCGCTATGGGATCCCTCGCCCGGTCGAGATCCTGGTGAAAAACGGCCCGGAGGCGATTGCTGCCGCTGCGCGCATCGGTGGCCCCGTCGCCCTCAAATTGCAGTCGCCCGACGTACTCCATAAGACCGAGGCTGGTGTCGTAGTTCTTGGGATTACTGGGGAGCCCGCGGTGCGCGAAGCTTATCGGCGCATTGCTAATAACATAGAGCGAACCCATCCCAGCCCCCTGATTCACGGCGTTCTGGTGCAGGCGATGGCGGCGCCGGGCCAAGAGATCATCCTCGGCGTGACCCGCGACCCCGATTTTGGCCCGATGCTGATGGTCGGGCTCGGCGGCATCCACGTCGAAGTGCTGCGCGACGTCGTCTTTTCGCCAGTGCCGAGCAGTCCGGACGAGGCGCTGTCGCTGCTCGGCGAGCTCAAGGGTGCGGCCCTGCTCGATGGGGCGCGCGGCGCCCCGCCTGCCGACCGCATGGCTCTCGCCGAGCTGATCGCGACCTTGTCGCGTTTTGCCGCTGACCACGCCGATCTGATCGAGGAAATCGACCTCAATCCGGTCATCGTCCATCCAGCAGGGCAGGGTTTTACCGTGGTCGACGCGCTGATCGTCAAACGCAAGGCCTGAGGAGATCCGCAATGAGCGACATCGGGGTCAGCCGGGATGGCTTCGTCACGACGGTCGAGATGCGCCGACCGCCGCACAATTTCTTCGACAGCGAGCTGATCGCCGAGATCGGTGAGGCCTTCGAGCAACTCGACGCCGACCCGCAATGCCGGGCGATCGTGCTCGCCGCCGAGGGCAGATCGTTCTGCGCGGGTGCGGATTTCTCGAAGCGTATGGAGACCGGGACGGTTGCCGAGGGTAGCCGCAGCAGCGCCGGACGCCACCTCTACAAGGAGGCGATTCGGCTGTTCCGCACCAAAAATCCGATCATCGCCGCAGTGCATGGTGCCGCGGTCGGCGGCGGGCTGGGGTTGGCGTTGGTCGCCGATTTTCGTGTTACCTGTCAGGAGGCGCGGTTCAGCGCAAACTTCAACAGGCTGGGCTTTCACCCGGGATTTGGCCTGACCGCGACCCTGCCGCGGCTCGTCGGCGCCCAGCAGGCGGCGCTGATGTTCTATACCGGCCGACGCATCCCCGGTGATGAAGCGGTCCGCATCGGGCTCGCCGAGATGTTGGTGCCGCTCGCCGAGGTGCGCAGTGCCGCGCAGGCATTGGCGCTCGAGATCGCGCAATCCGCACCGCTCGCCGTCATGGCGACGCGCGAGACCCTGCGCCGCGGCTTGTGCGACGCGATCGAAGCGGCCACCGAGCGCGAGCTCGTCGAGCAGGACTGGCTGCGCCGCACCGAGGACTTCAGGGAGGGTGTCAAGGCCATGTCCGAGCGCCGGCTGCCGGATTTCCATGGCAGATAGGCGATCTTTACTGTATCCTACGCGAAGTTCGTGGGAGGAAACGCGGCATGCGAGTTCCGGTCTCCCATCCCATCTTGATCACCGCGGCCTTGTGCTTGACGGCCGCGGCACCCGATGAGGCCAGCCGGGCCCCCGTCTGGGCCGGAGCCTCCGTCTCCGAGAAACTTCGCATCATTCGGCAGAGCTTCAGCTCGAGCGAAACTGATGCCGCAAAGGAACGTCCGGTGCTGGCGCAAAAGTGGCGAAACTGCATCTCCGGTTATTGGCGGAACTGCTGAATTCGCCTGCCATAAGGTGCGATTATGGACACGATATTAGTCGATTTGACGATTGGCCCCGTCAAATTCCAATATTCCCTGATGTTTATGATCTTTTTGTTTATCGGTTGGCTCACGGTATTATTTCATTCGCGAGACAACTTTGACCAGCCGACTTACGAAATGACGGCCAACGAGCCGGCGTCGATCATGGTTCCGCGTTTCTTCTCGTCAAATAATCTATACTTACGCGGATTTCTGATTTACCTCACCGGGATGACCGGAATCTATGTGGCGCTGAGCTTGGCCGGCGAGGCGCTGGTCAAGGGAGTCCTCGCCGTATTTGAGGATCCCACCATGAGCACGACTGATCAGCCGGCTTCCGGGAACAGCATTGTTGTGCCCAGTCAATGGCCATTGGTGCTAGCGCTTGCCATGGTCGGGTTGGCGCCAAAAATTGCCGGATTGCGCGCCCCCGAACTCCTGCTGCGCCGTTTTAGCCATCGGATCGCCCTGATCCCGGCTTATGCGAAATACCTGGCGTTCGAAATGCAGGAAGCGCCTTTCGACAGCCAATTCTCCAGGGATCTAAAATATCCGAGCTTTGTTCATTACAGGCCGGCGGCCAGCGCCGCCACGGCCACTGATCAAGTGTGGCGAAAGACTTGCATGATCTTCAATCATGTCAAGGGTCTCGCTGATGGCGTGGTGGTGCCGCGGTCCGGTCACCCGCTCGACGCAGGCCGGCGCGCCCCCATTCAGAAGGAAGCTCAAGTCTTCTCGTCCATGTTGCGGGATGTAGACGGCAAGCTTCAAGCCACCAACTTGAACGACGAAGAACGAGCCGATCTCGACGCGCAGCTCCAACAATTGCTGCTGCGCGTTTACCTGCTTGCTGCATGCACCATCATGGCCTTTGAGGTACGCGACATCCCGAGCGAAATGCAGGAAATGGGATTTGCCGAGATCCCCGCGAGCATTCCCACGCTGATGCCGATATTAATGGTGTTCGGTCTGCTTTTCTTCGTCCTGATCATCGGCAACAGCACCCTTGCCGCGCTGGGCTTCCAAGAGTTGGTGCCGCCGAGCTTCTTATTGATCTGTCTATCAACCTTCTACCTGGTGTCCTCGTACGGCGTGGCAACCTTCACCGCAGTTACGCTGTACCGGAGGCGGGAACATCTGGGATACTGGCGAGATAATCCACAATGGGCCGGCAGTTTCACCGGATTTTTTCCGATCTTTGTTTGCGCTTATGTGGCCAGCCTGCTGCTGTTGTCGATCATGCTGTTCCCGATCCTGGCTCCCCAAGGCCTCGATAAGCTCGTCAATTTCTCCACATTTCGGTCGATATCGCCGGCCGTCGGCGCGTTGCTCGCCTGCGCATGGCTCAAGCACAACACATTTCAATGGCCCAGCTTCGTTAAATTTTTGGCGACTACTTCAATATCGCTGGCTGCGATCGCCGGATTTGCTTCGTTCCTGATATCAGCTTTGAACAATGAGCCGTACCCACTCCCACCAATTGTGTTCGACGCCGCACAGGGGCTGGTCAGTGGACTGGCTATCGGCTTTCTCGCCGAGGTTACCCGGGCTTACCTGACCAAGACTTCAATCCCGGGCGGACCCAGCCGCGGCCAAAGCGCACTGGCTCGGGCAACATCAGGTGCTCTTGAAGGCGCTGCGGCGACCGGCGGCCGCATCGGCTTTTAGCCACGGCTGATTAGAACCGGTTGCGGAGCGAGGCAATGGCGAGCCACCAGCTCTGCATCGCGTCCGGGACCGCGAGCGCCGGGTCAAACGCGTGGTAACCGGCCCGTTTAAGTCGTGCCAGCGAACGTTCCGCAATAATCGCCGGCAACAATGCAGGAAGCGCTGAACGCGGTATCGAGCGGCGGTGGGCGCGCGCCGAGGCTAAGTGCCCGGAGGCCGCGCCCGCGATGGCTGCCGTAGCCGCCCGCAAGGCGGGGGTCCTGCGCAGTGCGCGATAATCGGCTGCGTTGAGCTCGCTTCGCTCGGCGATGTCGGCAGGGATGATCAGACGCCCCGCGCGCGCCTGTAGGGGCATCGCTCGCAACAGTCCGGCAAGCGCGTAGGCGATGCCGATATGGAACCCTGCCTTTTCGGCGGCCGGATCACGAATGCCGAGGCTTTCAAGCGCAAGATATAGGAGCCGCGCCGAACTCGCTTCGGCATAATCCTCCAAATCAGCGAGGCTGGCAAAGGGCGCCGCGTCGAGATCCTTTTCACGTCCGTCGACCAGCCGATCGAAATGGGCTCGCGTCAAAGCAAGCGTCCGGATCGCAGTGGTCAGCGCTTCGACGACGATGTGCCGGCGGACCGGGCCGCCCTCGAAGGCGGCGGCGATGCTTTCGCGCCACCATTGCAGCCGAATTTGGCCGAGCACCGGCTCACTGACCGTTTCGCGCACCCGCGCGATCTCGTAATTGAACGCATAGAGCGCGAACAGCGATCGGCGGCGCTCGGCTGGGGCGAACAATGCGGTCTGGAAGCGGTCATGGTCGTGACGCCGAACGAGAGCAGCCACAGGAGAAAGGCGGCCAGACTCGGGGGAACAGCTTTCCCCGCCCGACGTTTCCCTGTTAATTAATCCCCGCAAAACTCAACACTCACCATAACCCCGGAGAGGTCGTCATGGCTTTCGAACTGCCCGCCCTGCCCTACCCGAAGAACGCGCTCGAGCCGCATATCTCCGAGCGAACGATGGACTTCCATCACGGCAGGCATCATCAGGCCTACGTCACGAACCTCAATAATCTCGTCAAGGGCTCCCCGGCGGAAAACCAGTCGCTCGAGGAGCTGATCAAGGGGACCTATCGGGACACCACAAAGACCGGCGTGTTCAACAACTCTGCCCAAGTATGGAACCACACTTTCTTCTGGAACTCGATGAAGCCGCGTGGCGGCGGCTCCCCGAGCGGGCAGGTCGCCCAGGCGATCGACCGTGATTGCGGCGGCCTCGACAAGTTCAAAGAGCAATTCAAGGCGGCGGCGGTCGGTCAGTTCGGCAGTGGCTGGGCGTGGCTTGTCGCCGACGGCGGGAAGCTCAAGATCACCGCGACCCCGAACGCGGTCAATCCGCTAGCCGAAGGCCAGACTGCGCTCCTCACCTGCGACGTCTGGGAACACGCTTATTATCTCGACTTCCAGAACCGCCGCCCGGATTTCGTGCAGACTTTTCTCGACCACCTGGTGAATTGGGACTTCGTCGCGCAGAACCTGTCGAAGGCCCGCTGATCGCGCCGGTCATCCAAAGAAAGGCCCCTCCAGAGGGGCCTTTTATGAGAGCGGCAGCAGGGCTGCGGCAACGTGGCGATCTTCGGCAACGAGGACGTTGTAGGTGCGGCAAGCTGCTCCGGTGTCCATCGCCTCGAGCACGATGCCGGCGGCGTGTAAAGCGCTGCGCAGGGCGAATGGCATAGCGCTCATCGTGCGGCCGAGGCCGAGCAGAAGAATTTGCACCCCGCCGTGCTCGATAACCGGCGCGAGGCTCGCCGAGGTGACGTCGGAGATGCCGGATGCCGACCACGGCAGCGTGCGATCAGGGAACACCAGAACCGAGCCGCGGTAGATCACCCCCGCGACGCGAAAGCCACTCGCTGCATAGCGCTCGATGACCTGACGGTCGACCGGGACGAGCGGGGTCAGCTCCATCGAGATCGTCCGCGCGACCGCTGCGCGACTAAGAGGTTCCCGGCGCGCCCGCCTTTGCCGCTTCGCCCGAGCGGGCAATCGCGGCGCGGTTCGGCTGTACGTAGTAGAGGACGGGAGCCGCGATGAAGAGAGAAGAATAGGTGCCGATCACGATGCCCCACAGCATCGCAATGCTGAACCCGCGCAACACTTCGCCGCCGAGAAACAACAACGACAATACGGCGAGTGCCACCGTGCTGACCGTGAGAATAGTCCGCGACAACGTCTCATTGAGCGCGAGATTGATCAGATCACGGAACGGCATGGTCCGGTATTTTCGCATCGATTCGCGCACACGGTCGTAAATGACGACGGTGTCGTTTACCGAATAGCCGGCGACGGTCAGGATCGCCGCCAAGGTTGTCAGATTGAACTCGAGTTGCAGTAGCGCAAACAATCCGACCGTGGTGATCACGTCGTGCAGCGTGGAGATCATCCCGCCGACGCCGAACTGCCACTCGAAGCGGAACCAGATGTAAGCCGCAATCGCGAACAATGCGAGGATCGTCGCGATGACGCCGGCGCGGATCAGCTCGCTGCCGACACTCGGGCCGACGACCTCGACCCGGCGATACTCGACCCCCGAGCCGAGCGCTTGACGCGCCAGCTGGACCGCCTGCTCCTGCGCCACATCGCCGCCGGGCTGACGCGGCAGACGGATCAACACATCGGTCGATGGGCCGAACCCTTGCAACGAGGCCTCGCCGATGTGCAGCGCGTCGAGCTTTTCTCGCAGGTCGGCGAGGTTCGCCGGACCTGTGGTCGACCGCACTTCAATCAAAGTGCCGCCGACGAAATCGATCCCGTAGTTGAGCCCGACCGTCAAAACCAACACGATCGACGACAAAGTCAGCAGCAATGAGAAGGCGAACCCGACCTTGTGCCAGGCCATGAAATCGATCTTCGGCGTACGCCGGATAACGATCAGCGGTCTCATCTGATTTTGGTCATCGCAGAATATCTGCCGGTCAAATCGGAATCGCCTTCGGCTTCCATTGACGCAGCCAGGTAACGATCAACAGCCGGGTGACGAGGATCGCCGAGAAAAGCGATGTCAATACGCCGATGCTCAGTGTGACCGCAAAGCCCTTAACGGGTCCAGAACCGAGCCAAAACATCAGAAAGCCTGCGACCAAGGTCGTCACATGGCTGTCGAGGATCGTGCCAAAGGCTCGCTTGAACCCGGCGTCAAGCGACGACAGCATCGTCCGGCCGCTGCGAACCTCCTCGCGGATGCGCTCGTAGATCAAGACATTAGCATCAACCGCCATGCCCATCGTCAGCGCGATGCCAGCGATGCCAGGCAAGGTGAGGGTGCCGCCTAGCAGCGACAGGCTGCCGAGCATCAGGCAAAGATTGAAGAACAGGGCGATGTCGGCGAATACGCCAAACAGACCGTAAAACAGGATCATAAAGACGACGACCAGCACCACCCCGACGATGCTGGCGATTGCCCCGGCATGAATCGAATCTGCACCGAGATCCGGTCCGACGGTTCGCTCTTCGAGGATCGTGATCGGCGCCGGCAATGCACCAGCGCGCAGCAACAGAGCGAGATCACTCGCCGACTGAACGGTAAAGCTGCCGGAAATGATGCCGCTGCCGCCGAGGATCGGCTCGCGAATGACCGGTGCGCTGATCACCTTGTTGTCGAGCACAATGGCGAACGGCTTACCGACATTCTCCCGCGTGGCCTCGCCAAAGCGTTTGGCGCCGGCGGCATCAAAGCGGAAGCTCACGACCGGCTCGTTGTTCTGAAAGGTCGGCTGCGCGTCGACGAGCGTGTCGCCGCCGACCATTACGCGCTTGCGTACGACGTAGGCTGGCGGACCCGCATGCCCGGCCCGACCCTCCTCGGCGGGCAGGACTTCGTCGAATGCCGGCAACCGACCGCGGCGTGCGTCCTCGACCGAGACGCCGGTATCGACCAGCTGGAACGTGAGCTTCGCGGTGCGGCCGAGAAGCGCTTTGACATGCTCCGGGTTGTCAACACCAGGCAGCTGCACCAGGATACGGTCCGATCCCTCTTGTTGAATCGTCGGCTCCTTGGTCCCGGTCTCATCGATCCGCCGGCGAATGATCTCGATCGACTGATCGACCGCCTGGCGACGTCGCGCATCGGTCGCGACCGTGCTGAACCGCATCGTCCCAGACCCGTCTGCGGCGATATCGACGGTAAGGTCCGGGTCGATTTTGCGCAGCGCTTGGCGTGCGTCATCAATGCGGTCGGACTCGCGGATGGTAAAAGCGATCGCGTCGCCTTCGACGTCGAGGCCGGTATAGCCGATATTGGCATCTCGCAGCGCGTTGCGCACGTTGTCGATGAGCGAGTTGAGGTGCTCGCGCTGCGCTGCCGCGACGTCGACCTCAAGCAGCAGATACGATCCGCCGCGCAGGTCGAGGCCGAGCGCCACCTGCTTGTGCGGCAACAGAGGCGGCAACTGCGCAAGCAGCGATTGACTAAACAGATTGGGCAGCGACAGCAGCACGCCAAGAGCGCAAATTGCGCATATCAGAGCAATTTTCCAATTTGCGAAATAGAGCATACCACGCGGTCTCGTGTCTGTGAAACGAGGTTAATCCTTGGTTTCGGCCTTTGCCCGAGCCTCCTCTCGTAGCCTTGCCGCCTCGCGCGCCGCCGCCGGATCGGGCTTCGCGAGCACGCTTGAGATCGTGCTGCGCAGGACACGGACACGGACGCCATCGGCAATGTCGACCGTAACCTCCTCGGGATTCTCTACGCGGGCGACCGTGCCGATGATGCCGCCCCCGGTCACGACCCGGTCCCCGCGTCGCAAGGCGTCGAGCATTGTCTTGTGATCTTTCGCTTTCCGTTGCTGGGGTCGGATCAACAGGAAGTAGAAGACGACAAAAATCAGGACCAGCGGCAGGAATTGAAGTGCGCTTTGATTGTCGAATATGCTCGTGATGCCCGTTCCTTGGGCGTAGGCGGCAGAAACCAGCATCAGCACCAAGCCTCAAGATAACGCGCCGCATCGACCCGACGGAGCGGCATTGCCGTCCGCGACGGGATATCACGACCGCACTGCAGGCAAATTGGTACGCGATGCCCGGTTAAAGAGCAATGGCCGGACCATTGGCTCCACCAAAGAGGAGCATCTCCCACCGGGAGTCAGCCTGGCGGCGCACTCCGTTCGGTGCCGGCGGTCGGCAACGGCGCCAGGAACTCGCGCGGATCAACCGCACGGTTGCCGTGACGTAGCTCGAAATGCAGTTGTGGCTCGGCGACGCTACCGGTGGAGCCGACGCGCGCGATCGTCTGGCCGCGGGCAACCTTGTCGCCGCGTTTGACCAAGATCGCATCGCAATGCGCATAGGCCGAGATCCAGCCGTTCGGGTGTTTGACGAGAATCAGGTTGCCGTAACCACGCAGCTCGTTGCCGGCGTAGGCGACGACTCCTCCGTCAGCCGCCTCGACGGCGGCGCCGCGCGGTGCGGCAATATTGATTCCGTCGTTGTGCGTCCCGTCCCGCCCGGAACCATAGCCGGCCAGGACGCGACCGCGCACCGGCCACAGAAAAGTGCCGCTTTCAGCCGCCGTCGACGGCGGCACGGGAGGAGCCGCCGGCGGCTCCCGTGTTGCGGCCGGCGGCGACGACGCGGCTGCCGGCTTGACATCGGGATGAGGTGCTTCCGCCACGGGCGAAGGCGCGGGCGCTGTCAGGCTCGGCGGCGCGCTAGCGGCGATGGGCGGGTTCCCAGCCGGCGGAAGAGCCGTGCGCTCGGGCGCCGCCGGCGGCTTTGATGTCGTAACCTCTTCCGATTTTGGAGGCGGCAGCGCCGCCAGCGACCCCGTTGCCAGGGGAATTGGGGACTGATCGGCCTGTGGGATAATCAAGGTCCGGCCTGCTTCGATGCGGTACGGTGGCGCCAAGTGATTCGCCTCCGCAATAAGGTGCATCGGGACATGATAGGCATGGGCGATGCCCGACAGCGTCTGGCCGGGCAGCACCCTGGTCCATTCGGGCTCGGACGTGGCCGCTGCTTCGCCGCTTATGACCGGAGCAGGGCCATCCGGTCGCGAGCCGCAGGCCGCGAGTAGCAATGCCAGCACCCCGGCGGCGGCGCCGAGGCCTCTCTCACTGATCTTCCGCATTTTCCCCCTGCACGCCCCCGACGCGCAAGAAACTCCGTACTTGGTACGCTTCGCCGGTATCATGTCAAGTTTTGGTCGAGCTTTGGCCGCCGGCGCGGCGCGGCAACCCGGCGACAAGCGGCACAAACCGTACGAGACCGAGGTCTTCGGTCGAAAATCCTTGCTCGTGGCGCCGTATGCGAAGGAGCTGCTGATCGCGGTGGTCGTCGCCGACCGGCGCGACGAGAATTCCGCCCTGCGCGAGCCCGCCAATGAGGGTCGGTGGGACCTCGGGCGCTGCTGCGGTGATGATCACGCGGTCGTAGGGCGCCTGCTCAGGCCAACCCTTTGTTCCGTCACCGAGCCGGCAAACGATGTTGCGCAGGCGCAGTTCGCCGAATCGGCGCTCGGCATCGGCCAACAGCCCGCGATGCCTCTCGACCGAGAACACCCGGCGGCAGAGGCGCGCAAGTACCGCGGTCTGATAGCCCGAACCGGTACCGATCTCGAGCGCATTGTGCCGCTCATCGAGCTCGAGCTTCTCGGTCATCAATGCGACCACGTAAGGCTGGCTGACTGTTTGACCCTGGCCGATCGGCAAGGCCAAGTTCTCGTAGGCCTGATCCTCGAAGGCGGGCGGCACGAATTTCTCTCGCGGCGTCTTCTCGATCGCTCCCAGCACTCGCGTATCGCTAATCCCGGCGCGGCGCAGCTCCATCAGCAGTCGCAGCTTCTTTTGCACCAGGGCGGTCTCGCCCAGGCTAGCGGCATCTGAAGCCACCAGAGCCCTCTATCAGCGTAGCAAAACGCCGACGCGGGCCTTGCCGAGCTCGAGACCCGCGTCAGCCATGTGGCTCGATGAGCTCCTGCCCACGCATATAAGGCTGCAATGCCGCCGGCACTGCGACGGTGCCGTTGTGCCGCTGGAAGTTCTCGAGAATCGCGATCAGCGTCCGCCCGATCGCGAGACCGGAGCCGTTGAGTGTGTGCACCGGCGAAGTGCCCTTGCCGCTGGCCGGGCGGTAGCGCGCTTTCATGCGCTGCGCCTGGAACGCGCCGCAATTCGAGCAGCTGGAAATCTCGCGATAGGTCCCCTGTCCCGGCAGCCAGACCTCCAAATCGTAGGTCTTCCGCGCCGCGAACCCCATGTCGCCACTCGACAACAAGACAACGCGATAGGTGAGGCCAAGTCGCTTTAGGACCTCTTCGGCGCAGGCGGTCATGCGCTCGTGCTCGGCCTCCGAATCCTCGGGCTGGGTGATCGACACGAGCTCAACCTTTTCGAACTGATGCTGCCGAATCATGCCGCGCGTGTCTTTTCCTGCAGCTCCGGCCTCCGAGCGGAAGCACGGCGTCCATGCCGTGTAGCGCAGCGGCAAATTGCTCTCGTCGAGGATTTCGCCCGCAACAAGATTAGTCAACGACACCTCGGAGGTCGAGATCAGCCAGTAATCGTCGGTCGTGCGGAACAGATCGTCGGTGAATTTCGGGAGTTGACCGACCCCGAACACCGCGTCGTCACGAACCAGCAACGGCGGCGACACCTCGGTATACCCGTATTCCGAGGTGTGGAGATCGAGCATAAACTGGCCCAGCGCTCGCTCGAGGCGGGCGAGCGCGCCGTGCAGCACGACGAATCGCGACCCCGACAACTTGCTAGCACGCGCGAAATCCATCAGGCCGAGCCGCTCACCGATCGCCTCGTGCGGCAGCGCGACAAAGTCAAAACGGGGCGGCTCCCCGTACTGACGCAGCACCCGATTGGTACTCTCGTCCGGCCCGTCCGGCACGTCCTCGGCGGGGAGATTGGGCAATCCCGCCAGGCTCTCGTCAATCTCCGCGCGCAATCGTCTCGCCTCCGCTGTGTGAAGACTCTCGAGCCCTTGCTGATTCTTAACGCTCTGAAGAATATCCTCGATCGGTCTACCCTTTTGTTTTTCCCGGGCGATTTGCCTCGAGTATTCATTGCGTCGAGCTTGCGCTTGCTGGGCGAGAGTCTCGGAAGCTCGCCATGAGCGGTCGAGCGAGAGAATCTGCTCCGCATAGGGTGGCAATCCGCGGCGGATGAGGCCGCGGTCGAATTCCTCCGGGTGCTCCCGGATCCATTTGAGATCGTACATTAACTCCCGTCATGCCCGGGCTTGTCCCGAGCATCTCCTGGATCGCCGGGTCCAGCCGGTCGAGCCCGGCCATGACGAAACCATACGTGGATATAACCAGCCCGCCGGGGCACGTCCATCAGCCGGCAGCGTCAAGCGCCGGCCGCAGGCTTTGCCTTTCCGGCGAGTTCGGCCTCCTCCTCCGCCTCGCGTCGAGCGCGCGCCCTCTCCACCATTCGGCACGAAATGATCGAGGCCTCGAAGAGAACGATCAGCGGCACCGCGAGACTGGTCTGGCTAACGATATCGGGCGGCGTCAACACCGCTGCCACGACGAACATGCCGACAATCGCATAGCGGCGTTTGGAGGCGAGGCTGGCAGAGGTGACGAGACCGACACGGGCCATCAAGGTGAGTAACACCGGAAGCTGAAAGGCGATGCCAAACCCCAACAACAAGGTCATGACGAGCGACAGGTACTCGTTGACCTTCGCCTCGAGGACGATCGGTAGCCCGCCGTCGAGTCCGGTCGGCGTCTCGAAGCTGACAAAAAAGCGCCAGGCGATCGGGATCACGACGAAGTAGGCGAGTGCCGCACCCATCGCGAACAGCACCGGTGTAGCAAAGAGGTAAGGGTAGAAGGCTCTCCGCTCGTTCTTGTAGAGGCCAGGCGCGACGAATTTCCAGATCTGGTTGGCCACGATCGGGAAGGCGAAGCAAAGACCCGCCCAGAAGGATACTTTCACATAGGTGAAAAACGCCTCGGTCAGGCCGGTGTAGATCAGATGTCGGCCGGTCTGCCCTTCGAAGATGACGGCCAGCGGATGGACCAAGAAGCCGTAAATGTGCTCCTTGAACTGGTAGCAGATCACAAAGCCGACCATGATCGCGCCGATCGCCCACATCAGCCGGTTTCGCAGCTCGATCAGATGATCGAGGAGCGGCATCCGGCCCTCTTCGAGTTCGGCCTCCCTATCGTCGTCCACTGCGAACCTAGGGTTTGGGCGGCACGATATCGTGACCTACGGCGCCCGGCCGCGCGATTGCTGGAGCCGCGGGGTCGTCGGTCGCTCCTATGGAGGTCGGCGGGCCGCTATCCGCAGCGAACGTCGCGGGCTCTGAAAAATTCGGCAGTTCCGGCGGCTTCAGGCTCTCGGCCAGGTTCCCGGTCGGATCGACGGCTTGGCGAAACTCCTTTTCAAGGTCGATCTCGGTCGCCTTCTTGAGTTCCTGACGCATCTCGTCCAACTCGGCCTCGCGGACCATCTGCTCGACGCTACTCTGAAATTCGCGCGACAATGTGCGCGCCTTGCGCACCCAAAAACCGGCGACGCGCAACGCTTTCGGCAGATCCTTCGGGCCGATGACGATAAGCGCGATGATCCCGATCAGCATCAACTCGGACCAGCCGAAATCAAGCAGCATCCCAGCAGCTTCTCAAAATGCTCGGGCCTGACAGTAAAGCATCCGCGGGCCGTTCGATGATGTCAGATGCAAGTCATATGGGCAACTTCAGCCGCCGTGCCAGCGGCGCGGACTAAGCTCCCTCCAGCTCACTTGTCCGCTCGCCGATGCCCGCCGGGGTTAGATCGAGAAGGCCGGCGGCGCGCAACTCCTCGACACCCGGCAGCTCGTTCAGGCTGTCCAGACCGAAATGCACCAGAAAGTCTGGCGTCGTCACCCAGAGGAGCGGACGGCCGGGGGTAGCGCGCCGGCCCCTCGGGCGTACCCAGCCCGCGTCCATCAAAGTGTCGATTGTGCCCCTTCCGAGAGCGACCCCGCGGATCTCTTCGATCTCGGCCCGGGTAACCGGCTGGTGGTACGCGATAACCGCGAGGGTCTCGACCGCCGCGCGCGACAATTTCCGGGTGACCGGCCGCTCGATGCGCAATTTGGCGGCGAGATCGGGCGCCGTGCGAAACGCCCAGCCGCCGGCGAGTCGAACGAGGTTGACGCCGCGTCCGGCATAGTTCGCTGAGAGTTCATGCAGCAGTACCCCGACGTCGGCCGCGTCGTCGAAATGCCGTGCCAACACGGCTTCGTCGAGCGGCGCAGCTGCGGCAAACAGCAGCGCCTCGACCAAGCGAAGTTGCTGCGCTCGCTCACTCATGCCTGCGTCCTATCGCCGGTCGGGGTAGGGCTGCGCAGATAGATCGGGCCGAACGTCCGATCCTGGCGCAGCTCGATGCATCCTCGCCGTGCGAGCTCGAGCGTCGCGGCGAATGTCGCGGCGAGGGCCGAACGTAGGAACAGCTCGCCACGCAGCTCTTCCGGCAAAAAGTTCGTCAGCTCACGCCAGTCGGGCACATGGCCAAGAAAGAGGCTGAGACGCTTTAGCGCTTCCTCCACCAAATGGAACGCCGAAGGCTCGATCGCCAGCACCGCTTCGGCGGCGCGGCGGCGGTTTTCGCCATAAGCCCGCAACAACTCGTAAAGGCCGAACTCGTAGACCGGAACCGGGACCACAGCGAGCCCTTCGGGCATGCCGCGCGGGAAAACGTCGTGGCCAAGCCGGGGACGGGACATCAGCCGGCCTCCGGCGGTTTGCATCGCCGCGAGCATCCTCAGCCGATGCTCCAGAACGGCCGAGAGCTCGGTGGCGCTCGGCTCGTCATCCTCCGGCGGTTGTGGCAACAAAAGGCGCGATTTCAGATAGGCGAGCCAAGCCGCCATCACCAGGTAGTCGGCGGCGATCTCAAGGCGCAGCTGGTGCTGCCGAGCGATAAAATCGAGGTATTGATCGGCAAGCGCCAGGATCGAGATCTTGCCGAGATCCACCTTCTGCTCGCGGGCCAATGCGAGCAGTAGATCTATCGGCCCCTCATAACCGTCGAGCTCGAGTACGAGTTGCACGGGCCCATCAGCCAGATCCGATCTCATTCGCCCTGTCCGGTGATCGCCAGCACCAACCTGATCAACGCCTCTGTCGGCGCCCCGACCAGCCACGCAAGAATGTTCAAGTTGTGACCCGTCTGCGCACCGATATAAGGAAGCACGAACAGAAACAGCAGCAAGATGAGCATGCCGTAGCGTTCGAGCCGCGCAAGAGGCAGAGCAAGCGCATCGGGCAACAGCCCGACCGCCACCCTCCCGCCGTCCAGGGGCGGCAGCGGCAGCATGTTGAAAACGCAGAGAACCGCATTGATCTGGATTGAATGCACCAAATTTGCCGCCAGCCACTCGGCCGGGCTCGGCGGCACCAGATCGACGCCGTAGAACAACAGTGACGAGACCACCGCCAGCAGTACGTTGGTGGCCGGCCCGGCGAGCGCGACCCACACCATGTCCCGCCGGGGGTGGTTCAAACGCCGAAAATTGACCGGCACCGGTTTGGCGTAGCCGAATAAAAAAGGGGAGCGCATCAGAATCAGCAGCGCCGGCAAGATGATCGTGCCCACGCGGTCGATATGCTTCAGCGGATTGAACGTGACCCGTCCTGCCTGCCATGCGGTATGATCGCCAAATTGGTAGGCGATGAATCCGTGCGCCGCCTCGTGGAACGTCACGGCGAAGACAACCGGCAGCACCCAGGTGCTCGCCTGATAGAGCATCGAGGCCAAACTACCCATCGGGCTCATGGCGTCCCGAGCTCCGAAATTCTTCCGCCGGCCAGCAACGCCTCGAACTGCGCTTCGGCCTCACGGCGGTCGAAACGCCTCGAGGCGGAGCGGCGGCGCATCGCCTCTGCTCGAGCCAGCCGCTCCACCGTGCAGGCGGAAATCGGCTGAGCCGCCGCGATGATCGCCTCCATCTCGCCGCGGTCACCATTGCAATGCAGGACAAGGTCGCAGCCAGCGGCCAGTGCACGCTCGGCCCGCTCAGCGATCTCTCCGCCTAGTGCGTGCATCGACAGATCGTCGGAGATGAGTACGCCGTCGAAACCGATCACCCCACGGATCACCTCTGATATAACCTGGCGCGACAACGTCGCCGGCGCCGTCGGGTCGATCGCCCTGTAGACGATATGGGCAGACATCGCCCAGGGCATAGCCGCCAGCGCCTGAAACGGTGCAAAATCGCTGCGCGAGAGCTCCTCGATCGCGGTCTCGACTATCGGACACGCATGATGGCTGTCGACACGCGCACGCCCATGGCCGGGGATGTGTTTGACGACCGGCAGCACACCACCTTCGAGCAGCCCCTCACAGGCCGCTCGAGCAAGGTTCGTGACGCGATTCGGTTCGGTCCCGTAGGCCCGGTCGCCGATCACCGGATCAGCTCCGGCAACCGGCATGTCGACCACCGGCAGGCAATCGACCGTGATGCCGAGATTTCCTAGATCGTCGGCCATCAACCGAGCGCCGAGCCGGACCGCAACTTCCGCCCGGGGGTCCGGCAATGATCCTAGCCGACCTGCCGAGGGGTAGAGGCGCCAAGACGGCGGCCGTAGCCGGGCCACCCGTCCGCCTTCCTGATCGATCAGAATCGGCGCGTCGCTGCGTCCGATCACGCCGCGCAGGGCCGCTACCAGCTCGCGGACCTGTTCGGGGGAGCGGCAGTTCCGCTGAAACAGAATGAAACCCACCGGAGCGGCGGCTGCGAAGAAGCGTCGTTCGTCTGCGCTCAGCTGTTCGGCGGCGCAGCCCAGAATGATCGCGCGCGGTGTCTTCCCAGGCGCGGCCGCCGTTTCATCGGGCAATGATGCACCCGATGCTGCGCTGTTTCAGCTCGCCGCAGATCCGCGCGGCGGCGGCCGGATCTGCAAGAGGCACCGTCTGGATGCGATAGTAGATCCCCTTGTCGCCGAGATCGGCGCGAATCGGCGTCGCCGAGAGGCTGCCAAGCAGATCACTATTCTTGCGCTTGATTCGCTCCCATTCCTGGCGCGCCGCATCCTCGCTGCGCACCGAGCCGAGCTGCAGCCGAGTTCCAGGCGCCTGCGCCGCCGCTGGTTTTGCCGAGCCCGGAAGTCCCTGCAGAGCCTTAGCGGGGGACGCGGCGGCTTGTTGATGGGGCTGCCCGGTTTGGGCGGATGTCGGTGGATTCTCCGGCGTGCCGGCTGACGGCGGCGGCGTTTCTGTCGGTGACCGAGCGGCCTCGGTCTGCGCTGGCGGCGCCGGCGGTGGCGCGGGGCGGGGCATCGGCTTCTCCGGCGGCGCCAGCAGGTGCTCGACCACCTTACGGGTTGGATTGTAGATCAGCTTGTCACGATCCGGAATTTCCATGCCGCCGGGTTGCTCCGGCTTCACTTTTGTCGGACGCTGGTCGGCCCGGATCAATGGGATCTCACCATTCGCCGCGTCGCCGCCGGCATGGCGCGCCCTCTCGACATAGGCAAACCATAGTCCGCCGCTGAATAGGCCCACGATTAGCAGAGCCAGGGCCGTCGCAAGCACGCGGCGCGGGTGCCGCGGTGGTTCCTCGTCGCGCGCCTCGGCAAAGAGCTCGGGGCGGCGATCGGGATTGATCGGACCGAGGTGATAGCTCACTGCTACATCTCCCGCACCGGCTCGACGCCGATGACGGCAAGGCCGGAAGCTATGACAATGGCAACTGCGCGCACCAGAGCCAGGCGCGCTCGCGTCAGCGCCGGCTCGGCAGCAAGGATGAAGCGCAACGTTGCTTCGTCCTTTCCTTTGTTCCATAGAGCGTGGAACAGTGCCGCCACCTCCTGGAGATAGAACGCAATGCGGTGCGGCTCATGCGCCTCGGCCGCGCTTTCGACAAGCCGCGGCCAGCTGGCAAGCTGGCGGATCAATGCGAGCTCCGCGGGATCGGACAGCTGATCGATTGGCGCTTCGGTGAGTGTCGCGTCCGATAGGTCATCCTCGGGGAATTGCTCGGCGGCATGACGCATCACCGAGGCTGCGCGTGCATGCGCATACTGTACATAGAAGACCGGGTTATCCCGCGATTGCTCGGTCACCTTGTCGAAGTCGAAGTCGAGAGCCTGGTCGTTGCGCCGCGTCAGCATAATAAAACGAAAGACATCGCGACCGACTTCGTCGACGACCTCGCGCAAGGTGACGTAGGTACCGGCGCGCTTCGACATGCGCACCAACACTCCCTTGTCGAACAAATTCACGAACTGATAGATCTTTAGATCGAGCGACGCGGCACCGCCCGTCACTGCTCGCACTGCGGCCTGGGTTCGCTTCGCATAGCCGGAGTGGTCGGCCCCCCAAACGTCGATCAGGTTCCGGAATCCCCTGCGAAACTTGTCGCGGTGATAGGCAATGTCACCGGCGAAATAGGTCAGCGAGCCGTCGGATTTTCTAAGCGGCCGGTCGACGTCATCACCGAATTGAGTCGCGCGAAACAATGTTAGGGGCCGCGGCTCCCAATCGTCCGGAGGCGGTTTGCCCTTGGGCGGTTCCAGGATACCCGTGTAGATCAGCCCTTGCTGCTCCAGCTCGGCGAGACACTCTTCGACCGCGCCTTGCTCGACCAGCGCCCGCTCGGAGACAAACAGGTCATAGTTCACGCCGAGTGAGGCGAGATCGGCCCGAATCAATGCCATCATCTGCTCAACAGCGAACTGCCGAACCGGCGCGAGCCACTCCTCCTCTGACACGCCGAGCCATTTCCTGCCGTCCCGCCCGGCGAGCGCGCGACCGGTTTCGATCAGGTACTCGCCAGGATAAAACCCTTCGGGAATGGCCCCGACTGCCTCGCCCAACGCCTCGCGGTAGCGCAGATACGTCGACCGCGCGAGAGTGTCGACCTGCGCACCGGAATCGTTGATGTAGTACTCTCGCGCCACGCTAAATCCGGCCTTTCCCAGCAATGAGGCGAGCGCATCTCCAACTACGGCGCCACGGCCATGTGCCACATGCATTGGTCCCGTGGGGTTAACGGACACGAACTCGACATTAACCCGTTCACCGCCGCCTAGTGCCGAATCGCCGAATCCCGTGCCGGCACCCAGGATCACACGTAGCTGTGTCTGCCAGACCTCGGGAGCAAGCTTGACGTTGACGAACCCCGGTTTTGCGGCCGAGACGGTAAAACCGGAGCCGCGGTAATCGCCGGTGGCGAGCTCGTGCCCGGTCAGCGCCGTCGCGATCCGTTCGGCAAGCGCCATCGGGTTCTCTTTGAGGGGCCCGGCCAGCGCCATGGCCGCGTTGGTGGCGAGATCGCCGTGCGCCGGATTGCGCGGCGGCTCGACCGCGACCCGGCCCCAGTCGAGACCGCCTGGCAGACTCCCCTCGGCGACCAGATCCTCAAGCGCCGGCAACACCACCAGCCGGCGGAAGTCGCTGAAAATGTTTGTCATGTCGGGGAATACGTATCGAACAAACGATGATGCTCGTCGAGCGCAAAGCGATCAGTCATCCCGGCGAGGTAGTCGGCAGCGACCCGCGCGGTTTGTTCGTTATCAGGACCCGCAGCAAGCTGGCACCACTCGCTCGGCAGGCACTGCGGCTCAGCGAGGTAAAGCGCGAACAGGTCATGCACGACGCGGCGCGCTTTCGAGCTCATCCGGTTCACGCGGTAGTGGCGGTACATTCGTTCGAGCAGGAAATCCTTAAACGCTCGGTCGTTGCGCCGCATCTCGGCGGAGAAGGCGACGACCGGGGTACCGAGCGCTCGGACCGCGTCGGCCGAGCCGACCCCGCTCGCGGCGATTCGAGATCGGGTTTCGACTATCAGATCGCAGACCATCAGATCGATTAGCCGGCGGATCGCTTCATGGATCAGGCGTGATTCTTCGAGGCCCGGATATCGCGACGCGACCGACTGGAAGACCGGACCGACCAGCGGTACCTCGGCGAGATCGGCGACCGGAAAAAGCCCGGCGCGCAAGCCGTCGTCAATATCGTGGTTGTTGTAGGCAATGTCGTCGGCGAGGGCGGCGACCTGCGCCTCGGCGCTCGGGAACTGATCGAGCGCCAGCGGGTGACAGCGGTCGTATTCGGCGATTGTCGGCGGCAACGCCCGATCGATGCCTGAGCCGCGCAGCGGTCCGTTGTGCTTGACTGTGCCTTCGAGCGCTTCCCAGGTAAGGTTGAGGCCGTCGAATTCGGCATAGCGGCGTTCCAGTCGGGTCAGGATGCGCAACGTTTGGTCGTTGTGCGAAAACCCGCCAAATCGCGCCATCTCTGCGTTGAGAGCTTCCTCGCCTGCATGGCCGAACGGGGTGTGCCCGAGGTCGTGGGCGAGGGCGAGCGTTTCGGCGAGGTCTTCGTCGAGACCCAGGGCGCGGCTGACGGTCCGCGCTATCTGCGCGACCTCGAGGCTGTGCGTCAGCCGGGTGCGGTAATGATCACCTTCGTGATAGACGAAAACCTGAGTCTTGTGGGTCAGCCGACGAAAGGCAGTTGAATGGATGATGCGGTCGCGGTCACGCTGAAACGGCGACCGCATCGAATGCTCCGGTTCCGGATGGAGGCGCCCGCGAGTCTCCTCCGGCTTCGACGCATAGGGCGCGAGCGCTCGGACCATCGGCAGACCCTACGCCCGGCGGGGTGCAGCGTCCACCCTTGGGCGCAAAGCCGATAGTGTTGCTCGGATTACGGGACATCCCTGTCGGGCGGAGCCGGCGCAACAGCTAGCACCGATTCGCCGTAACCTCGTTAGAGCCCGGGGGCGACCAAGCATTCGACGCCAAAGGCCGTATAGGCGAGCATGCTTTTGCACATAACATCTATAGGAAGTGCCTTTCAGGCGATCTGAGGCAACGGAACCTCGGTGCGGCGACCAGCAGCTTCATCAACCAGCACAAGGAACCCACCACCGGTGCCTCGCAGCTGCGCGTTGGCATTCAGCAACTCGATGCCGTAAACCGTGCCATCCGTACAAGATCGACATTCAGCTCGTCGCTCAGCTGGATGGTTTCAACTTGCGATCCAGCCGGCTCGCGAAGACGAAGATACGCGATGTTTCTTCGAGGATCGTAACTCAGCTGCATACCGGTCTCTCCTCGGTAAGTAGGCTCAGAAATACTTGACGATGACGGTGACGACCAACCAATCGTTGCTGTCCGATACAGCCAGCACCTCGACCTGCTTCATTGCATATCGGCGGCCCGCCGCGTGCTATTGAACTGAAAATTTCGCCGAAAACCCCGACGCTGCGGACAAGAAGGATCCAGGGCTGTCTCGACCAGAGCCTTCACGACCTGTCGAGCAAGCTGCCGCGCCCGGAGACGGCTGTCACCGGGGATCACGTCCATCTTTCTACCGTGCACCAAGCCGCATCTGACGTCGTAGAGGTGCTTATAGACCCTCCCTTTGTGATCCGCCTCGATGAGTCTCGCAATGCGATTGGGGCCGAACGTCAGCTCAGGTTTGAAGCAGGCGTGCAGTCGGACGGCAGCAATTTCGGAAGCAAGGGCCAGACAGGGAACGGCCGGCCGGGGACAACACGGCAGGCCCAGGGCATCCAGGGCATTGCTGCGCGCCAAAATAGTCGGCGCGAGCATTAGGGTACAGGCTCGCGCAGGTGTCGCGCAGACGAACGAACTCGGGCGCGTTGAGCAGGTTGCGCGGGCCGGGTGACCGAAGTCGCCAGAGCGCCGCGACCGCTTCTTGCAGGGGCGCGGGTGCAGAGTTTCGACGGCTCCGGCTACGCTCATAATCCCGCGCGAAGCCTGTGGGTGGCGGTGCGATCGATGCTGCCGTCCGCTGCGAGGACGACGCGGTATTCACGTTCGGCCGCCTCGCGCGACACCAGCCCGTCCGCGACATCGAGTGCCACCTGGTCGGGATCGCGCTCGGCCGGATTGCCGAAGCCGCCGCCGCCCGGCAGTTCGAGCCGGATGAAATCGCCACCTGGTACGCTCTGCCGTCCCTTAGCGCCGATCGGCTTGCCCGAAGCCAGGCTAACCCGACCCGGTGCACCCTGGCCGCCGCCGTCGCGGCCGCGCGCCGGGTTGCCGACGCGCTCGAAATTGCACAGCATCGCAATCGGTGTACCGTCGGTGCCGCCCAATTCGATGATTTGGCCGAGACCACCGCGGTAGTGCCCGGCCCCGCCCGACCCTTCGCGATACTCGCGCCGCCGGAAGAGGACCGGTGCTACCGCCTCGGTCGCCTCGACCGGGATCGTGCGCACGCCGGAGGGAAACGCGGTCACATCGAGCCCGTCCTTGCCCGGTCGCGCACCGGCCCCGCCGCAATGAAAGATGGCGGTGCTAAAGGGCTCGATGTCGGGCGGCGCCCTCCCCTCCTCCGCTCCGAGCTCATCGAGAACGTCGGCACCGCCATAGATCTGCGGGATCCACAAGGAGGACGCTCCTTCGGCCGGAACTCCACCTTCCATGACTTGATGCAGGCAGCCGAAGACGACATCGGGTAGCATGTGGCCGACGGTGTGCCGGGCCGCGACGGCACGCGGGCGCTTCGCGTTCAACAGGCAGCCTTCGGGAGCACTGACCGTAATCGGGGCGAGCGAGCCGGCGTTGTTTGGCACCTCGGGCGCCACCAGGCATTTGACGCCGAAGGCAGTATAGGCGAGCGTGTAATTCAGCACGACATTGATGCCGAAAGCACTCGCCGGCGAAGTGCCTGTGTAGTCGACGTGGATCCCGTCCTCGCCGATCGTCATTTCGGCTGCCAAGGTCAGCGGACGGTCGAACCCGTCCATCGTCAGGCTGTTGCAATACGACCCCTTGTTTAGCTTGCCGATCGCCTCGATCGTCGCTTGACGCGAAGTTTCGATGATGCAGTCACCGAGCCGGTCGAGATTGGCGATGCCAAACTCCTCCATCATCTCGACGAGCCGCCGGCTGCCTTCGTCATTGCACGCGGCCAGTGCATAGACGTCGCCCTCGACCTGCAGCGGCTCGCGGACGTTGGCACGGATCACCCGCAGCAAGTCGTCGTTCATCCGACCTTCGCGGGCCAGAGCCATCAGCGGGATCGACAGCCCCTCCTCAAAGACCTGGCGGCCGTCGGGACCCATGCCGAGCCCGCCGATATCGACGACGTGGACGGTGCTGGCGAAGAGGCCGACCGCCTCGCCATCCAAAAAGGTCGGGCTGACCACGGTCAGATCGTGCAGGTGGCCGCAAGTGAGCCACGGGTCGTTGGTGATGTAGTGGTCGCCCGGGCGCATCGTCTTCAGCGGAAAAGCATCGAGAAAATGCTTGACCGCCGCCGCCATCGAATTGACGTGGCCTGGCGTGCCGGTAACCGCCTGCGCCAACATGTTGCCGTCGCGGTCGAACACCCCGGCAGAGAGGTCTCCCGCCTCGCGCACCGTCGTCGAGAACGCGGTGCGCACCAGGGTCTGCGCCTGTTCCTCGACGACCGCGATCAGCCGGCTCCACATGATCTGCATATGGATCTGGGACAAAGCAGTGTTGGGTCGCGAGATCATTGGCTCTATTCCCTGCTATTTCCCGAACACCGGAGGCTAACGCATTTTAATGAGCGATCGCTTCGAGGGCGAGGCCGCGGGTTCGAGGACCGAACCCGCCGATCGTGATCACCACGATCAACATCGCAAAAGCGATGAACGCGAAGACCGCATTGACCCCACCCAAATTGAGCAGAAAGGCGACAACCAATCCGGATAATGCCGCCGACAGCCGGCTCCACGAATAGACAAAGCCGATCGCGCGCGAGCGGATGCGGGTCGGGAACAACTCAGCCTGGTAATTGTGAAAGCTGTAAGATAAGAGATTGTTGCATAAAGGTACCGCGACGCCGAGCGCGATCAACGCCGCCGGCAGGGTGCTGCGCGCGAACAGCATGCCGAAGACACCAATACCGATCGCCCCCAGACAGAC
>Ga0187846_10000195_pt1 | contig 37173 bp, 32 predicted proteins | sample TC_taG_FD_161473 | JGI IMG/M metagenome (GOLD analysis project Ga0187846, IMG submission 161473) | Biofilm microbial communities from the roof of an iron ore cave, State of Minas Gerais, Brazil - TC_06 Biofilm (v2) | ecosystem: Environmental > Terrestrial > Deep subsurface > Cave > Wall biofilm... | reverse complement strand
TCCCCTCGAGCCGCGAGATTGCGCGGCTGTGCCGGGAGAACGTGGTGTTCATGGCGCTGTCTGCGGACAGCTGCCCACACTTCACCACGATCGCTGCCTTCATTTCGAGCCTGGAGCCGCAGATCGTCTCGGTGTTCCGGGACGTGCTGTTGGTGTGTGACGAGGTAGGGCTGATTGGGCGGGAGATGTTTGCGGTGGACGGGGTGAAGCTTCCCAGCAATGCCTCGAAGGAGTGGAGCGGGACGCGGGTGGACTACGGGAAGAAGATTCAGAAGATGGAACGGGCGATCGAGCATCTGCTCAAGCGTCACCGCGAGGCCGACGCCGCCGGAGAAGAGGCGCCGCTTCGCGCCGCGCGCGCCAAGCAGATTGACACCCTTGAAGCGGCGGTAGCGAAGGTTCGGGGGTTTCTTCGATGCCACGAAGATAAAGTCGGACCGAGCGGGCGAGTGAAGAAGTCCAACCTCACCGACAACGACAGCGCCAAGATGAAGGGCGCCAAGGGCGTGATCCAAGGCTACGACGGGGTGGCGGTGGTGGATGGGAAACACCAGATCGTGGTCCAGGCCGAGGCCTTCGGCGAAGCCCAGGAGCACGCGCTACTGATCCCGATGCTGGAGCGGACCCGCGAGACGTTTCGCGCGCTGGGATTGGACCGGGACATCCTGGACGCAGCGGTACTGGCGGCCGATGCGGGCTTTGCCACCGAGGTGAACGCGAAGTACCTGTTCCAGACTGGGGTCGATGGGTATCTCGCCGACACGTTGTTTCGCAAACGCGATCCGCGCTTTGCCACTGCCGAGCGACACAAACCGGTCTCTGCGCCTGACCCCGAACGGCGGTTCCGGCCCGAGGACTTCATCTTCGATCAGGCGAGGCGCACCTGCATCTGTCCGGCAGGCAAGCGGCTGTACGCGAACGGTGGGAACGTCGTGATCAACGGCTACCGGGGGATGAAGTTCTGCGGGGCCAAGCGTGACTGTGGTCAGTGCGCACTACGAAGTCGATGCCTGAAGCATCCCGAGCGGACTGCAACCCGGCAGGTGGTGTTCTTCCTGGGCCGTGCGAAGGGAAAGCCCGAGACCTACAGCGCCAAGATGAAGCGCAAGATCGACACCGAGCGGGGCCGCTATCAGTACGCTCGAAGGCTGGGAACGGTGGAGCCGGTGTTCGCCAACATCTGTAGTGCTCACCGTCTCAGACGCTTCAGCTTACGCGGCAAAAAGAAGGTCAACACGCAATGGCTGCTCTACTGCCTGGTGCACAACCTCGGCAAGGTCCATCGGTACGGCGAGAGCCGACGAACGGTGCAGTGAAAGAGGTAATCGACAGGGTAAAGACACTCGAGCGCAACAGACAAATCGATCCTCCACATCGCCTCCGACCGACACAGCACCTCGACCCATTCGGCGCCGGCAGTGCTACGCTGTCGCGAAGAGGTTTTTATACAGACTCGTTAGTCCTACTGTGTCAATAAATTTACGGCATTATATGCACTTCTTCGACTTCTTTGTGAGGAGCGATGAGTGCAGCCGAGCGATTCGAGCGATACATGGCGCATTTGGCAGCTGGGTTGGGGCACGCCGACCGACACGCGGGGCTCAGAGGCTATTGCACGGGGCTGATGCTGCCGCTTGAGCGCAAGAGCGTGGAGCCGATGGCGGCCAGCGTTGACCCGCTGCACGCCAGCGCGCGACACCAGGCGCTGCATCACTTTGTGGCCAAGGCGCAGTGGTCGGACGCGGAGATGTTGAGGCGGATCTGCCAATGGGTGGTTCCGCGCATGGACTTGAGCGCGGGTGCGTTTTGGATCCTGGACGACACTGGCTTCCCGAAGAAGGGCGAGCATTCGGTGGGTGTGGCGCGGCAGTATTGCGGGCAGTTGGGCAAACAGGACAATTGCCAGGTGGCGGTGAGCGTTTCGCTGGCCACCGAGACGGCGAGTGTTCCGGTGGCCTACCGCTTGTACCTGCCCAAGCCGTGGGCGCTGGATCGCGCGCGACGGCGCAAAGCGGAGGTTCCGCCCGAAGTGCGGTTTGCGACAAAGGGGCAGATTGCGCTGGCACAGCTCGAGGAGCTGCTGGCTGCCGGCGCCCCGGCCTATTGCGTGCTGGCCGATGCCGCCTACGGCACGGACACCGAGTTTCGGCTGCGTCTGAGTGAGCTTGCACTGCCCTACATGGTGGGCGTCGTCTCCTCGGTGAGCGTGTGGCCCCCCGGGGTAGATCCCCTGCCGCCCAAGCCCTACCCAGGACGCGGCCGCCCGCCGCTGGCACCCCGACGCAGTCCCCGGCGTCAGCCCCTGTCGGTGAAAGCCTTGGCGCAGTCGTTGCCGCCCGAAGGCTTCCAGCGGGTGAGCTGGCGCGAAGGCAGTAACGAGCAACTCAGCGGACGCTTTGCCGCCGTGCGCGTGCGTCATGCCGGAGGCAACCGTGGACGCGCCCGTCTGTGGCCAAGCCAATGGCTGCTCATCGAGTGGGCGCACGATGACCCCGAGCCCACCAAGTACTGGCTGTCTACGCTGCCTGAGGACATGGCCATCAATGATCTGGTGGCCGCCGCACACATGCGCTGGCGCATCGAGCGCGACTACCTGGAACTCAAGCAGGAGTTGGGGCTGGGGCACTACGAGGGGCGAAGTTGGCGCGGCTTTCACCACCATGCGAGCTTGAGCATCGCTGCCTACGGCTTCCTCGTTGCCGAACAACTGACCGCCGGCAAGCGCTCCGGGGCTAAAAAAAACTTCATCGAACGCCAAGTGCCTGCCCTTCCCTCGGGTTACATTCCGCGCGGCAGCCCAGCGCGCACAGCGACACGTGCCCAGCTCCATCGCAACACTGCGCCATCAGCTCAGCACTCGACTGGCCGCCGGCGTCCCGCGCTGTCCGTGCTGCGGTCACGTAAACGGAAGACGGATCTTGTGACACAGTAGGATTAGGCGGCGACCAAGATGTTCCGACGCTTTTGGCGGCAGCGCGAGCGGGGCGGTGTGACGGGGCTTGGGCAGGGGCCGCCGAAAGCGGAGACCGAGATCGGGACCGACCCGGTGGAGTGCGAGGGCTGATGCCGTCGGAGTGGGGTGGCGACGTTGCCGGGAGGCGTGTGCGCAGAGGGGCGGATTTCCTTGGGATTGAGGGGTAGGATGACGCTCGTGGGAGGGATCCGCCAGCTCCGGCCTACGTCCCATAACTCCCCTTCTGTTGCGAAAGGCCGTTCGTACGTCATACCCCTGAGAGCCGGGCTTACTTCTTCTTAGCTGCCCGTTGAGCGCGCGCTGCGGAGTTGGCCGCCACCGCGGCGCGGATGAGTTGCTTGAAGGCAGCTTCGTTGATCTTCTCCCCTTCGCGGAGGTCGATCGCACGCCGCGTGTTCCCTTCCAGGCTGGAATTGAAGAGCTTCTTCGGGTCTTTGATGGAGGCTCCGCGAAAGAAGGTGAGCTTCACGACCTGCTTGTATGATTCCCCTGTGCAGACGCCGCCGTCATGGGACCAGATGGGGGTTCCCATCCATTTCCACTCCTCCTGGATGTCGGGGTCGGCATCGTGGATGAGCTGACGGACATGAGCGAGGGTCTCTCCTCTCCAATCCCCCAGCTCTTGAATCCGCTTGGTGATGTTCGCTGAAGCGGCCTCGCCATTCGGACGACTTGTCGGCTTCATGTTCTCTCCGATCCTTCGTTTCGCCAGCCGGCCCTATGCCCGCAGGAGGGAGCATAGCCCGGAGGACGTGGGGCACGAGCGGGCGGCGTGACGATGGCGTTCAGTCACTAGTGAAATCCGCGTCCATGCTTTTGCCGGTTGATTTTGAGAGCACTGCGTCCGCGCCGGAGCGCGCAGTGCAGGGCCTCGCTCATCACTTTGCGAGGTCACTCTTGTTTTCAGTCGTCAGCACGGCGCCGCTCTTCTGGTTGCTCCGGTCTCTCAGGGCTCTTCGCCCTGCAACTGCTTCCTAGCTACCGTGCAACGCCGCAGGCCTCTAACCGCCGCATCTACCGGACGCGGCGCAAGAGCGCGCGTGCCGTAATGCGGGACGTTCATATGGCTTGACCCTGTCAAGCGCGCGAGGTGGTCTGCGGATCACAGTCTCGACAGCCGCGCCAGGGTGTGTTCCTCAGCTGATGATCGGGTCATCGAGAAAAGACTACTCTGACTCAGGGAGCAGCCGTCGACGCGAGGGGGAGGAATCCCCATTCCGGAGGTTTATATGACCATACGCTGGGACACGACGCAGGTTGGCGCAGGACCGATGCGCATTCATATTGGACTCCCCGACCGGCCAGGTGCGCACCCGGGCGTGGTGGTCGCGCACCACGCCCCGGGAATCGATGCGCCGATCCAGGACATGGTGCATCGCCTCGTGCGCGAGGGCTACGCTGCGGCGGCGCCGGATCTCTTCCACCGGCAGCCCGAGGGCGTCGAGCCGTTGCAGCGTACCCAACTGCTGCGCGACCACGAGATCGTCGCCGACGTCGGCGCCGCGGTCGCGAAGCTGAAGTCGCTCGCCCCGGCCATGGGCGCGCTTGGCGTCATGGGCTTCTGCATGGGCGGGCGGGTGGCCTACCTCGCCGCCTGCGAGATTTCCGAGTTCCGCGCAGCGGCGGTGTTTTACGGCGGCAACATCCTGAAGGCGCTCGGCGAGGGCCCCAGTCCGTTTGCGCGCTCAGCGCAGATCCGCTGTCCGATGATCGGATTCTTCGGCGCGGAGGACGCGAATCCCGCGCCCGAGGATGTGCGCCGTATTGACGCGGAGCTCACACGCCTCGGCAAGTGGCACGAATTCCACACCTACAACAACGCCGGCCACGCCTTCCACAATTTCACCGGCGAGCGCTACCGCGAGCGCGCGGCACGCGCTTCTTGGCACGAGCTACAGGCGTTTTTCGCCGAGTACCTTGGGGGGGGCGCGAGTCGTCTTGGATCGGCAGCTTGAGCCGCATGACCTCGATCGCATTGCCGAAGTAGATCCGGCGGCGGTCACCGGCCGGAAGCTTGAGCGAGTCGATGGCGCGGATGCTCTCGCGGATGAACATCGGCCCGCCTTCCGGATCGAACGGGCAGTCGGTGCCGAACAGGACGCGTTGCGGACCGTAGAACTCGATCCCGCAGCGGATGCCAGAGGCCGAGCCGTTGAGCGACGTGTCACCGTAGAACATGCGGAAATACTCGACCGGACGCTTGGCCATGCTTCTGAGCAGCGCCACGTAGTCCTCATCGGCGGTCCGTGTGCCGAGCTGATCCAGGCCGAGCGCCACCCGTTGTTCGAGGTAAGGCACGAAGGCGCCTAGATGATGGGTGATGATTTTGAGGTTGGGCAGGCGTTCGAGGATCTTGGAGAACACGATACGCGCCATCGCCGCCGCGGTCTCGTACGGCCAGCCGAACACCCACCAGATCTCGTACTTCGATTTCTTCTCGGTGAGGTAGTCGGGGAAGTTCGCGCCCCGCGTCGGGTGGAGCCAGATCGGCAGGTCGTAGGTCCGTGCCATGCGCTCGAAGACCGGATAGAACTCCCGGTCATCGAGCGGTCTGCCGTTCACGTTGGTGAAAATCTGGACGCCCTTGGCGTCGAGCTTGCGGATCGCGCGCTCCATCTCCTCCAGCGCCGCCGGCATGTTGTTCATCGGCAGCGACGCCACAAACGCCGGAAAGCGGTTCGGATGCCTGGCGCAGATCTCGGCCATGCCGTCGTTCGCGATCCGCGCGAGTTCCGGCGACTCGCCCGGCCCGGCGAGGAACTCGATCGCTGGCAGCGACAGCGTGAGCACCTGCTGGTAGCCCGGGAAGCGATCCATCATGCGCAGGCGCGCGTCGAGGTCGTGCAGCACCGGGATGTGAAGCCAGCGCTTGATCGATGCCTTGATCGCGGCATTGCGCTCGGCGATCTCGATCATCTTCTCCCAGAACCTGGGCGGGAAGATGTGCGGAAAGATGTCGAGCTTAAGGTTGGCTCCGGCCATGAACAGTATTCTCCCCGAGGTGGTCTCGCTTGCTCTTCCGCTACGGAAAGGACGCCGCCGCGGGCGAGGCCGCGGCGGCGCCGGTTCGAGTCAGCGATCGGCCGGTCACTTCAGCGACGCGAGTCCAGCCTCTGCGCACTGCGCCTCCTGGTCCGAGTTGGCGCCGCTTACGCCGATGCCGCCGACGATGTACCCATCGACCATGATCGGCAGCCCGCCCTCGATGGGAATCGCGCCGCTAAGGCCGAGCAGCGCCACGCGGCCCTTCGCAACGCCGCCCTCGAACGCCTTCGTCGAACAGCGGCGCGTGGCCGCCGTGCGCGCCTTCTCTATGGCGAGATTCGCGCTCGCCGTCTGCGTGTCGTCCATCATTTCGAAGTAGAGGAGGGAGCCGTGGTTATCCACGATCGCGATTGCCATCCGCCATTTGTTCTTCCGCGCTTCGGCGGCCGCACCAGCGGCCAACTTTTTTGCCGTCTCCAGATTCACCGGCGTGCCGTAAGGGGGGTCTTTCCTGCGCCGCGGCATGGCCGGCGAGCAGGGCGAATGTCATTGCAGCGCCAACGTGCGTCGTCGTTTTCGCGATGGTCATGGTCCTCTCCTCGGTTAGGTGACGGGTAGCGCGAAGGATACGTCCCTCTCGCGCCGGCATGCAAACGCTGGTGACGGCCGGCGGATTCCCGCTTGGTGTGCGGATCGTCGAATATTGCGGCGCGCCGCGATTTCGCGAGCGCGCCCGATGGCTTGCTAAGATGTCCGTTCGGCGGCAGAACTGAAACTGACCAAGCGTCGATAGTGATCCGGGATTGCGACCGTCGGGCTGACTAGACAGGGGAACCTGTGGCGCGGCATATCGTCTGCATCAGCTTCGATTTCGACGCCATGTCAGGCTGGATCGCGCGCGGCATGACGACACCCACCCCGCTGTCGCGCGGGGAGTTCGGCGTGATCGGCGCCGGACGCATCCTCGCCTTGTTGCGGCAGCACGGCATTGCGGCGACCTGGTTCATCCCCGGGCACACGCTTGAAACCTACCCGGACGTGTGCCGGCAGGTATGCGACGCGGGGCATGAAATCGGACACCATGGCTGGACGCACGTCCCGCCCGCCGGGCTGACGCGCGAGGAAGAAGAGCGGGAGCTCGTTCGGGCGAACGAGCAGATAGAGAAACTGACCGGCGCCACCGCCCGCGGTTATCGCTCGCCGTCGTGGGACTTGAGCCCGTACTCGGTCGAGCTGCTCATCGAGCACGGCTTCTACTACGAGAGCAGCATGATGGCGAACGACTACAGCCCGTATCGGGTGCGGCGCGGCGACGTGATCGAGCTGCAGCAGCCCGCCGCGTTCGGCCCGGCAACGCCATTGATCGAGATGCCGATCAGTTGGACCCTCGACGACTATCCGCACTTCGAGTTCGTGCGTACGCCGACCGCCGTGCTGCCGGGATTGATGAACGCGAACGACGTGCTGGCCAACTGGATCGACGATTTCCTTTACATGAAGCGGGAATTCGACTGGGGAGTCATCACTTACACCCTTCACCCGTTCATCATCGGCCGCGGCCACCGCATGCTTATGCTCGAGCGCCTAATCGAGAGGCTCGCCGCGGAGGGCGCGGAGTTTCTGCGCATGGATCAGGCGGCCAGGCTCTACGATGAGCGCGCCCCCTACAGGGCTCGAGCATGAACGAAGCTCGGGCGGGTTACCGGACCCAGAATTGGGAAGTGCGCAAGCCCGTGGCGCGCTCGCGCCACGGCATCGTCGCTGCGCAGCACCGGACCGCGAGCGAGATCGGCGCCGAGGTCCTCGCTGCGGGCGGCAACGCGGTCGATGCCGCGGTTGCCGCCGGGTTTGCACTGGCCGCGATCGAGCCGTGGAACAGCGGGCTGGGCGGGGTCGGTTACATGCTCATCTACCTCGCGCGGGAAAACCGGGTCGCGGCAGTCGACTTCGGACCGATTTCCCCGCGCGCCCTCGATCCGGCCGATTTTCCGCTGACGAGCGGCTTCGCCACCGATCTGTTCGCCTGGCCTGCCGTCAGGGAGGACCGCAACGTTCACGGACCGCTCTCCTTTGCCGTGCCGGGCGAGGTCGACGGCCTCGGCCTCGCGCTCGAGCGCTTCGGCACGCAGAGCTTCGCCGCGGCCTTGCAGCCGGCGATCGAGCTTGCCGACCGGGGCATTGCGGTCGACTGGTATCTCACCCTCAAGGTGGCGACGCTTGCGCGCGAGCTCGCGCGCTACTCGACCACCCGCGACATCTGGCTGCCCCACGGCCTGCCGCCGGTCACGCTGCCGGATGCGCCGCTTGGCCGGTTGCGGCTGAATGGCCTCGCCGATACGCTGCGGCGGCTCGCGCGCGCCGGGCGTCGCGACTTCTACGACGGCGAAATCGCTGCAAGCATCGCAAGCGACAGCATGGCGATGGGCGGTGCGCTTCGGCCGGGCGACCTGAGCAGCTACCGCGCGCGGACCGCTGCGCCCATCGAATGCGACTACCGCAACGCGCGGATCGCTCTCGCTCCCGATCTCACCGCCGGGCCGAGCATGGTTTGGGCGCTCGGTCGGCTCGCGGCGGCTCGGCTGCGGCCGGGCGGGCCGCACGCCGACGCCTTCCTCGCCTACGCCGAGGTGTTGCGCGACGCCTATGCGCAGCGGCTGCGCACGATGGGAGACGATAGCGAGCGCAGCGATCCGTCGAGCACGACGCATCTCAACGTGATCGATCGCGACGGCAACATGGTGGCGCTCACGCAGACGCTGTTGTCGGTGTTCGGGAGCAAACTCGTGCTGCCCGGCACCGGCATCCTGATGAACAACGGCATCATGTGGTTCGATCCGCGTCCCGGGGCGCCGAACTCGCTCGGCCCGGCCAAGCGGCCGCTGACCAACATGTGCCCCGTGATCGCTCGCCGCGACGGACGACCTTGGTTCGCGATCGGCGCCTCCGGCGGGCGCCAGATCTTCCCGGCCGTGCTGCAGATCGCGTCGTTCCTGATCGACCACGGCAAGAGCCTGGAAGAGGCGCTCCACCAGCCGCGCATCGACGCCTCTGGCGGTGAGACGATAGCGGTCGATCCGCGCCTGCCGCAGACCGTGCGCCGGGCGTTGAGCGAAAAATTCCCCACCGCTCCGGCCGAGCTCGCGGTCTATCCGACGAATTTCGCCCGTCCGAGCGCGGTGCTGTGCGACCCCGCATCGGGCGAGCGCTTCGGGCTAGGCGATGTGATGTCGCCGTGGTCGGGCGCTGTGGCCGAGGATGGCGAACATCTGCGGACGGCACAACCAGACTGAACACCGCACCAATGCTCGCTTTTCAGCCTGCCATCGTCCACCCGTGGTAAAGGTACGTCAGTTCGGCACGGGTGGCACGGCGCGGCACGGGGACAGATAGGGGAACGGCATGGCCCCTTTCGCGCCGCCAAACTCGCTCTGCGCGATCGCCTCGGCGATCCTGTATCGACCGTGCTTCAGATGACCGAAAATCCTACCTTCACCGGGTCAAGCTGCGTGTCCGCGATGACGCCTGAATCCCTCGGTGTTGTCCAGAAAACCGTGGCACCTCTCCGCGCCATGGCGGCGAGGGCCGATTGGGGGCAGGTCAGCGCCGGAGCCGCAAGTAGACTGGGGTACTTGGCCCGAGGCGACCGTAGAACCGACCTCGCCCGACCGGCAGGACGGCGCGCAGCATACGCCGCTATCGGACGGCCGACGGAATGACCTCGAATTCTTGCCGGTCGCGCAGCGAGAGGCCCGCGCTTTCGAATAGGGCCTCAAGACGGTAACGGCCGGGAGCACTCTGCGAGGGGACGCCGATGAACACGTCGATCGCCCAGCGCCCTGGCTTGAGAGTGAACTTGTCCTTTTCCTCCAGGCGGATTTCCCGTCCGAAGGCTATTCGGCGCGTCAGAATCCCCACCAACTGGGGCTCGAAGCCGGGACAGGCGGCATACACGAGTCGGTAGTTGATCTCCTGACCGGCACCAGTGCGCACTGGCAACACCTCGCCATGATCGAAACGCGCGTAGGCGGCAGTGCGCCGGCTGCAGCGCAAGTCGGCTGCGACCTCTGCCGGTGTGTTGAGCTGATGCTCTCCAGGCGCCCGTCGCTGCATTTCCGCACGCGCCTGGTCCTCGGAGAGCCGTGCGTGCCGGCAGCCGAGCAGCGTTCCGGCGAGCAGGCAGAGCAGCGCAACGCGCCACGCGGCGGCGGCCAGTTCGCGCCGCCGAAAGAAAGTGCTAGGGCGTTGCGTGCTCATGAGGTGCGTCGTCTTGCTTGCCCAATCGCCGTTCGATTTCCTCCGCAAAGGCGCCCTCACACCGAGGGTGCCTCTCGGCCGCCCATGCACGGGGCTATCTCCTCACGTACCAGCCGCCCGGATTGCGCGGTTCGACCTTGCCTGCGTTGCCCGGCTCCGCCTGTTTGGGAGCGGGCGACGGAGCAGGCTCACGGGCTCGCGGCGGAGGTGCCTTAATCGGCGCCGGCACCGGGGGAGGTTTCACCGGTTCGGTCGGCTCCTGCGGCTCGCGCGGCGCGTCGGCGGTAGCGTTTGGACGCTCAAGATCGGAGGAGCTGCGCAGCGTCGCCTGTTCGGTCGTTGCTGGGGGCTGCATGGACGGCGGCGGGACGGGGTTGACCGACGACGTGAACGTCGGGCGCAACGCGGCGACGACCAGCACCACGGCGAGCCCAGACAATCCGGCTGCGCAGGCAAGGATTGGATTGGCCACGAGCCAGCTAACCGTGGCAGCAAGCCAGAGGGGCTTGGCGGGGAACTCGGGCGCGCCGGCCGGCGCCCCGCTCGAAGGCGCGCCGGGGTTCCGAACCCCGCGTGCGCCTCGCGAAACCGCTGCGCGAAGCGCGCGCGCGCGCACCGCATCGAGCCACGCTTTGGCGGTGCGGTGGGATGCGGAGACCGGCGCATCGCCCGCCTGCAAGCCTGTCAGCGCCGCTGCGAACTCCGCGGCATTGGCGTAACGGGATCGGCGCGATTTGGCGAGCGCTCGCAGCAGCACCGCCTCGAAGCTCCGCGGTATGTCCGGAACGATGAGCGAAGGCCACCGCGGGGATTGCGACAGCTGGGCGTGCAACTGTTCGATGTCCGTTTTCGCATCGAACGGAAGCCGACCGGTCACCAGCTCGTACATCACGATCGCAAGAGAGTAGATGTCGGCGCGCGGATCGACATCCTCGCCCCGGATCTGCTCCGGACTGACGTACTCGACCGTGCCCACCCAGTTGCCGGCGCGCGTGAGGCGCGATTGATCGAATACCCGGGCGATGCCGAAATCCATCACTTTGACCACGCGCGCCGGCGTCACCATGAGATTGGCAGGCTTGATGTCACGATGGATGATGCCCGCGGCATGCGCGTGCCCAATGCCCGCCAGCGCCTGCAGCCCATAGTCGATGACTTCCCGCCAGGGCACACGTCCGTGTGAGGCGAGGACGCGGTCCAGCGTCGTCCCGGCCACGTACTCCATCACCATGTACCAGCCGCTCCCCTCCCGGGTGACCGTGTACAGGGTCGCGATGTTCGGGTGATGAAGCTTCGCCAGGACAACCGCCTCGGCACGAAACCGTTCCACCACAGCCGGATTAGTTGCGAGCTCGGACCTGAGGAACTTCAGCGCGACCGTGCGCTCGAGTGCCAAATCGCGGGCACGCCACACCTCGCCCATACCGCCCGCACCCACCCGCTCGATGAGCTCGTACTGTCCGGAGAGGGTGCGTCGGCCAGTGCTCACGGCTGATCGGTGCGGGTCGGCCGCTCGGCCGGACTCCTGGTCGCACGCGCCGAGTCGACGGCCATCGCCCCGACGAGCGCCACCGAGATGTTGTCCCGCGTCCGCGCGGCCAACGCACCGCCCAGCAATGCATTGGCCGCCTGCTCGAGCGGCGTGTTGCGCAGGACCTCCTCGATCTGCCGATCGCTCAGGACATCGTGCAGGCCGTCCGTGCACAGCAGAAAGATGTCGCCCGCGCGCAGTGCGACGGGACCTTCGAGATGAATGGCGCGCAGGCGCTCGTGGGTGCCGAGCGCCTGCGCGAGCACGCCATAGTCGGGATGCTTCTCCGCCTGGGCCGATGTAATCGTTCCGCTCTGAACCAGATGGCTAATTAGCGTGTCGTCCTTGGTGAGCTGGCGCAACGCGCCGTCTCGGAAAAGATAGGCGCGCGTGTCCCCAACATGGCCCACGTACGCGGCGTCACCTTCGAATGCGAGCGCGGCGATGGTTGTGCCCATGCCATCCCAATCACTGCGGGTTTTCGAAGCGGCGAACACTTCCGCGTTGGCGTTGGCGATGGCCGCGCGCAGCACCGAGCTCGGGTCGCCGAACGCGCGGTTTCGCCAGGCCCGCGCCAAAGCTTCGATCGTGGTCTCGGCGGCGATCTCCCCCGCTTGGTGGCCGCCCATGCCGTCGGCGAGCATGACCAGTCCGACCCGGCACCCGTCCTGGTTCGGAAGATCCTCCAGGATGCAGCGCGCGCGATCCTCGTTGTTGGTGCGCACGGGACCGGCGCTGGTGAGTACGAACGCCCGCAGGTCGAGCGCCGCGTGCGGCGGCGTTGCGCTACCCACCACCGCCCTACGGAGTGCGCTGAAGAACGAGGGCATAGCGGTTTTCAACCGGGCGCACTTCGAACTGCACCGGATACGGCTCGTAGCCGAGCCGACGCAACTCGAGTTCGACTTTGTCGCCGACCGGCAGTTGCGCCCGATAGGGCGTCGTCCCGATGGGCTGGCCGCGCGAATATATCTCAGCCGGTCCGTCGGACGTCTCGACCAGCACCTCGGCGAGGGTGCTGGCCGGCGGATGCGCGGGGCCATTGTCGACGCTCTTCGGCCCGACCGGAACGGTCGGCCCGCCGAGCATCCATGACACCGCAGCGGCCAGGACGGCCGCTGCGGCAACGCCGATCAGCATTCGACGCGCTGCCGATGCTGTCGCCCACGGCCGGCTGCTGCCGTTGATGCGATCGTCCCCACCGGTGGCTACGCCTACCGCGTCGTGCACGGAGGTCGCCATCGCTCCGGCGTCGGGCGGGCGCCGTTCTGGCCGGACGGCGAGGCACCGATCGAGCAGTTCGGCCACGCGCGGGGAAACCGTCGCCGCGGGAAGCGCCGCCCGCCAGCCCTTCTTCTGTCGGTAGCCAACCTCTTCAATCGCGTCCGCATCGAATGGTGAGCGGCCGCTCAGGATCTCGACCAGCATCACGCCGAGCGCCCAGACATCGGTCCGCGTCGTTGCAGGCTCACCGCGCAGCCGCTCCGGCGCAAGGTAGCCGAGGGTGCCGATGACACGGTGCACGCGCGTCATCGTCGCGCTGCGGTCGTCGCGCGCGATGCCGAAGTCGAGCAACACGGCCTCGCTCGACTGGCCGATCTTCACATTCTCGGGCTTCAAGTCGCGATGCACGATGCCCTGAGCGTGCAGGTAGCCCACCGCGGTTGCGATCTGTTGAATGATCGTGAGCGCGGCCTGCTCCCGCACCGGACCGCTGCGCTGCAGGTATTCCGCCAGCGTCGGTCCCGGGACATAGCGCATGACCAGGCAGGGCAAGCCATGATGGTCGACGTATTCGATGTACTCGGCAATCTGTGGATGGCGGATGCGCTTGAGGATCCGGGCCTCGTTGCGCATGCGCGCCGCGGCGTTCGGATCCGCGGCACCGGTCAGGATCTTGACCGCGGCAATCTGTCGCGAGGTCGAATGCTCGGCGCGAAAGACGATGCCCGCGCCGCCAACGCCGAGCCGCTCAAGCAGCAGCCAGCTGCCGACTTTCTCACCGATGTCTGGCGTCGGACTCAAGCGGCACCATCCCGCACGCCTCGCTCGCTGCTACTTGATGGCGGGCTCCACACCCATCAGGGGGAGGGCATAGCGGATGGGCGTGGCGTACGACACTGACGCACCGCCGGCCGCTCTACCATAGGTGTGGATACCGATCACCCGACCGTCCGCCGAAAAAAGCGGACCGCCGCTGTTGCCCGACCCCGCGGTGTTGATCGACACTTGATATACGTCGCCCCGCGAGAAGTAGTCCTGGGGGGACCCTCCAGCGACCTTCTGGGTCCCCGAGCCGTGCACGGTGAGGCTGACGATGCCCTGGTTGACGGTGACCTCCGGAATGGTCAGCACGCTCGGCCCCGCGCTGTTCATTTCCTTGGAGCGGGTGACTACGGCGGCTAGCGGCGAAACCACCGGATAGCCGAGCAACACCACCGGATCGCCGGCACGGATGCTATCGTAGTTGTCCCAAAGCTCCACTTTCTTCACCGGTGCGGGGGTGTCGAACTTGAGGAGCGCCACGTCGTGCTCGTCCGACACCCGCGCCAGGCGGGCCAGGATCCGGAGTTTGTTTTTGGGGAAGGTCACATCCAGCAGGTCGAAGCGACCCTCAAGACGCTTGAACGTCCTGCCGCTGCTCCCCATGCCGGTGAGGGCGGGAATCCAGGTTATTGACTGGATGTCTTCCTGCGACAAGACGCCCCGCTCCGTGTAGCCACCCTTCCCATCCAGCTCAACGAGGATTCCCGGGTAGGGCAGCTGCTGGTACGGGACTAGCCATCCAGCCGCCACATGCTTGTTGGTGAGGGCGAAACCGTTCTCCGACACGACGAATCCGGACCCCTGTCCGCCCCCACTGACGGCCAAGTTCCGGCCGCGGCCATCATCGGCCGTGAGCACCGGCTCAACCTTACCCTCGCCCGACTGGCGATACAGCGGGCGCGCCGGCCTCATCGAGCCATCGGACATCTTTTTGGGTGTGCTGAAGAGGATGAAGACCTGCTTGCCGCTGGCGGTGTCGACCAGCTTCCAAGACGTTTCGATATAGATCGTTGACTGGCCGAATTGGTCGGATATGCGACGCGCCGCGTCCATGCGCGCCTGCATCTCCTTTGCCTGCGCCTCGGCAGCGGCCTTGGCCTTTTCCGCCTCGGCGATGGCCAGGCGCTCGGTCTCATCGGCCCTGTGGGCCGCTTGGCGGGTCTGATAGAACTGCCAGCCGGCGATCACGGCCACGACCGCCGCGGCCAGCGCGCCAACCTGGAGCAATCGGCGCGACGAGGACTTGCGTTCCTCGCCGATCAGTCGCTCGACCGTCGCCCGGCCGACAGTGCGCGGGGCTTCGGCTGCCCCGGTGGGGACCGCCGCCGGCGCCTCGTGGAGGGCCACCTCCCGCGTCGGCGCCGGCTCGGGCTGGACGTTGACCACGCGCGTGGCTTTCAGCGCTGCCGGCGGCGCCGGATCGGCGAGCACGCTGAATTCCGGTCCGCCGGGTCCCAGCCGAACGATGTCGCCGTGCTCCACCCGCGCCCGGCCCGCGATACGCGCGCCGTTGAGATATACCCCGTTTTGGCTGTTCAGGTCGACGACCCAGAAGCTGTAGTCGCGCTCCGGATCGGCCTCGATGCGCGCGTGCTGCCGGCTGACCGAATCCTCGCTCGCATCGATGACGATGCGGCAGGCGGGATCTCGCCCCGCGGTTAGGCCTGCTTTGAGTTCGCTGGCACTGAAAGTGCGCTCCTGATTGGCCTGTGCCCCGGTGAGGAAGCGGATGAGCGCCCTCTCCATGATTCAGCCCCCCTTTGCACTTCGTTGCACCAGCCGCCCTGCGTCGAGTGCAGCAACAATCCCCCGACCCATGGTACGTTCGTCGCCGCAGTGGGTCAAGCACGGTTCCGCAGTTGGCCTACGCGCTAGGTGTCCGATCAGCCGATGCGGATGAAGCCGCGCCGCGATTGATGCAGCCGCTCGAAGCCACCCTTCGTGACTCGAACCAACTCCCCGACCTGAACCCCCGCCTGGTGATCGCAGGTGATCACGTTCGGCTGCACGACTACGGTCATGTTCGCTTCCAGCTTCAGCTCCGGGACCGGTCCTGCGGGACGGCTGCGCGAGCCCGGAACCGGCGGCCAGTAGCCGCCGCCGAAGCCATGCACCACATCGTCGTAGACCGAGAAGCCCGCCTCCTCGATCAACGCCGTCGCCTCGAGCAGCTCCCGCATGATGCCGCCCTCGCGCCGCACCGCGGTGACCGCCGTCGAATGCGTCCTCCGCGGTCGCGCTATTGATCCCTACGGCTGCCTTGGAGCGATATCGCGCTCGCCGGCTGCCAAAACGAGGCGGTAGCCCGCCAAGGTCCGCCTCGGTCCTGATCCGATCTGCGTTCACGATGCGTCCACGCAATAGGGGCGCTCCCGGCAATGTCGCTCGACTAGCAACCCACGTAAACGACGCGCCCGTACTGATCGAACACGCGTGTGCAGCCGCGAATCGCCCGCATGTCGTAGTCGTACACGGCATTGCTCCTGCGCTGCGAGTTGTAGAACTGCGACAGGTTGTAGGCTTGGCCGGCTTGATTGGCGGCATTGATGCTCGCGCGCAGCGACTCGTTGGTGATTCCTGTGGGCAGCGACGGCCCCGTATAGCCGGCCGCACGCAGCTGCTGCATGTACCGCAGGTACTGCATTGCGGCTGCATTCGCGGTGGCCTGGCCCTGGTAGAACAGATTCATCTGCGAACGCATGGCCCAGGACATGTCCATGGGCGCGGGCTGCGCATGGACCGCGGACGAGGCAAGGACGGTAAAGCCGAGGGCAAGCGCGGCGATGGGGCCGATTTTGAAAGCGCAGTTCAACATGGCGGATCTCCTCTCCTTAGGTCGGTCGGTTGATTCGGGTGGGGTGCGGAGGCGCTTAGCGCCTGCCGGGTACCTTGGGGCGAAATCTAGACGCCGACTGTTAGACAAACGCTAGAAGGCCCAAGTTGACCGGCCGCGGCGTGGCGGCTTTGCAACACGGGGGCGGAAAAGCGCCGCGTTAGTAGCGGCTGGTCAGGGCGAGGTGGACCGCTTCGGCCAGGGCAAGCGCGGCGCCTTCAGCCCACAGCGTTTCGGCACGCCGAACACCCAGGCGCTTGGCCGCACGCTTGCGCACCTGTTCGACGGTGGCTACGTCGCTCGCCGAGAGCGAGCCGATGCCGCGTTCCCAGAAGCGCGCGGCGAACGACATCAATCGGGCCGCAACGACGACGTCCCCAAGCATGACCAGCGGATGGGGCAGGTTCCACAGCGCCGTGGCCAGCCACAGGTGCGCGTGTCGATCCCACGCCAGTTGCACGCAGCGGCGTCCGGCGGCAACCGCGTCCTGCCAGTGTTCCTGGCCGGACTCGAGAAAGCCCGTCATGTTGGCCACCGCGATCAGATCGGCGACTGAATTAAGTCCAGCGAAGTATTGCTCGCACTGGGCAAGAATCCGCCGCGCTTCTTCATAACGCTTCAGCCCAGCCAGGCAGCCGGCGCGTGACAGCAGAACCCGATGAGCCGATTGGGGTTGGTTGATGTGCCGGTAGAGCGCTTCCGCGCGCTCGAACAGCGCATTCGATTCACGGTAATCTGCGTCTTCCGAGCCGTGCTTGAGAGCGACCGTAGCCTTGACGCGGAGCGCGTCGGCTTCCACCTCCGTGACTCCGGCAGTCGCGGCCAGGGCGAGCGCTTCGTCCAGGCTTCGCGTGATTGCATCGTCGCGCTGGTCCCGCTCCCAGTTGACGCGCGCTAACGTGACCAGCGCCGTCGCCCGGCGTACCGGTTCGTCAGCCGCTTCCAGCAGGGCGCGTTGCGCATAGCTACGCGCTCGCTCGGTATCGCCGGCCGTCAAGGTGAGTTGCGCAAGCAAGTTGAGCCCCGCGTGCAGGCTCGGTTCGGGTTTCGCGCAGCTCTCCGCGGCCTGACCGAGCAGCTGCAACTCATCCGGCAGCGTGCCGTGCGCTTCCCAATACGGTCGCAAAGCCACGCCGAGGTCGAGCGCGCAGGCGGGCTCGCCATCTTCCACCGCCGTGATCAGCGCTTGCTTCAAATTCGGAACCTCCCGCTCGGCGATCGAGGTGTCGGCGGCAGCCGCCTGGCGCGCTACCTGCAGGAAGTAGGCGCGATGGCGTGCCCGCAGCGCGCGCGCTTCGGCGCCAAGCCGCTCCTGCGCAAATTCTCGCAGCGTATCCAGCATCGAAAAGCGCGTAACGCCGGTTTCGTCCGCGTCGGCGCGAAGCAGGGATTCGGAGACGAGCGCCTCGAGCTGCCCGCGTGCGTCCCCAGTGCCACAGACCGATTCGACGGCAGCAGTCGTCCAGCCACTGCGAAAGACAGACAAGGCGGCAAAAAACGCCTGTTGCGGCCCACTGAGCAGTTGCCAGCTCCACTCGATCGTCGTTTGCAGCGACATGTGCCGGCCGTAGCGGGCTCCGCGCTGCCCCTGTCGTGTCAGCAAGTCGAAGCGTTGAGCGAGCGCATTGCACATTTCGCTCGGGGAGTAAGTGCGAATGCGCGATGCGGCGATCTCGATGGCCAGAGGCAAACCTTCGAGCGCACGGCACAGCTCGATCAAGGCCGCGCGATTGCCATCGGTCAGAGCAAAGTCGGCGCGCGCGCCGCGTGCACGATCGATGAACAAGGCGACGCTGGGCGTCGCCACGGCTTCGCCCGCATTCATGGAAGCTTGCGGTACCGGCAGCGGGTCGATCACGAGCACACGCTCGCCAGGGACATTGAGGACCCGGCGCGAGGTGACCAGGCACCGCAGACGCGGCAGCCGTCCGAGCAGGTCCAGCACGACACCCGCGCCGTCGTCGACGAGCTGCTCGAAATTGTCCAGCACCAGCAACACGTCCCGATGACCGAGAAAGGCGCACAACTGTGCCAGCGCATTCTCTTGCGACGCCTCCATGCGTAGCGCGCTCCGGATGCAATTCGCGATCAAGTCGGCATCGCTGCATTCGCTCAAGGCGACAAACGCCACGGCGTCGAAGCCCTCTGCCGCGCGGGCCGATTCCAACGCCAGGCGCGTCTTCCCGAAGCCGCCCAAGCCGGCGAGCGTTACCAGTCGATGTTGCGCAAGGGCATCGAGGACGAGGCGCTGGTCGTTTTCGCGGTCGAAGAAAACGCTCACGTAGGAAGGTAAGTTCCGCGACTGGGGCGCGCGCTCGCCGGCGACCGCGGGCTCGCCATCGCCACGCGCCGGAGACGGTTCGTGAGGCCGCTGCTTCTCGACCGCGACACCGCCTCGCGCGAGCGCGCGTTCGTAGAGCGCACTCAACCGGGTACGTTCGTCCTCGACCCATTCATCCAGAAACCCGGGCAGCAGATCGCCGCGATAGCAGTCCAGGGCCTGCGAAATCGCACCTTGGCGAAGGAATTGCTCGAACTCGCGGACGTCGCAACTTACTGCGTCCGCGGTCAGTCCGATGGTCTGGCGATCTGCGTTCAGGACCGAATAGGGCGGTACTTCGGGGGGCTCCAGGAGCCGACGCAAGGTTGAAAGAACCTGGCGCAGGCGATTGCGACCGACGTCCAGATCGACGCCCGGCCAAAGCAGCTCAATGAGTTCCTCGCGTGCGTGGCGCCGCTGCGGCTGCAGCGCCAACCGTGCTAACAGCATCGCGATAGGCCGACTTGGAAACTGGGCGATCGTGGAATTCCCGCGCGTCGCGCGCAAACCGCCGAGAAGCTGTATTTGCCAGACTGCCATCCTCACGTATACCGGGGAGTGACCGCTGGTTCCGATGATGTTGCTGCGGGCGACTGGGTGCACTACGTGGTAGTCGGATTTTACCGGGGTTGAACGGCTCCGTTCGGGGGAAAGGGTCGCGTTTTGACTTTTGAGCGCGCTACCCGATTGCGGCCATTGCGGCCAGTGTCTCTGTTCAGGAAGAGCTTCAGTGCCGGCGCCTGGCGCAACGTGGGTCTCCCTTCAACCGAAAGGAGACCGTCATGCTTTTGCCCCAACCACCCCGTCCAGCCACGAGCTCAACCTCCAGCACGTGGCGGTACACAAGGAGCAATGCAGCGAGCGCCTGGTTCTGGGTCGAGGCTGAAACCCTCCGTTCGTTCGCGAGATGGTCCAGAAACGCCGTGATTTCGACCGGCCCCATGTCGTTCGGTGACGCATCTCATGGAAAAAGATGTAGCGTCCGACCCAACGCACGTAGGCCCTCTCGGTCTTCCAGATTGTATCGGCGAGCACGCATCGCCTCGCGCAGCTGGGGAATAAGCCTGGATTGCTGCGGCGGAGCCTGCGGCCGGATCGCGCCCGCCGCAGATCGGGACGTTTGCGCCGATCAGCACCGAGCGCCGAACTCGAGCATTTCGCCGCGGCGGCGACGAGGTGCACGGCGTCGCAGTGCTCGAAGCGATCCTCCAATCGGCGGGCGACCGGGCAGCGGTCCGGATCGGCTAGGGCGCAATACCAATACAATAGGTCGGAGGGGGATCGCGCATGTACCGAATCCTCGCGCTGCTCGCCGGTGCGGTGCTCGCTGCGGGGAGCGTGGCTTGCTGGCCGCAATCGGTGACCGGCGGACCGGCCTATCCGACCAAGGTGGTGCACCTGGTCGTGGGGTTCCCGCCCGGGGGCGGAACCGACATCATCGCGCGGCTGGTGGCGCAGAAGCTCAGCGAGCGCTGGGGACAGCCGGTGGTCGTGGACAACCGACCCGGCGCCTCGGGCAACATCGCGACCGAGATGGTGGCGAGGAGTGCGGCGGATGGGTACGCGCTCCTGATGGCGTTCTCCTCCCACGCGAGCAACCCGGCGCTGTACGCCAAGCTGCCGTTCGACATCTACAAGGACTTCACCTACATCACGCTGGTTGCGACGGCACCGGTGGTAGTCGCGGCGAGCCCCTCTTTCCCGGCCAACACCCTGGGCGAACTGATCGAGTACGCGAGAGCGCATCCGGGCGAGGTCAAGTTCGGCACCTCCGGCGTGGGCACGCCGGTGCACCTCACTGGCGAATTGATGATGCAGCTCACGGGCATCGAGATGATTCATGTCCCGTACAAAGGCATCGCCCCCGCCATGACCGCGATCCTCGGCGGTGAAATACAAATCACCTACCCGTCGGTGCTGTCCGGGCTGCAGCACTTCAGGCGCGGCAAGTTGAAGGCGTTGGCGGTGGCGAGCCGGAGCCGTTATCCGGCGCTGCCGGCGGTACCGACGGCCGCCGAGGCGGGGCTGACCGGCTTTGAAACCGATTACTGGTACGCGGTGCTCGGACCGGCCGGCATGTCCGGGCCGCTCGTCGACAAGATCCAGCGCGACATCGCGGCGCTCCTCAATACGCCGGAGATGAAGGAAAGCCTGCTCGCGCAGGGCTGCGTCGCGGCGGGCAGCAAGCCCGAGGAGCTCACTGCACTGGTCAGGCGCGAATATGAGCTGTGGTCGCGGGTAGTGAAGACCGCCGGCGTCAAGCTCGAGTAGTGGAGGGGAACGCTAGTGCGAGCCGTTCTTGGGGTGCTGAGCTTGCTCGTGGCCGCCGCGACCGCCGGCGCCGAGCTACCCATCTTCGACGCCCATCTCCACTACAACCGCGATGCCTGGGAGTCCCTGCCGGTCAACGATGCGATTGCCGTGCTGCGCCAAGCGGGCGTGACGCACGCAATGGTGTCGAGCTCGAACGACGAGGGCACGCAGCGCCTCCTCGCGGCGGCGCCCGACCTCATCATCCCGGAGCTGCGTCCGTACCGCACCCGCGGCGATGTCTCGACCTGGGTGCGCGACGAGAAGATCGTCGCGTACGTCGAGGAACGGCTGCAAAAGTACCAGTACGTCGCGATCGGCGAGTTCCATCTGTACGGCGGCGATGCCGATCTACCGGTGCCGCGGCGCGTGGTCCAGCTCGCCAAGCAACATCGATTGCTGCTTCACGCCCACTCCGATGCGGAGGCGGTAGAGCGGCTGTTCCAACAGGACCCCGAGGCGCGCATCCTCTGGGCGCATGCCGGATTCGAGCGTCCGGACCGCGTGCGCGAGACGCTGCGCAAGCACCAGCACCTTTGGGCCGATCTCGCGTTCCGCACCGATCACGGTTGGGGCGGGGCGCCGCCGCCGGCGTGGCGCGCGGCGTTCCTCGAGTTCCCGGACCGCTTCATGGTCGGCACCGACACCTACATCGTGGAGCGCTGGCACTTCGTGCCCGAGCACGCGCGCTGGTCACGCGAGTGGCTCGCGGACTTGCCGAGTGAGATCGCCGAGCGCATTGCGCACAAGAATGGCGAGGCGATGGTCGCGGCCATCCTCGCGCGGCGCCGGTAGCGTGCACCTCGCACGGCGGGCTGGGTAAGGAGGGGATCGGAGATGGGCAGGACGCTGGCGACGCTGACGATCGTCGCGCTCGGCATTCTCGGCTCGCAGCCGGTCATCGCCCAGCCTTATCCGGCGAAGCCGATCCGGCTGGTGGTGCCATTCCCGCCCGGCGGCTCGACCGACATCGTCGCGCGGATCGTCGCGCAGAAGCTCGCCGAGCGCGTCGGCCAACAGGTGATTGTCGAGAATCGTGGCGGCGCGGGCGGAACGGTCGCCGCCGAAGCGGTGGCGAAGGCGCCGCCGGACGGTTACACGCTCATGATCGCGAGCACCAGCACCCACACCGTCGCGCCGAACGTCTACAAGCTCGGCTACGACCCGATCAAGGACTTCACGCCGATCTCGCTGGTCGCCGCCTCGCCGTACGTGCTGGTCATCAACCCGAGCATCGATGCGAAGTCGCTGCAGGAGTTCATCGCGTACGTGAAGGCGCGGGCTGGCAAGCTGAACTACTCTTCGGCCGGTACCGGATCGACGACCCACCTCGCGATGGAGATGCTGAAGCATGTCGCCGGGCTCGATATCGTGCATGTCCCGTACAACGGCAACGGTCCCGCCGGCACCGCCGTGATCGCCGGTCAGGTCGATGCGCTCTTTGGCACCTTGCCCTCGGTGCTGTCGTACGCGAAATCCGGCCGCGTGCGGGCGCTCGCGATGGGCACGCCCAAGCGCTCGCCGTCATTGCCCGAGGTGCCGACCGTCGCCGAGTCCGGCTTTCCCGGTTTCGATGCTTCGCTTTGGCTCGCGATCATGGCACCCGCCGGCACACCGGCTGCGATAGTCGACCGCCTGCATCAGGAGATCGTCGCGGCGGTCGGGTCGCCCGATGCGACGGAAGCGCTCGCCAAGGCTGGCGCCGAGCCGGTTACCAGCACTCCGGCCGAGCTTGCGCGCCTGGTGCGGGAGGGCGTCGAGAAGTACGCGCCGATCGTCAAACAAGCTGGTCTGAAACCCGAGTGAAGCAACGACCCGGCAGCATCCTGGCCGTGCTCGCGGCGTTCGCGCTTTGCGGCTGTAGCGAGCGCGCGGGAGCGGTGCGTGCCGCCGAGCGACTTCGAGCTGCGTGGCTGGGTCGAATCGGGTGCGACCCTAGTGGTCTACCGTACCGAACCGGCGGCAATCGAGATCCGGCGCCCCTTCGCAGTCGCGGCGATCGTGTGCGTCAAGGATCCCGCGCTCCGGGCCACAGGGCTTAGCGTGGATGCCTTCATGCCCAAGCTTCTTCAGGGCATGAACTACCGTGCCGAAGTGTCGGCGAAGGGCAGTGGCCGGTACGTCGTCGCGGGCATGCTGTTCCACACGCCCGGGCGGTGGCGCTTCTGTTCGACGTCGCGGTCGGCGGTCGCACCGAGCACCTGTGGCAGGACATCGTGCTGCAATGACGCGCACCACGCCCCGTGCAGGGGGCCGCTTCGCTTTCCGCGACAACACGCAACGACGCGCTGACATCGTGACGGCACCGCTGCCGGAGCGCTATATTCCCAGCCGCGAGCATGGAGGGTCGACCGTGAGCATCATTCAAGGCATGAATCACTTCAACGTCCTCTCGGATAAGCTCGACGCAACGGTCGAGTTCTACTGCGATCTCCTCGGTTTGACGCCCGGGCCGCGGCCGCCGTTGTCGTTCCCCGGCGCTTGGCTCTACGCCGGTGGCCAGCCCATCCTGCATGTGAGCGCCGGGCGCGCGCTTCCGGACGATCCGGCGGGGGTCATCGACCACATTGCGTTTACGGCCAGCGGATTGGCGAGCGCGGTGGCGAAGCTCAAGGCGCGCGGTGTCCCGTTCGAGGTTCGCCGTCAGGTGACGACACGCATATGGCAGGTGTTCTGCCACGATCCATGCAGCGCCACGGTCGAGCTGGACTTCGATCCGGCCGAACCGGCACCCGAGGGTGACTCGTAAGGCTTGCCGGTGCCGGCGAGCGGTAGCGCTTAGCCGCGCACCGGCTCACGGCGCCGGTTGAGGATGCGGTACCGCGAGCTGCGGCCGGAAGAGTTCCTGCTCGGTTTCACGCGAAAACCGGTCCCGCTGCGCCTGCCGGTCTTGTTCGAAGCGCAACGTCTCGGGGCGGCGCGGGGCGCCGTCGGGCGGCGGGGTCGTCTGCAGCATCTGTCGCTGCTGCACGTCCTGGCGATAGAAAAGGTCGTCCTGGCGTAGGCGCTGGTCGCGCTGGAGCGCATCGAATTCCAGACGCTGCTGCGGCGACAGCGAGCCGGCGCGGGAATTCTGGATGGACTGTTGCAGTTGCAGGGAGAAGGCATCGGACTGCTGCTGGCGCTGGAGCAGCGCGCGCGCAGCGACGTCGTCCCCCAGCGCGCCGCTGGCGGACATCGCGCAGAGGATTGCCACCGTCGCGCGTAGGCAGGCGCTGGTGGCCGTCATCGATGAACAGGTTGCCATGAATCGGGTCGTCGCGAAGCGTTACCTCCATTATGATTCCGAACCCGAGCACAATGTTCCCGCGCCGGCGAGGCGCCCGATCCGATGCGTACGCTCTTTTTCGAAGTCAAGCCAAAACCCGACCGCTATCAGGAGTATCTGGACATCGCGGCGGCGCTGAAGCCCGAGCTCGATGCGCTAGGCGGCTGCTTGTTCATCGACCGCTTCCGGAGCCTGGGACGCGAGGGCTGGATTCTCTCGCATCAGCTCTGGCGCGACGAGGCGAGCCTCGCCGCCTGGCGCGCGCATCGGCCTCACCACCACGCGCAGGCTGTCGGCCGGCAGCGGGTGTTCGAAGACTACCGATTGCGCATCGGGGAGATGCTGCGCGCCGAGGAAGCCGGCCAGCCGGCGTGGCAGGCTGGCCAGCGCAGCAACTACGTCGACCCGGCGCACCGGCGACCGCAGTTTCTGATCACCGCCGAATCCGACGCGCCCGCGTTCGCGGCGCCGGCCGGTGCAGGGGTCGAGAGCTTCGCGAGCATCAATCGCGACGGTGAGTACATCCACCTGCTGGCGGCCCCGTCCTGGGCCGACGCCATTCAAACCACCGAGCACTGCCGGCGCGACGCACACGCCTACCGCTACCGCATCAGCGAAGTGGATCGCGACTACGGCATGTTCAACCGCGCCGAAGCCCCGCAGTATTTCCCGAGCGCCGCGCGCGGCACCGACCGCAGCCGATAGGAAGCCGGGCGCTACACCGTCGACAATTCGCCAGTCCGGATTTTCGCGGACGCGGCGGTCCCGGCTGTGCAGCGCAACAGCGGGCGTCCGACGCCGCCGTCCGCGGGTGAGCGGAAAAAAGCGCACCAGGTGACGCACTGCACAGCGCCCCGGCGCTCGGCTGTGTAAGGTTTGGCGAGGTGAGTTCGCCCCACCGGTCGCAATTCGGCGTCGGCGAGGACCCGATGAAGATCACGATCTCCAGAAAATTCATGATCGGGTTTTCGTTCGCACTGGTCATCCTCGCGGCCAACATCTTCGTTTCCAAGAACGCGCTGCTCAGGCAGTTCGACGCCGCCGATGCGGTGACCGCGAGCCTGCGGATGATCGATGTCCTGAAGGACATCCAGTCCCACCTGGCCAACCTCGAGGTCGCCCTGCGCGGCTACATAGTGAGCAGCGACGAGGACTACCTGATCCGGTCACGCGTCACGCTCGGCGCAACGCGGGATGCGGTCGCGCAACTGCAGACGCTGGCCCTCGGCAATGCGCAAGCCGAGCGCGCCGCCGGGGAGCTGGCAAACTTGATCGGCGAGCGCTTGACGGCGATCTCCGCGCTGGACGATCTGCACGCCACCCAGGGCGCTCCGGCGGCAATCAAGGCGATTAGCCTGAGTCGGGGCGGCGCTGCCATCGACCGCACTTACCAGCTCATCGACCGATTGAGCGAGACCGAGAACCAGCGCTTGGCGGAGCGGACCGAGCAGCTGCGGCAGAACACCAATCTGAGCCTGGTCACGTTCTACGTGGCCGCCGGATTCAACCTCGCGTTGCTGTGTTTCGTCTACTACCTGGCCTACCGCGAAATCAAGGAGCGTCGACAAGCGGAGGATTTACTGCGCCACACCGCCACCCACGACCCGCTAACCGCGCTGCCCAATCGGACGCTGCTCTCGGAGCGACTGACCCGGCACCTCTCCGCGCGGCGGGGGCAGGACGAGCGTCTCGCGGTGCTGTCCATCGATCTTGATCGCTTCAAGAACATCAACGACACGCTGGGGCATGACGCCGGTGACCGTCTACTGCAGGGCGTGGCGCGCCGGCTGTCGGGCTGCGTGCGCCGCGGCGACACCGTTTCGCGGCAGGGCGGCGATGAGTTCGTCGTGGTGATCGAGCAATTCGCCAGCACCCGCGACGTCGTCAGCATCGCCGAGAAAATCCTGGCCGAAGTGGCGAAGCCGCTATACCTGAACGGCAAAGAGTTCCACATCACTGCGAGCATCGGCGTCAGCACCTATCCCGATGACGGGCGTGACCTGCAGACGCTGCTCAAGAATGCCGACGTGGCCATGTATCGCGCCAAGGAACAAGGCAAGAACAACTACAAGTTCTACGCCAAGCAGATGAACCTGCATTCGGTACAGCAACTCGCCATGGAATCGGATCTGCGGCGCGCAATGGAACGCGGCGAGTTGACGCTCTTCTACCAACCCAAGTTCGAAACCCGCACCGGGCGCCTGACCGGCATGGAGGCGCTGCTGCGCTGGCAACACCCGGAGATCGGGCTGATCTCGCCCAGCCAATGTATCCCGTTGGCCGAGGAGACCGGCCTCATCCTGTCGATTGGCGAATGGGTGCTCAAGACCGCCTGCGCCCAGAACCGGCGCTGGCAAGAGCAGGGCCTGCCCCGCCTGCGCATCGCCGTGAACCTGTCGGCGCGCCAGTTCGCCGATACCACCCTGGTGCGCCGGGTGGAAAGGGTCCTCCGCGAGACCGGCCTCGACCCGTGCTACCTCGAACTGGAAATCACCGAGAGCATGGTCATGGTTGATCCGGAGCGGGCGGTGCGGACCATGCACGACCTGAAGACCATGCAGATCAGCCTCGCCATCGACGACTTCGGCAGCGGCTACTCGTCGCTCGCCTACCTCAAACGCTTCCCGATCGACAGCCTCAAGGTGGACCGCTCATTCATCCAAGATCTTCCCGACGACCCCGATAGCGCGGCCATCACCCAGACCATCATCGCCATGGCCCACAACCTGCGGCTCAAGGTGATTGGCGAGGGGGTGGAGAACGATAGGCAGGCCACCTACTTACGCGAGCAGCACTGCGACGAGGTGCAGGGCTTCCGTTTCGGCGCGCCGGTGCCAGCAGCGCAGTTTACCGAGTTGCTGCGCGACCGCCAGGCGAAGCAATCCGGCAAGCTGTTCCTCGCTTCCAGCCGGCGCCGGGGCCCGTCCTGACCCGCGCAACGGGTTCATCCGACGCGAGCCGCGCGAGCTTTGCGCCGAGCGCCGCTCAATCGGCCTTGATGTTGTTGTCGCGCACCACTTTGCCCCAGCGCGTGATCTCGCCGACGAGAAACTTCTGCAGAGCCTCGGGGCTGCTCGCCACGATATCCATGCCGAGTTGCTCGGTGAGCGTCTTGCGCACGTCCGGCTGCTTGAAGACCTTCACCAGCTCGGCGTGGAACTTGTCTATGATTGGGTGGGGCGTGGCGGCGGGCGCGAAGACGCCCCACCAGGCGAGCGCGGAGAAGCCCGGGAAGCCTTGTTCGGCGAGCGCCGGCACGTCGGGCATCGCTTGCGAGCGCTTGTCCCCGGTGACGGCGATCGCGCGCAGTTTCCCGCCCTTCACGTGCGGTGCGAGCACCGCCACGGAGCCGATGGCGAGATCGACCTGGCCGCCCAGCGCATCCTGGGTCATCGGCCCGCCGCCCTTGTAGGGCACGTGCACGAGCTTGATGCCCGCCGCCTGCCCGACGAGCGTCATGGTCAGATGTCCCAGACTGCCGTTGCCGATCGAGCCGTAGGTCACGGTATCGGGCTTCGCCTTCGCTGCCTTGATCACGTCGCCGAAGGTCTTGTAAGGCTTCGACATATTGGTTGCGATCGCCATCGGTGCGGTGCCGACCAGCATCACCGGCGCGAGATCCTTCACGGTGTCGAACGGCAGGCTAGGGATCAACGTCGGGTTGACCGCGTGCGTGTCGAACACGACCACGAAGGTGTAGCCGTCGGCCGATGATTTGGCGGCAAAGGCGGTGCCGATCGAGCCCGAGGCGCCCGGCTTGTTCTCGACGATGAACTGCTGACCCAGGGCTTCGGACAGCTTTACGGCGACCAGGCGCGCGAGCGGGTCTACCGAGCCGCCCGGCGGGAACGGTACGACGAGCTTTACCGGCTTGGTCGGCCAGTTCTGCGCGTCGGCAGGGAGCGATGCAAGTACGCCGAGCAAGACGAATCCTGCGATGGCAGCGCGGCCGAACGCAGAAGGCATCATCGGTCTCTCCTCCAAGGACGTAACATGTGGCAGCGTACCATTAGAAGAACTACGCGCCCAATTCCCGATCGCTGCGGTAGCGCCTCGGCCACGCGACGCAGCGCGCTCCTCGGGTGAGTGGCCGTTCGCCGGGCGACAACCTCAGGGGAACCGGCCGCCGACGAGGTAGAAGACCGTCTGCACGATCTCCTGCAGCACGGAGCGCGCCACGTCCGGGTCGGTCCACCACTTCGGCGGGAACTCCTCGTACCGGTTGGCGATGGCCAGCACCTCGATGCCGGGCAGGTTGTCGGCGAAGATCATGCGGGCACGACGCACGTGCTCTGGCGAGCTGGTGACGATAATCCGCTTCACGCTGTCGCCGAAGAGGGCCTTGGCGGCAAGCGCCTCGGCGTACGTGCTCCGGAGATTGTGCCCGAGCGTGTGGATCGCATCCGCAGGCACGCCGTGGTTGATCAGTATCGTTCGGCCCACCTCCTCGAACCACGGCACGTGGATGCCCTCGCTCTCCAGCATCTCGAAGCGCTTAAACCGCCGCGGCGCGGTCAAGTACACTGTCTTGGCGTAGCCCTGGCGATAGAGCTCCGCACCCTCCAGGGCCCGCGTCGGATCGCTGCCGAGCACGATGATTGCGTCGGCCTGCTGCGGGGTGTCGGAGCGGGCCAGCCAATCAGGGATCTGCGGGGCGATGGCGTATGCGGCACCGGCCAAGATCACGGCGAGGACCAGCAGGTTGAGGAAGCAACGGACCAGGCACCTCATCGGCGTTCCTCCAAAAGCCGTCGATTGTAGCGGGTGACACCGCCGCACTCGTACCGGGCTCGCGCCGCGTAGTGAGGACCATGTCGGTGCACAAGCTGCTGCGCGCGTTCGGCCGCAAGCGTATCTCCGTCGAGGTGAGCGAGGCGAAGGGGGTACGCACGCTTCACCTCGGCGGTGCGGCGATCCAGAGCGCGCTGCGCCTGTCCGCGCCCGACCGGCTGGAGCTCGCCTACACGCGGGCCATGATGGCCTTCCTGCTCTTCGGCCCGGCGCCGAGCGAGCTGCTGATGATCGGGCTCGGCGGCGGATCGATCGCCCGGTTCATCCACGCTCGCCTGCCGCAGACTCGGGTCACCGTGGTCGAAATCCATCCGCGGGTGGTGGCGGCCGCCAGGAGCTTCTTCGGCATCGGCGATGATGAGCGACTGCGGATCCTGGTCGCCGACGGCGCCGAGTACGTCCCGGCGCGGCGCAACATCTGCGACGTCCTGCTGCTCGATGCCTTCGAGGACGGCCGCTCGGTGCGCTCGCTCGCGACCCCAGCGTTCTACGACGCCTGCCGGGAGGCGCTGCGCCCGGGCGGGATCCTGGTTGTGAACTTCATCGCCGACGAGCCGCGATTCGGCGCCTGCCTGGCGCACATCGAGCGCGCGTTCGACGGGCGGGTGCTGTGCTTGCCGGCTGAGGATCGCGTCAACACGATCGTGCTTGGGTTCAAGCGTCGCGTCGCCCGGCTCGCCATCGAGCCGCTCCGCCGCACGGCGCGCGGCCTGAAGCGTCTGCACGGGCTGCCGTTCGACCGGTTCGTGCACGACCTTGCCGAGCACAACCCAGGTACCGCGGGCTACCTGGTGCTGGATCGCTCGTAGCGTCATGCGAGAATGCCGCGAGCGGCGGCCCACACGGAGGTGATGAGATGAGCGGCGAAGCGGTGCTGGTCACGGCGCGGATCGACCTCAGCGCGGCGCTGCGCTGGGCAGCGCGGCTGGGACTGTGCGAGGGGGTGTGCAACCATTTCAGCCTCGCCGCGCCGGGTCTCGCCGATCGTTTCCTGATCAATCCGCAGGGCCTGCACTGGTTGGAGATCACGCCGGCGGACATCCTGCTCGTCGACGGCAACGGCAGGGTGATCGAGGGGCGGCACCCCGTCGAGCCGACTGCGCTGTTCATCCACGCCCGCATCCACAAGTCGAAGCGCGCCCCGGCCTGCGTGCTCCACACGCACATGCCGTTCGCCACCGCGCTCACGATGCTCGAAGGCAGCCGGCTCGAGCCGGCGAGCCAGAATGCGCTCCGCTTCTACGGCAAGGTCGCGTACGACGACGAGTACAACGGACTGGTGCTGGACAATGCCGAAGGCGACCGTATCGCGTCGAGGCTCGGTGACGCCGACGTGCTGTTCCTCGCCAACCACGGCGTGATCGTGTGCGGCGAGACGGTGGCGTGGGCCTTCGACGACCTCTACTACCTCGAGCGCGCTTGCATGGCGCAAGTGCTGGCCCAGGGCACGGGGAAACTGCTAAAACGCCTGTCGCACGGGATCGCCTTGGCCACGGCCAAGCAAATTGCCGGCGATCGCCAGCAGTCCGATTTGCACTTCGCGGCGCTGAAGCGACTGCTCGATCGCGATGCGCCGAACTGGTCGCGGCTCGACTGAACGCGCCGTCACCGGCGCGCCGTCACTTGATCGTCCAGAAGTAGATCGAGTCGCTGCCGAGCCGCAGCGTCTTCTCGGGCTTCCAGTCATCGCCCATCGTGAAGTCGTGCGACACGACGCGCGTGCCGGGCTTGAGGTCCCGCAGCAGCTTGGGCTTGAGTCGCAGGTTCACGTCCGGCAGGAGATAGAGCGTGACGACCGTCGCCTCGCGGATGTCGGCCTCGAACAGGTCGCCAACCTTGAACGTCACGTCCTGCTCGACGTTCGCGCGCTTCGCGTTGGCAGTCGCCTCGGCGATACGCTGCGGGTTGATGTCGATGCCGACCCCGCGCGCGCCGAACTTCTGCGCCGCGGTGACGACGATCCGCCCGTCGCCGCAGCCGAGGTCATACACGACATCGCCCGGTTTGACACCGGCGACGCGCAACATCTCCTCGACCACCTCCTGCCGCGTGGGCACGAACGGGACATCGGGCGTGCGCGACGGCAGCGGGACGCTTTGCTGCCCGGCGGCCGGTGCCGCCAGCGCGAGCGCCGACAGCGCGCCAGCAATCAGCATGCGACGGCGGTCCATTTGGCAGCCCTTGCGACCGATCAGCGTCGCTAGCGCGGGCTGATCACAAGACTCCGTCACTTGCCACTTGGATGCTGAGCGACCGAAGCAGCGGCCGACGGCTGGGCGAAGAAAAACAGCGGGATGCCGACCAGCAGCACGACGATCCCGATTCGCGCCCCGATGCTGCTCGGGTTAAGCGACATGGCGTAGCTGATGCTCGAATACAGCATGTACATACACATGCAGCAGAACAGCGCCGGCGTCGCTGGATACAGCGGCACGCGAAACGGCTCGGCGACCACTGGCGCCTGCCGGCGCAGCACGAAGAGCGAGATTCCGGTCAGCAGGAAGAACAGCCAGAACGCTGGCGCGGTATACGCGACCATCGTTTCGAAACCGTCCGGCGTCATCGAAGCAAATCCGACCAGCAGGAGCGCGATCGTTCCCTGCCACAGCAGCCCGGCTACCGGCGCGTTCGAGCTCGGGTGCCAGCGGCCCAGAACGCGGAACAACGCAAAGTCGCGCCCGAGCGCGTAGTTGGTGCGCGCGCCGGTGAACACGGTCGCGTTGAGCGTCGTCAGCGCGGCGGCCATCACCACCAGCGCGAGGAGTACCTTGCCCGCGTCGCCGAATGCGAGCTGCACGAGATCGGCTGCCACCGCTTTCGACGCCCTCATACCGGCCAGCCCGAGCGCCTGGACGTACGCCGCGTTGATCAGCATGTAGAGCGCGGTAACGAGCAACAGCCCGGTCACCAGCGCCCGGACGATGTTGCGCCGACCATCGCGGATTTCTGCGGTCAGATACGCCGCCTCGTTCCAGCCGCCGTAGGTAAGCAGGATGAAGATCAGCGCCAGTCCGGAAAAAGACGGTCCGGCGGCCGCGGGCGGCGGCGCGACCGGCGCGCCCCTCACTCCGAGCCCCGCGACGATCACCGCCAGCATGCCGAGTGCGAGCGCGAGCGTGAGCGCATTCTGCAGCCACTTACCGGGCGAAGTGCCGGCGATGTTGAATGCGGTGCACAGGACGACGGCGATTGCCGCCCAGATCGCCGAGCTACGGACGCCGAATGAGAAGAGCTGCGACGCGTAGTCGCCGAACACGAATGCGATCGCGGCGATCGCGCCGGTCTGCACCACGCTCATGCGCGCCCAGGCGAACAGGAATCCGGGCCCCTTGCCGAACGCGCGCGTCACGAAGAAGTATTCCCCGCCGGTGTTCGGATACGCGCTCCCGAGCTCGGCATAGCACAGTGCGCCGACCAACGAAATGAACCCGCCAGCGAGCCACAGGAGCAGGAACACGGTGTCCGAGGATACGGCGCCGGCAACGATCGACGGCGCCCGAAAGATGCCGGCGCCGATGACGATGCCGACGATCATGGCGATGACGTCAATCAGCCCGAGCGTTGGCTGCGGGCGGGCGTCATCGCCGGATTCGGGGTTCGCCATCGTTCGCTGGTCTGCGTGGGCGCCGCAGTTTAACTGAACTCGGACCAACTGCGGATCGACACTGGCCAGCGCGGCCGTGCGGCGCAGCGACCGTCAGGCGCGGCGCTGACCGACGACGAGGAGCGGCCCGCGCTCGCGTGACGCGGCCGCCGGCGGGATGCGGCCCGAACGCATCGCGCCCTTGACGTCACCCGGCGAGGTCGGGAGCGAGCGCTTGCCTCGCGGCCGGTACGGGGCTCGGGCGAGGGGTAATATCTTTCGCGGGCTCGGGCGCCGGGGCGCTCGAGCCGCCGAACGAACGAAGAAGGCAGGCGTCCGACGCCGATCGGAGGGTTCAATGAAATCGCAGAAGCTCACGACGTGGATATTCATGGCCATGATTGCCGGCATCATCGTCGGATACATGTGCAACCAAATGATTCCCGACCCGAAGACGGCCACGACCGTGGCCGGTTACATCTCGCTGCTCACCGACATCTTCCTCAGACTGATCAAGATGATCATCGCGCCGCTCGTGTTCTCGACGCTGGTCGTCGGGATCGCGCACATGGGTGACACCAAGTCGGTCGGCCGGGTGGGCTTGAAGGCGATCGGGTGGTTCATTCTCGCCTCGCTCGTCTCGCTGCTGCTCGGGTTGGCGCTGGTGAACATGCTGCGGCCGGGCGTGGGCCTCAACCTGCCGTTGCCGGACGCCGCCGCCGCCACCAATCTGAAGACCTCTTCGCTCTCGCTCAAGGAGTTCGTGACGCATCTGGTGCCAAGGAGCATCGTCGAAGCGATGGCGACGAACGAGATCCTGCAGATTGTGGTGTTCTCGATCTTCTTCGGCGTCGCCGCGGCGAGCCTCGGCGAGCGGGCGAAGACCATCGTCGCCTGGGTCGAGGACCTGACGCACATCATGCTGAAGATCACCGGCGCGGTGATGATGTTCGCCCCGGTGGCGGTGTTCGCCGCGATGGCCTCCATCATCACGACGCAGGGCGTGGGCATCCTGGTGACCTACGGCACGTTCATGACGGAGTTCTATTTCGGATTGCTCGTGTTGTGGGCGGTGCTCGCGTTCGCCGGATTCGTGTTCCTCGGCCGCCGCGTGTTCCGGCTACTCGGGCTGCTCAAGGAGCCGCTCGCGCTCGCATTCAGCACCGCCTCCAGCGAAGCGGCCTATCCGAAGACCCTCGAACAGCTGACCAAGTTTGGCGTGAAAAGCAAGATCTCGAGCTTCGTGCTGCCGATGGGATACTCCTTCAACCTCGACGGCTCGATGATGTACTGCACCTTTGCGGTGCTGTTCATCGCGCAGGCGTACGGCGTCAAGCTGTCGATAGCCGAGCAGGTCACGATGTTGCTGATCCTGATGCTGACCAGCAAGGGCATGGCCGGCGTGCCGCGCGCGTCGCTGGTAGTCATCGCCGCCACGCTCGCCTCATTCGACATCCCCGAGGCCGGCCTGCTGCTCATCATGGGGATCGACCAGTTTCTCGACATGGGACGCTCGGCGACGAACGTGATCGGCAACGGCATCGCGACTTCGGTGGTCGCGAAATGGGAGGGCGAGCTGATGCCGCCGCCCGCAGAGGAGCCGAGTATCGGCCTCCAACCAGCGCCCGCCTGAGCGAGACACTGCACCGCGCGGTCGGCGCCTGGCTGCACGGCGCGGCCGCTGAAGGGAGCGCCATGTTGAAACGATTCATAGCGTTCGTCGCCGCGTCCGCCGTCCTCGGCGGCGCCCTGTCAGCGTCCGGCCAGGATCAGGATGCCGCACGGCTCAGCGGCACGCTCGAGAAGATCCGGGAGAGCGGCGTGGTCACCATCGGCTACCGCGAGGACTCGTTTCCGTTCTCGTACTTGAGCTCGAGCAAGGCGCCGCTCGGCTACTCGATCGATCTTTGCTTGGAGGTGGTCGACGAGATCTCGAAGGAGCTGAACGGCAAGGAGCTGAAGGTCGACTACCGACCGGTCTTCCCCGGCACGCGAATGCAGGCCGTGACCTCGGGGCAGATCGATTTGGAGTGCGGCTCGACCACCAACAACACGGCGCGCCAGAAGGAGGTCGCCTTCTCGCCGATCCTGTTCGTCAGCGGGACGAAGCTCCTGGTGCGCAGCAGCGACCGGATTCGGTCCTACCGCGATCTGCGCAGCAAGACCGTCGTCGTCACCGCCGGCACGACGAACGAGCAGGCGTTGAAGACGCTGATCGGCAAGCAGCAGCTCGGCATCAATCTGATCGTGGCCAAGGATCACGCGGAATCGTTCGCGCTGTTCGCCGCCGGCAAGGCTGACGCCTTTGCCACCGACGACATTCTGCTCTACGGCTGGATCGCCCGGTCGCGGCACGAAGCCGACTATCAGGTGGTCGGCGACTACCTCTCCTACGATCCATACGGGATCATGTTCCGCAGGAACGATCCGCAGCTTGCGGCGGTCGTCGACCGCGCATTCACGCGGCTAGCCGAGAGCCGCGAACTCGCGTGGATCTACCGGAAGTGGTTCGAGCGCCGCGTGCCGACCGGCGAGAACCTCGCCTTGCCGATGAGCCCCCAGCTGCAGTCGATCTTCGGCGTCCTCGGACTGCCTGAGGAATGAACGGGCGCGCTCCGGGGCCATCGCGCGATGCATAGCGGTGCTTGCGGCGAATCAGCGCCGGCTGCCGAAACCACGCATCCGGCGCGATCCGTGCACTAGCGCGCCGTCGTCGGCAACGGTTCGAGGCTAAGCGCAGCCACCGGCTAGCGCTTCTCAACTCCATCCGCTCACGACGAGCTTCCCGATCATCGTGCCGGACTCGAGTCGCGCGTGCGCGGCGCGGAGAGTCGCCGCGTTGATCGGGCTGAGGCGCTCGCGCAGGGTGCCGCGGATCCGTCGGGCATCGATCAGCTCTGCCACGCGCGTGAGCAGCCGGTGCTGTTCGATCATGTCGGCGGTCTTGAAGCGCGGGCGCGTGAACATCAGCTCCCAGCAGACCGTCGCGCTCTTGCCGCGCACGGCGTCCTGCGCGAGGGGCCCGCGGCTCCCGACAATCATGCAGAGCGCGCCCTGCGGACGGACCAAATCGCCCATCGCTTCCCAGTAGCGATCGGTGTCGTTGAAATTGGCGATGTAGTCGACGAACTTGCACCCGAGCGCCTCGATCTGGGGGCGCAGCGGCTTGGAGTGATCGACGACGTGGTCGGCGCCGAGTTCCTTCACCCAGGCGACCGTCTCGGGACGCGATGCCGTAGCGATCACCGTGAGGCCGGAGATCTTCGCGATCTGGATGCCGATCGAGCCGACGCCGCCCGCCCCGCCGATGATGAGGAGCGTTGCGCCGCGGTGCGCGCCCGCCGGGTCGATCTTCATGCGCTCGAAGTACGCCTCCCAGGCCGTGATGGCGGTCAGCGGGATCGCGGCCGCCTGCGCGAAGTCCATCGTCCGCGGCTTGCGGGCGACGATGCGCTCGTCGACCAATTGCAGCTCGCTGTTGGAGCCGGCCCGCGTGACGTCGCCCGCGTAGTACACCTCGTCGCCGGGCTTGAACAGCGCGACCTCCGGGCCCACGGCGGCGATGGTCCCCGCCGCGTCCCACCCCAGCACGCGCGGCTGCGCCTCGACCTTGCTGCTCGCGGCGCGCTGTTTCGTGTCCACCGGATTCACCGACACCGCCGCGACGCGGACCAGGATGTCGTGTCCGGCTGGCACCGGATCGGGCAGCGTCACATCGACGAGCGACTCGGGGTCGGAGATGGGCAGGTAGCGGGTCAGGGCGACGGCTTTCATGTGCAAGATCCTCGCGATCGGAAGCTGGTTCGTGGCGGTAGTGCCGCGCATATTGTCGCGCAACCACAGGTCGGAGCATTCAGAGACACGCCGGTGCCGTCGCGGCGCTACTCGCGGCGACGCTGACTCCGGCGCCTGCCGAGCCCGCGGGCATGGGGCTCGCCGTGGGCTATCCGAACAAGCCGATCCGCATCGTGGTTGGCCTTACGCCCGGCGGCGGACCCGACATCACCGCGGGCTCATCGCGCAGACGCTCACCGAATCGTGGCAGCGGCAGGTGTTCATGGACAACCGGCCGGGCGCGGGCGGCCGGCCGCCGCGGATGCCCCTCGAGCACAGGAAACCCCTGCCGCGCCAGTGCTAGATTAGTTTGGAATCAGGATTTGCAGCAATCACACCGCCAGCGCGGTGCACGGGCAAAAAGCAAAGAAGAGCGGCGGGTCCGTATCACGGACCCGCCGCGGATCTTTAGACCATGATGCGGCTACAGATTGGGCCCCGCTC